>Ga0209782_1001354_pt1 | contig 12649 bp, 4 predicted proteins | sample WorMetmaBAHAMAS1_FD_187390 | JGI IMG/M metagenome (GOLD analysis project Ga0209782, IMG submission 187390) | Marine gutless worms symbiont microbial communities from Max Planck institute for Marine Microbiology, Germany - Inanidrilus... | ecosystem: Host-associated > Annelida > Digestive system >... | reverse complement strand
GTCACTGGTTGTTTGTAAACATGCCATTTTCTAAAGAAGATAAGATTCTGATTAAAAATTTGTTTGAGTTGAAAGGCTACAATGCTAGGCATTTAGTCAGAGAGTTTCCCAGAAAAAGCTAAAATGTCAGCAGCATCAACAAATTGTTGCAATAGCTATGGATTACTAGTTGGTTGACCGTCGTTACGGCAGTGGCAGCTGATGCAGCGCCCGCATTGATCTTGTTGACAAACTGGTGTTACACAAAAATGGCTAGTCGAGAAATAATAATCATTTGTTTACTGAACTTAATAATATGACCTTATTGTGCACAAAATATTATCAAAATTGGTCGACGAGTGTCGAAGATATAGCAAGCCAAAGCAGTGTCATTTCTGCGCATGACTGAAAAGACCCATTTTCGGGGTTCATGATTCTCAAGGTAGTGCAGAGACATTAGTTAGGAGAGGTGGGATAACAAATTACCATTTAATAGCATATTCGTTCAGCAATACCTCTGCCAAAAATTACCACAATCAGTTGATGTGCATTGAAGTTATAGTGTGCAACGTCAGTGTCTTTTTTTTGAGACACAGTGTATTCATGGGCAAAACACCCCCAAAAATGCTATTTGCCAGGTGGGATCAAGACCTCCATCTAATATGTGACATCGCATTCTCTCTACTTTGTAACAGGTGGCCCAATCCCCAAAAGTGTGTTCCCCTGGGGGATCTGGTACGACGCGGTCTCATAATGGTAATGACAATATAAGAACGTATTACATCACAAAGCTCAGAACAGCAGGTAAAGACACAGATCATTTAATATATTTAATGCAGTTAAAAGAATAACAGTAACAACAAACCTAGCAAACTGGCACAACTCGATATAGCACATTTCGTAACAACGTCATTCTGAAAAATTCACATTAAACATATGTGCACGGCAATGCCTACAGATAAAGCCTATCAATAGCTGCCAACAGCCGAGTGCAAAAGAGCACCGGCATCCATAACATGGGTATTCCATCTTTATCTCCAGCAATCAGAATACATGTATGACACCTGCAGATAAGTGATTGCAATAATTCTAGCTTCAATCCATATTTGGTTCAGCTGTAAGCACAGTACATGCAAAACAGTAACTACTTGTATTCAGAAAAATACTTTATAGCATGTCAAAATGCCTACAAGTACAAATCATATCAATCGTGATAAGTTGTGTGAGCTAAATCAGTATGATAAAGAATGCAACACAGTGATCCGTAGAAGTGACCGTCTGACTACAGAAATGGTTGAGAACATCCTAGATTACTTTCACCTACCACAAAAATCAACATTCCTAATATATAAAAATGTAACTATCATGCAGTGATAGCAGGGCAGTCACGTTTTCATCGAACAACATACAAAACAAACATCGTATTCATATTCACTTACCTAGAATGGTGTTAGAATGACATCGCATGAGTTATAAAACAAGAAATTTGCTACAATCACACACTGAAACTTTATAAAATATAAATATTATGACAAATCAAGGATCATATTATTTCGGACTGGTAGAGATCAGATATCAATCTGTTATTTTATACAACACACACAGTCACAATATACGATTTCTAGCAAATTACCATTAACAACCAACAACGATACTTTTTGATCACTCGTGGCAACACAACTGCACAAAATCCAGAAACTTCTACTGATAACTGCCAAATAGCATAAAAGACAGTTGAAAACATGATGTGTCAGAACACCCAATAAAAATTAAAAAACGAACCTAAAAACAAGGTTCATATATTAGGCAGAAAGTACAATGGTGGCTGCAATTTGAAATATGTGCAAGTCCTGTCCAGGTTGGTTGGTCAATTGGAATTATAACTGCATTTTTAACATAACTAATGTCATATCATGTCTTGAAGGTAATTATTTACTGCAAAATATTATGCAAAATATTAACTAGTGAAATTTTTAAATACAGAGCAGTTCAAAATTAGTCAGAAAAGTATTTAATATTGAGAACACCTAAATTATGTAAGCAATCCAGTTTTAAAACTTTAACAGTTCAGTTAGTCAGGGTTTCAACATTTTCAACACAAGTAGGTTACATCATGATAGTTTAAATTTCTACTATACATGTTTATCACTAGTACAATCCCCCAATGTCCATGCAAAGAATAAAGGTTGGGTATGCTAATTTTTGCCGATAAGCCGAAAAGTTGGATATAATAGCAACGTCAACGCCAATGAGTTATTGGAAAGTGAATTTCAGACTGGTCATCCCAATCCATATGACTAACAACGCTGAAAATTTGGTAAAGATTGGTCCAGTACATGCTGAGATAATTAGCCACTAAAGGGACTGTTAAAAAGAAAAAAAAGAAGTAAAATCGGTAGACTATATTGCCCATGTGGCAGGCAGGCTGGGCAGGCTAAACGAGACTAAAAATATTTTACAAGTTGGTTTAGTGTTGCTTGCTCTTGTCTAGCTTTCACATTATACAGCATTACAGCTGATCAATCAAATGTGATAAAGGGAATGGCAGACAATGCTCAAAAACATGCTTGACTAAGTTGTAGACATTTTCAGCCGACTTTTTTTCATATTACACCACACAACATGTTTGATCGGTTCGTTAGCTGGAGATTTAACGGTACATTTTCAATAAAACATAGAAAATATTCTGTCATACCTTCCGGGTTCTAATTCAATACAACACCGTTCTTTTTTATAAAGCCTACAATATTTTTGCTAGTTGAATATCTGAAGAGTCCACTGATGTATGACTGCAGATCAAAGACATATGACACAGATCAAAAAAAGACCTTTAAAGCCAACTGACTGCTACAGCAGAGATATATAAGTTTCCCACAAATTACACAAACTACTGTACAACATGACATCATACTACCCGTCTCTACATACAGCCAGTTATGCATAGAAAACAAAAAGAATGCACCAAAATATACACAGCATTCAATCAAAATGGGACAATTCACCTATCTGAAATCAGTATGATTTACAGCATGCACAAAGTCGTGCGATATGAAACTAACGCCAACAAGAAATATCAAATTTGCACACGACGACGATACCGCTGTCAAAAATGATTTTGCACGACATTACTATGCACTGTTCACAATGTTAGTACGTTGAGCAAACGACATACAAAATAACACCGGGCCATCTATAAGAGCATTTCTGGTTGCAGACAAAAAGTAACCCGCAAACTGAGGAAAATAACCACATGCACTTGCCGCCATTCAATTAAATTCGAGTATGAGTTAGATGTTGATTAATTGCATTAATGACATACAAATAATAAAATTTTCAAACCCCCAAAATACTAATACATGGTATTAGTACCATTCACAATTTCGTGGCCTCGACATGCTGCATGAAATTGAACATCCCCTATGAAAAGCATGCACTTCTGTGGAATTCCACAAAATTTGTGATTTCCACCAATTTCAATGCATTTATAGTTTCATTTGTGAAAGCTTTCAGACAGTTGTATACAGTCTTTGTCGTTCACAGTTCCAGTGTAATTCTGCAAGCCAAGTAAGTGATCAATATGACAAATTCAGAAACTGAACACAGAGGACTGCATTACTTCTGACTACATAAACTGTCTCCCAACTAAAATTATGCCAAAATTTAAATCACAGCATAACTTTTAAAAATGTTAATCATGGTAAGGAGACTAATTACTATGTATTTAGCCTAAACTGTACAAGTTTTGACGAAATATATATCCTAGTTTCAGTTATAAAAGTTTAAAAACTGGAACTTGAAAACCAGTTTCTAATATATGAATGCCCAGTAGTTACTAAACAAGTTGCAAGGGGAACAATTAGAGTCAACAGATCCCAAGTTCCAAGAAATTACAAGTGAAAACTTAGCGGTTATAAAATACATGGATTCCATACATCTTTTTGTGGACTTCATGCTGCAGTGAATCTGCTGCGACCCAGACTCCCAGATTTGCGAAAATGATGCCACTATAAGTTGCATAGTGACACAGTGATTATGTTTTTGGTGATATAACACTTTTCACAAAGGACAACAAAAATTATATTGAAATTTCTAAGGCAATATAACCATACAGTGCAAGACAGCCATTAAATGAATTTTGTTATAGGCAGTGGTCTTCATCACTCAACTGAATGCTGCAAGTACAAAAGGTAACCAATTCCTCGCGAGCAACTATACTGTTAAACTCTCGTATCTCAGAAACCAGACTGTTTATATTGTTTAAAGTTATGCACATTATATTAGTTGTATAACTACTGGAAATAATGACTCAAAGGGCCCATAAGGAATTTGCAAACTCTCTCTATAAATATTAAATCAAATCAGACACACTATTATAACCTACATGAAATAGCTCCTTTACCCATAAATTTGGTTTGCCAGTGCAAACAGTAAATTCACAGTGTACATAAGACTTTTTTGCAGTCAAGTTTTCAGACTAAAAAATGATAAATTTGTTTCTTCATTATGTTATACACATTCACTTTAGAATTTGAGTACAGGTTATACTGTATATTTTAGGAATACCGTTATAATTTACGAGTTCATACATCTGACCGTCTAATATTTCAGCAAGCAGAGTGACTGAAAAGTATCAATAATTGTTTCACGTCAATGTCTGTGAAAATTAATCATAACAAACAGTTTCATTGATGCTAACAGTATTACTATATCGCAAAACTTAAACTGGAACAATTACATCATTCCCAAGCTTCTATTTCCGACCTGTATATATTGGTACATCGCTCAGTGGACACTTGGACGGTGGAGAAATGTGTCCACTTAAATAACTGAGTTGACATCACCAGCAATTGCTGGGCTTGTATTTTACTACAATGCTGCTATCGTGAGTGAAAAAAATATGCATTTTGTTACTTACCGCCATATGTGTACACTTTTACCAAATTACACGATGAGCACATCCCTAATGTGACATTTGTAAGGTAACTGGGCCCATTCCATGGGGCCATAGCAGTCCCCTCTGTCACGCGTTGTCGTTGTCGTCGTCGTGGACATCGATGCGCAGGCGGCGCGCGACAGTACCACTAGCGACATCTGCTGAACGGGCGTGAGGTGGCTCGTTGTGGCGAATGGGCCCAACATTTTTCAAATGCTTCTTGTTGCACAAGTCATCGGCAACTGTTAGTATTTGGGCTAAGGAATTTCCAGGGTAAGATACCCCGGCACACGGATTCTATTTCAGACCTGTCTTATGTTAAGTTATACATCCAAAGTAATAAGGCAATCAAGGATAGCAGACTAAGTCCCCCAATGTGCAACAGACTCACACTTACACAAACTCTTACTGTTATGACTAGTTATCTCTACACCGTGTTCAGGAAAAAAGTAGTACGTTTATTTTTTAAAACATATTTACAACTACTGGCTCAATTTTTTCAGTGTAACATTGCAGAACAATAATCAACTAGAAAATGTGTGGCAAAGCCTAGCGTATAGCCCGCTCGGCACCGTAGTGTCGCCCCTTAGCGAATACTTGTGAAAAACACTTACTTACTGATCACCTGAGTGCCTAACAGCCCCATCCCATAGCGAACATAGGTAAACTAAGCGTGGTAACAATTATCGACTCCGGCCGTACAAATTTTTTGCCTAAAACTCCGGAGTGACTAATCAGAATATCACCAAATTTTCACAAGATGTACAGAAATGATTGCCAATTAACCTGCTGCAATCAAAATTGATATTAAAATCCGTTTCAGAAAGCCAGTATGCCAAATGAACGAAAATCGTCCAATTTCGGCCGAGTCGCAGCACAATTTTCATTTTCTCCCCCACTTTAACTCAAAAACTACTAAACTATCACCATTTTTACACGATGTAGAGCAATTAGTGGTGCTATTAATGAGCACATCCGCAAGACGATAGTGCATTTTGTTTCAGAACACAGGAGCAAAGAGCGAAGACAGTCAATTTTGACGTCTGCAAAAATTGCCCAAAATTAATTGGTTACCACAGCAACGTCTCTTGGACTACTGCAAAACTTATATCAGTTTTATAATCCGCATATATACATCTACCAACGCAGAAACATTGGTAAATACTGGTTCAGTAGTTGTTGAGATATTCGGCAATATAGGCCAATTTCAGCCGAGCCGCAGAACAATTTTTATTTTCTACCCCACTTTAACTCAAAAACTACTGAACTGATTTTCACCATCTTTTCACATGATGTAGAGCTATTAGTGGAGCTAATAATGCACATATCCGCAAGGCGATATCCCATTCCGTTTCAGAACGACAGAGTGATAAGTGCAGAGGGTGCAGGTAATTTTGCCACAAGTTTACCACAAAACTGGCTGCCATGGCAACGTTCCTTAAGATATCGGAAAAAGAAGGCCGGATTGATCAACTGCAATTCAGTACCTACCATATGGTGCAAAGATTGTGAAAATCGGTCCAGCGGATCCTAAGATAATTTGTCTCCGAGAAATCGTTAAAAAAAGATACAATAAGATAGAAATTAACGCAAGCAAAATATATAGCCCGGTCGGCAAGTTTGCCGAGTGTGCTAAATTAGTCTACAAGTCTGTCATACAGTCCAAAAGACAGCTGGCTTAAATTACATGTTCTCTGCAACATGAAAGACAACAAGTGCTGTAAACTATCAACAATATACAGAACTTATAAACTACTGTCAACTCATAGTTAACTAGCCAGAGTTCTGTATTAAAAGGTGTGCTCTAAGTGTCTACCTCATGCATGAAAATCGACTGACTGAATAAGGTCTAATGTCCCCTTCTACACAAAATAGGTTATTCCGGGGATGCTATTCCTGGCCAGTTTCTTACCTAGTATAGAAAAAAACTAAATAAAAAAACAGGATAAACAATCACCAAAAATACAATAAAGCTAGGTTTAGTCGACTTTTACGACATCTGGCATTAAACAAAGCGGGTCTATTCTCAAAGGAAAAGGTAAAGGAGAAGTAAATAAAAAAGGAAAATATAAGCAAGAGAAAAAGGTACCTAGTTACAAGAAGCAAAATAAAGTAAGCAATAAAGTAAGCAAACACAAATCTATAAAGCACTGAAATATACAATGTTTCTAGGGCGCATTAGGCCACAAAGCACGCATGGGATGAACACTGGCTGAAAGATGTTTACACTATTGTTTATTGCAGTCAATCAGCTCAGATGGTCATCAATCTCATCGAAAATGCATTGCTTACTTATCTTCTTGAAAAAAGGCACGTTAAAACAAGTTATTGTGTGGAGAAGTAATATGCCCCCCGCCCCCGGCTGTTAGCATTTGGATGACTGCATATCCTACTATGCTGCCCTCTATCAAATGCACTTGAAGCGGCAATGCATGCATACCGCCATCCAGTGAATGCGACAGATTCAGAAACGGGACAGACTGACAGACAGATGGGTGGATTACAGCATCACTTTATGCCCTCTACCATAGGGTGGAGGCATAATAATGTGGTGAACAAAAATATTTAACTGACTGCATCAAAACCAGAATATCTTCAGTTCTCCTATTCACTCATGGCATTCACTGAAAGTTTCACCAAATTTGTCCAAAAACTGTATAAGATATATGGAAAAACAAACGTATTACTTCTTCGCTGAACATGGTGTAATACACCCCATTAAGTGAAAAAACAACATCATCCTATAACATATTGCACAGTACTTACTGGTATGTCAGAGGAAGAATGAGCGAGGGCCACAGATAGTATCTACACAAACTTTTGTGTAGTTTGGACATGGTTTCTGAGATACGGAGCAGAAATATAAGTAAAGATGACTTTGACTTTGACAGTGACTGCAATACTTTGCACAAAAAGTACCCCGATTTGAACCTCTTGTGGGACAAAGAAATAATAATAACGCAGATGCCAAGATATAAAAAAACAACAACAAAAACCAAAGCACCTACAACGAACCTGATTTAGTTGTTGCTTTATCAGCAGGAGCACAACATGTGTATAGATACAAGTATTTACATAATATGCTACATAAATTGATGTTTACTTACTTGCTAAGTTACACGATAAATCGATTTCAGTGACCACTAATTTTATCACAAAGTGTCATCCGGTTTAAATATTACAAAAATGTAGTTTTTCATGAGAAAATTTACTGGTCATTCCTTCTTTTAAGTCTAATATACATATGCAAGCATCATCAAAGTGACGTTAAGAGTGTGGAAGCACACAGCACTTGAGACTTTAATAGTGCACCCACATGGACCCACACAGCAACAAATTATTTCAGACAACAAATATTCTCAGCCAGTAATACGCTTGATGCCAAGTGCCAGGCATGCAACAATAAACCACAAAAATCAATCCGTTAACACATAACAACGATCAATTCGCTAGTTCAGTCAAACAACATGATATTTAGTAAACTGGCATATCTCTACACCTAAAATAACACTACCCTTGGAACTATGTTATCAAGTCGGAACATTAACAAACCATAATGTGCTGCAATAACCTACAGTACTACCTAAAGAAGTGTTGACTTACGTACAAAACTATTACAAAACATGATATAATCCACTGTTGCACGTGGTACTTTCTCGTTCTGCAGGTCAACTGTACGGTGTTTTATGGCATTTGTCAACCAACCGATATTAAGAATGATATTATTAGTGAATAATAACAATAATAACCAGTATACTGAGTGGCCACCAACATACATACTAAGCCAACCGACTTGAGCTACGAGTCTGCTGGTAGGCTGCTACCATCCACATCCACCATCGCCATTTATTATTTCTACTCAGCCCGAAAGCTGGTACTCGTTATACTGACCCACGGAAGTTGGAAGACTAAGTTGGCTAGGCACTGCAGGAAGAGTGCAGCACCTGTAATCTAGACTGCATACTGCAGCGGCTGTTGTGATAGATGCCACTGCTAGAGAGGCATGAACTGAGCCTGGGTTCTCTCACACTGCTGTCAGGAGTGCTACAGGCAGAGCACTGCAACCTGAACTGAGCTGCGCTACGGGCAGAACACTGCAATCTGCATAGGCACGTGTGTGTCAACAACTTGTCTAAGGTTGTTACTAGGGTTAAGACGATAGCGTGATCATTTGACAGTCGATACTATCAGTGAAAACAATCGGCCGATATGACAGCAATAGCAATTGTTTTGGCAGAGACCTAGGCCCCTTGTATCTTCATGGCTGAAGTTGGCTAGGCACTGCAGGAAGGAGCAATCACCCACCCATCACGTGCACTACCACACAGACTGATGCTTGCATAGCCATTATCACCCATCCATGACAATGGACTCGAATGCCTTGGCATGCACGTTGCACCACGGCTGACACTGTCTATCGAAATGACATATCTACAGTCCACTGATTGAAGACTGCTGTCACTGCAGTAGCCTCATCTCACCCCACACTTACCAAAGCAGCGCTTAAATAAGTTAGGTAAAAGTAAAGTTATCCGGTACTAGTTACCAAGCATTGGGCCCAGAGCTGACCTCAGTGTACAGGCAGTCAGCCTGCAAGTGACTAAGCCATCCAACCGGCGGTAGGCTGCCATTACTTTCTGCCACGAGTGTGCGGTTACCTTCCCAGCCAAAGAGTGTCACCGCCCATCGGCCGGTACCAAATTATACAACTTGGTGACATGTGAGCAGCTTGCCCAAGGCTGTTACCGGGAAGTGGACTGGCTGAGATTCGAACCTGAAACCTATTGGATCATGAGCGAACGCTCTGCCGTTACGCCAGACAGGCCATGCTTAAATAGGCTAATAACTGTTTATTAGAAAGATATGTCTAAGTGCTGACTGAGTATGACAATGTGACCTTTCATGATCGCATTCACTCAGTCATCGACAAAAACTATAGGCAGAAACTATTGGTCGAACAAACAGTGATAGCGGCAGTCTGCAATAGTGCTGAATATCGCCAAATACAATAGTCCGATAGTACTATCGTCCTAACTCTAGTTGTCACCAAACAGAATGGCTGTCTGGAAACTAAACTCATGACCACTGAAACCAATGGTTTAACCACTGCACTACTGAGCTACCCATTACATCATGCCCAATACAGGACATAACGAATATTTTTAACAGTTATAATTGACGAAAAATGCTGTCGTGTTAAAATACACCAAAAAAAACTCTTACAAACATAATGCCCGATCTAGTTTTGTGGAGTCACCTTTCCAGCTAAGAACTCGGAAACAGTGGAACCAATAACTGAACGAAAAAGACACAAATTCTAATTTATTTGCATCATATCATATCTGGCTAGTGATGGCTCCAACATTTCCTAACACAAACCACAGGGCACTCAAAATCGACATCAGCTGTTCACCAAAGGGTCACACACACACTCTGCAGTAACTCTTTGGCTCGAATAAAGTCGTAATGAACGAGGTAACATCAAAACTATGAGCAGCCAGAGTATACATACTACGCTACACTAACGCATCCATGCTATTCACAGCAGCTACATTCATAGCACTGTGTGACTAAAACAACGTAACACAACGGCAGTTATTGAGTACTTCGTAAGACAACAACTAACACTCGAGATAATCATAGCTTAACACTGTTAAGGCACACAAATTCAGGAATGGTTTTTCGCGGCAACACAAGACTACTTCCAGTACCCATGGATGTGTAATATACTAGTGTTGACAATGACCTACAGTAACACACATCAGAAATCTTCCCAAAACACACAAGAAATGAAACAGAAAAATGATGGCTGTAATAAAGAGTTTCCGCTATCGTAAGATATGCATTAAAATTGTCTATTTCTTAACATTTTGTGTTTAATCACCTGCACCACATACAACAATTTCCGTGGTAATTATACAGACCAACAAGTGTTAACTGGCACCCTTTAGCCTCAGTTAAGAAACTGATTAACTGAGTGAAGGTTTAAGGTCCCACTCAACACTGAATAGGTCATTTCTGGGACACTCTTCCCAGCCAATCTCTTGGCTAGTACTGATATATTAAACACTACAAGCATGGCGTGGAAAAAATCACAAACAACACAATAAACCTAGGCTAACACAAAACTCAACATATAACAACTAAATCATCAAACACAATAAACTAAAACACAAAATAAAGCGAGGCAAAATATAACCGAGGTTCAGTCACCTCTTACAACATCTGGCTTGGAAACAGAATGCAGCTATTCTCAAAGAACAAGATGAAGAATAAGTAAATAAGACAGAAGAATATAAGCAAGAGAACAAAGAAGCAAGTTACAAGTAGCAAAAGAAAGCAAGTGATAAGATAAACAAACACGAAAACGATCCAAATAGTGCCAAACTCTACTATGTTTCTAGGGTACATTAGGCAACAGTGCCCGAACGGGGTTCAGTTAAGAAATTAATAATTTTATTTGGGAATGTTTTACAGCCTGCATACTGTTGCTGGCAGCAAACAGCACACTAGAATTAGGAAGAAGATGCTGGAGTTCTTCTTTACAGTGTTGATAGGAAAGTTACATTATAATAACATCCCAAAAATCACGTTTATGTTTCAAAGAACAAAATACAACATTGCATGACAAGCACTATAACAATTCCGACACAGGAAGACATGAAACTAGTTTCAATATTCAGTCAAATAGACGGAGCCTGCAAAAAAATCTTAATGCATTTTTTTGTTTGATTTGTACAGCAACTTGTTACATCCCTTGATTTTTTTTATGTATGTATTTTATCTGCTACCTTATGGTGTAATAAAATAAATAATTACTCTGATAACTGTGAAAGTAATTTATCGAAAAACTGATTTTAATGTTGTATAACTGCATGTGATTATAACTGATTGTGACCTCTGACTGACTTAGTGATGAAGGTGATTACAAGTCTCAGTAAGTTATCAACCACATTTCCCATCGCCTGTTCTAACAACTCTCGTGCACAAAGTAGCATTCCAGATCATAGTCCAATAATGTGCATGCACGAACATGCATCGTGAAGTACTCCTTTAGTCGGGGAAGTTTATCTCATCTGGTCTGTTTCACGCACAAAGCTTTCATGTTAAGTCAGCTACTCCATGCACAGGACCAATCACTTTTAGCCAGGCAACTTCTAATAATGGGACATCAGTTTTCCCTGGCTCATCAAAGGCATCCCGTAAGTCATCATAAGCTGGCTGACAGACCATCAGATACGTCAGCTGACCATTGTTGCCAGCAGGTCTTCCAGTATAATCTACACCTGCAAAAGCACAAAAAGCAGGCAGAGCTGCTTCATTTCTCTTATGAAGATTTCATACATCTTTCTCCCGGGAATTTTTAGTCTCAATGCTGCCAATCAACGTTACATGCGATGTTGTGCAATATCTGCCACTGTCAAACTTCTCTATGCCAGAAAAAAAACATTAAAACTCAGTCATTTGCACTTCAGTCGGATTTCCCTTGTTATCACCCTCAAAAATATACTCTCATACCAAACAGCAAATAGACATAATTCAATACCACAGAACAAAATATATTCCTCTTGCATAGATTCAATTTTCCAATCACATATACACTGTGTCTCAAAAAAAACGACAATGACGTTTTACGCTATAACTTCAATGCACATCAACCGATTTTGATAATTTTTGGCAGAGATATTGCTGAATGAATATACTATTAAATTGTAATTTGTTATCCCACCTCTCCTA
>Ga0209782_1001353_pt1 | contig 12651 bp, 10 predicted proteins | sample WorMetmaBAHAMAS1_FD_187390 | JGI IMG/M metagenome (GOLD analysis project Ga0209782, IMG submission 187390) | Marine gutless worms symbiont microbial communities from Max Planck institute for Marine Microbiology, Germany - Inanidrilus... | ecosystem: Host-associated > Annelida > Digestive system... | reverse complement strand
CACAAGGTCGAGGGCGTGCGTAAAGCCATCGAGACGGCGGGCGCCTTGCCGCCCTACTCCCCCAACCTCAATCCCATCGAACAGGCCTTCGCCAAGCTCAAAGCCTTCCTGCGCAAAGCCGCTGCCACAACCGTCGACGACCTCTGGCAGACCATCGCCGACGGCCTCGAACAGCTCGACACTGAAGAATGCGCCAACTTCTTCCAGAATTCCGACTATGCTCCCTATCTATGCTCCCTATCAATCTTGAAACGCTCTAGAACCACGTAACGAGAAAAACGGTGGCAATCGGAATGATTACGATGAATCCATCTACCCTATCACTTCAAAAATCACCACTACCCCTGTGTTCTCTTTGATTTTGAACCACAGAGAGCACAGAGAACACAGAATTGGCCTACTCTCTTCTCGGTGTTCTCTGTGTCCTCGGTGGTTCAAATTCCGCCCGGCAGCTAACACCACTGTAGCTTTTGCTGATCCCCTCCCGAGGGGAGAGGTCTTATTCGCGCCGATTCGCGTGATTCGTCGTTTTCCCTGATCGCCCGCAAATCGCTAAATCCCCGGCGGGGACGCCTACACTACGACATCATTCCGCATTCATCCTATGGGTTTTGCTCCGCCTCCCCTACAATATCCGGTGTCGGTATTGCGGTGCGTTTCCTCTGCCTACGGAGACGAACCGATAACCTGAGGACTTACCATGGGGCGTCTGAAATCACCCGCCGCGCGGCCAGGACTGCGTGGAAAGGTCAATCGCTTCAAGCGGTTGATACCGGTTCGCCAGGAGATCATATCGCGGCGGGCATTTTTGCGATTGGCCACGGGGGAACCGGACGCCATTCGCGAGTCGCATCTCCTTCCGCCTAAACCAGGTGACGGCACCTTTGGTGCGGTTTCCGTGACCTATAGGAAACCGCAGAGACCGGTGGGCAGGCCAATAATGATGAGCGAAGCGCGCGAAATCAGCGCCGAAGAGCCGATAGATTCCAATCTCCTTGGCAGGGAGGGCGTTAACCGGCTTCTTGCCATACAGGAATGAGGAGGAGTAACCCCATGCCCCTAATCAAACCCTTCGCCGGACTACGCCCTGCCCCTGGCCGGGCCTCGGATGTCGCCGCTCCGCCCTACGATGTGGTGAGTGCCCCGGAGGCGCGCCGGCTGGTCGCAGGCCGACCCTGGAGCTTCCTGCACATCTCGCGGCCCGAGGTGGATCTACCGGAGGATACGGACCCCTACGCCCCCCAGGTCTATGCCAAGGCGCGGGAGAACCTGGACCAGACGCTCTCCGCGGGGGTGCTGGTCCGGGACCCGGCGCCCTGCTATTACGTGTACCGCCTTACCAGGGGTAAACACATGCAGACCGGCCTGGTGGCGGCGGCCTCGGTGGCCGCTTACGACGCGGATCGGATCAGGAAGCACGAGCTTACGCGGCCGGTCAAGGAGGACGACCGGGTACGTCAGATCGAGGCCCTCGATGCCCAGACCGGTCCGGTCTTCCTGGCTCACAAGAGCACTCCCGTCATCGCGGATATCCTAGCCGATCTGAGCACGCCGCCGCCGGCCGTCGATGTCCGGGCGCAGGACGATGTGCGCCACGAGCTCTGGGTGGTGGACGATACTGCGACCATCGACCGGCTTTCCACCGCCTTCGAGCGGCTCGACGGCCTGTACGTCGCGGACGGCCATCACCGTTCCGCCGCGGCCTCTCGAGTGGCCGCGGCGCGCCGGGCCGCCGATCCGAACCCTACGGAGGACGAGTCCTATAGTTATTTCCTGAGTGTCGTTTTCCCCCACGACCAGCTGCAGATTCTGGACTATAACCGGGTAGTGAAGGATCTCCAGGGGCTCGATGCCGCGGCCTTCATGGGCCGGCTCCAGGGCTCTTTCAGGGTAGAGCCCAGCCCGATCCCTGTCGCACCGGCCCGGCCCGCGGAGTTCGGTATGTATCTGGACGGCGGCTGGTACCGCCTCACCCTGGACCCGCAACGCATTCCCCATAAAAATCCGGTCGCACGGCTGGACATGAGCCTGCTGCAGGATCACCTGATCGGGCCCATACTTGGCATCCGGGACCAGCGTCGGGACGACCGCATCGGTTTCGTCGGCGGCAGTCTCGGCCTCGATTGGCTGGCCGATCAGGTGGACGCAGGTGACATGGCGGTCGCCTTCTCGCTGTACCCGACTCCAATGGAAGCCCTGATAGCGGTGGCGGACGCGGGGAAGGTGATGCCCCCCAAATCGACCTGGTTCGAGCCCAAGCTGGCCGACGGCTTGGTCAGTCATCTGCTCGACTGAACTTGCCCCCGGTGCTGGCCGCAGACCTGCCCGCACCCAGGCGGAGAGCTCATTGCCCCATGGTCAAATCCGTCTCCAACCTCCTCCAGGACCTTCCGGACGATGCCGCAGCCGTCCGGTACTGGCTCGACGCCCTCCCCGCAGGCTACCCGTGCGAGGACCGCGAGCGCCTCGCTGAGGCCTGCGAGCTGTTGGTGCGTTGCCGCGGCGACCAGGGTCTGGATACCGGCGAGACCCAGGTCCGTCACCTGCTCCATACTGCGGACATCCTGGTGCGGCTGCGCCTGGATGCCGCTACCCTGATCGCGGCCCTGCTCATGGGTTGCCGCGGGCACCCGGGGGTCGGCGAGGAGCTGCCGGCAGCCCGTTTCGGCCCGGAGATTGCGGGCATGGTGGAAGACCTGGGCCGCATCGATCAGTTCGCCAATCTGGACCCGGTGGTCGCCGCCAAGGACCAGCACGAGCACCAGGAGAATCTGCGCCGCCTGCTGCTCGGCATCGCCAAGGAGGGGCGGGTGATGCTGGTGGTCCTGGCCGAGCGGCTGCACCTGATGCGCAGCATCAACGGCCTGGACGCCGAGCGTCGGCGCGAGATCGCGGGTGACACCCGGCGTGTCTATGTCCCCCTGGCCAACCGGCTCGGGATCTGGCAGCTCAAGTGGGAGCTCGAGGACCTGGCCATGCGTCACCTTGAGCCCGATGCGTACAAACGCATTGCCGGGCGGCTTGACGGCCGGCGCGTGGAACGGGAGTCCTTCGTCGCCGCGGTGATCGCCATCCTCAAGGGACAGTTCGCCGCTGCCGGCATCGACGCCGATGTCAGCGGTAGACCCAAGCATATCTACAGTATCTGGCACAAGATGCAGCGCAAGAACGTGGATCTCGAGCAGATCTTCGACCTGCAGGCGGTGCGCGTCCTGGTGCCGGACGTCGCCTCCTGTTATGCCGCCCTGGGAGTCGTGCACGGGCTCTGGCAACACATCCCCAGGGAGTTCGACGATTACATCGCCACCCCCAAGGGCAACCTGTACCAGTCATTGCACACGGCCGTGGTCGGACCCGAGGACAGGCCCCTCGAGATACAGATCCGCACTTGGGAGATGCACCGCCATGCCGAGCTCGGGGTAGCGGCCCACTGGGCCTACAAGGAGAATAAAGGGCACACCGTGGCCTTCCGGCGCCGCCAGACCCCGCCGCACGACTGGCCCGAGTCCAGGCCCGCAGGCGAGGACGGCGGTGATTTCGGGGAGCGTTTTGAGTCCGATCTCGAGCCGGCGCATGTTTATGTGCTCACCCCCCAGGCCAAGGTCATCGAGTTGCCTCTGGGCGCCACGGCGCTGGACTTCGCCTACGTGATTCACTCCGAGGTCGGCAACCGGTGTCGCGGGGCCAAGGTCGACGGCGCCATCGTGCCCCTCAATCAGCCCCTAGCCAGCGGCCAGACGGTGGAGATCCTGACCCGCAAGAACGCGGCGCCCAGCTGCGACTGGCTCAGCCCCCACCGGGGCTATCTGATGACGACCAAGGCCCGCAGCCGGGTACGCCAATGGTTCAAGCGGCAGGATTTCGACCGCGATGTGGATGCGGGCCGTGCCCTGCTGGAGAAGGAGCTGAGCCGACTCAAGATCAAGGCCAGACCCCGGCCCGAACAACTCTGTCACCGCTACAACTTCCGGCAGGGGGAAGATTTGTTGGCCGCCCTCGGCCGCGGCGAGGTGGCGGTAGGTCAGGTGGCGCATCAGGTGGGTGAATCCAGGCTCAAGGAGCCCGCCAAACCCCCGCCCCCCCCGCCGCCGGCGTCGGAGCAGCCCCGCGGTGTGTCGGGCCACGCAGGGGTGATCGTAGAGGGCGTCGCGGACCTGATGACCCACATGGCCCGGTGCTGCAAGCCGGTGCCCGACGACCCGATCCTGGGCTTCATCACCCGCGGGCGCGGCGTTACCATCCATCGCCGCGACTGCGCCAATGTGCGCAACTTGCCGCAGCAGGAGCAGACCCGCCTGATCGAGGTGCGCTGGGCGGAGCTGGGCAGCGACGTCGCCTATCCGGTGGATCTACTCATCATCACCGGCGACCGCAAGGGCCTGCTGCGCGACATCTCATCGGTGTTTTCGGACGCGGAAATCGACGTCGTGGGCGTGAACACCGCCTCGGATCGCGCCAAAGACCTGGCTACTATGCGTTTCACGGTGGAGGTCAAAGACATCGCCCAGCTCGAGCAGGTATTGGTCAAGCTGCGACAGGTCCCCGACGTGCTGGAAGTAAAGCGTCCGCATTCTTGAGGGTGGGTCGGGTCAGGCGCATGCCCCAGCGTCGAGAGGTACAAACCAGTCCGGACGCGCCCTCGCCTGACAACCGATTTGGTAAGAGAAAACTACGAATCATGTAAATCCTCGCGAAAATTGTCATCCCGAACTGAAAGGAGGGATCTTTCATCCCGAACCGAAGAGGGTGTCGCAAAAGTAATGCAGGCGGGGACGCCTGCGCTACACCCCACGGATGGGCTTTTACGACACCCTCCCGAAGGGAGGGATCTTATTAGGTCTGGATAACTTTAGCATCTTCATGGTATGCTAAGGTTATGTTATGCAAGGAAAAGCAGGTATCTCAGGCGTTCACACATTTCAGAAGCTGAATTCAGAGCAATTATACGCTATTTCGCGCCCGATTTGCCGGCCTCGAACATCGCCGAGCTGAGTGGAGCCGCCCGACGATTAATCAGCTATTCATGAAGTTACGAATCGGGATCGCCCTGGTTTGTAACGCTTCATCACCTCTATCGGGTGAGGTTGAAGTCGAAGAATCTTATTTTGGCGCACGCCGCGTTCGCGGAAAAAGGGTCGCGGAGCGGGCGGTAAAACGATCGTCTTCGGAATCCTGGAACGCCACGGGAAAGTTACACGGAAGTCGTCCCTGACGCCTCCAAGAAGCAGCTACAGAGAGCGATCCGGGGTCGGGTAGCCCTGGAAGCAGCATCCACTCGGATGGCTAGAGAGGCTACACCGGGCTGGTGGACGTGGGCTACAAAAAGCATTTCCGGGTGCGTCATGGTGATGCATGAATTTGCCCGCGGTAATTGCCATATCAATGCCATATCAATGGCATTGAGTTACTCTGGTCATATGCCAAACGGAGGCATGCAAAGTTCAATGGTGTTCCCCGACGAATATTCCTTTTACACCGCATACACCGCATACACCGCATACACCGCAAGGAATCTGAATTCAGATTTCATCACCGAGAGGGAGGAAGATCTCTCTGAGAGAATACTTACTCCGCTAAAAGAAAATCCACTCTAAAGTTATCTAGACCCTAACAATAAACCTAATAAGATCGGCAGATATACTAAAATTTATGTATTAAAATTTTCGCTCAGGCGTACTAGCTATGGACAGGTCGGTAAAGGTCCCTGCTTGCTCTCAGCGTTTGAGAATGTGCAGGATTTCTTCGAGCTCCAGGCGTAGTTGGTGGACAATCTGGTGGCTTTGCGAGGCGTCCTGCTTGGCAGTCTTGCTCGATAGCTGCTGCCGGGCACCGCTGATGGTAAATCCCTGTTCGTAGAGCAGGTTCCGGATCTGACGTACCATGAGTACATCGTGGTGTTGATAATAGCGGCGGTTACCCCGTCGCTTTACCGGTTTGAGTTGTGGGAACTCTTGCTCCCAGTAACGCAGAACATGTGGTTTGACTCCGCATAGCTTACTGACCTCGCCGATGGTGAAGTAGCGTTTGCCTGGTATGGGTGGTAGCTCGTTGCTGCTATTGTTCGTTTCCAGCATAGGCCTCCACCCGTAATTTCAGTTTTTGTCCGGGGCGAAAAGTGACTACTCGACGGGCGGAGATTGGGATTGCCTCTCCGGTCTTAGGGTTTCTTCCGGGACGCTGTCGTTTCTCCCTGAGTTCGAAATTGCCGAACCCGGACAGCTTTACCTGTTCACCCTTTTCAAGGGCAGTGCGGATATGTTCAAAGAATTTCTCGACCACGTCCTTGGCTTCCCGTTTGTTTAGGCCCAGCTGTTTGAAGAGGTACTCTGCCATGTCGGCCTTGGTCAGTGCCATTGCGTCAGCCCCTCAGCTTTGCCCCGAGCTCACTTGTGATTTGCGCCAACACGCGGGACATCGTCTCGTCGACTTCCCACTCCGTAAGTGTCTGAGAAGATGACTGCAAAATCAATCCAAAGGCAAGGCTTTTTTTCCCCGAATCTATTTCCGGGCCCTGATAGACGTCGAACAGGACCAGATCCCGCAGCAGATCGGAGACGGCGCTCGCTGCACAATCACGTACTTGGTCGTAGGTTACGTCTACATCGACGACGATCGCCAGATCGCGCCGGATGGCCGGGAACCTGGACGGCGGCGCGAATGCCGGCAACAGGCCCTCTTCCAGCTCGGCCAGCGCGAGCTCGAACAGGAAGGCGTTACCCTTGATGTCGAGTTCTGTCGCCAAGGCCGGGTGCAACATGCCGACCAGGCCGATCTTGCGGCCGGCGTGCTCGATGCGGGCGGTTTGGCCCGGATGCAGGGCCGGATGCTCGGCGGATAAAAAACGAAATCGGTCCGGATTGCCGGTGAGGGCGAGTACGGCTTCCAGGTCCGCCTTGGCGCCGTAGAAATCGACGGGTCGGACCTGCATACCCCATTGTACGGGTGCCGAGAAGCCGACGACCAGGCCGGCGAGCATCGCATCCTGTTCGAGCCCGGCTTCGGTGCGGAGGAAACACCGGCCGCTCTCGAAGATGCGCATGCGCTCCTGTTGGCGGGCCTGGTTTTGGCGTGCTGTCTGCAGCAGTCCCGGCCAGAGACTGGTGCGCATGACGGACAGGTCCGCGGAGAGGGGATTGGACAGGGTCAGGACCTCGGATTCCGGATCAATGCGGTGTTGCTGCTCCGGGCCCACGAAACTGTAGGTAACCACTTCGTGATAACCCCGGGCCACCAGGGCCAGCCTGGCGCGATCCAAATCGAATGTCGTCTCGGGGAGTGCCTTAGTGGTAGCCGCCGAGCTGGTATGGGTGACGGGGATCTGCTCGTAGCCCTGGATACGGCCGAGCTCGGCGATCAGATCCACCTCGAGCAGCAGATCGAAGCGACTACTCGGCGGGACCAGCTCCCAACCGTCAGAAGTCGGGGTAATCTCCATACCCAGCCGGGTAAAGATGTCCTCGATGGTTGTGTCCGCCGGCGTTATCCCCAGCAGCCTGCCGATCCGGTCACGGCGCAGATGCAGCCGGTTCCGCCGGGGCAAGTACTCCTCGGCCTGCAGGTTCGTGACTGGCCCCGGTTCGCCGCCCACGATGTCCAACAGCAGTGCCGTCGCCCGCTCTATGGCCCGTGCCTGAAGCCGGGGATCGACCCCGCGCTCGAAGCGGTGGGAGGAATCGGTGTGCAACCCGTAGCTGCGGGCCTTGCCACTGATGGCGCGGGGAGCGAAGAAGGCGCTCTCGAGCAGGATGTCGCGGGTATGGGTCGCCACGCTCGTCTCGACCCCGCCCATGATGCCCGCCAGGGCAACGGGCCGGTTGCGGTCGGCGATCACCAGGATGTCGTCCCGTAGCTCGATCTCCGCGCCGTCGAGCAGGCGGAGGCGTTCGCCGGTATCCGCCATGCGCACGCGGATCTCCCCCTCCAGCCGGTCGAGGTCGAAGCCGTGCAGTGGCTGGCCGAGCTCCAAGAGGACATAGTTGGTAACGTCCACCACGGGGCCGATGCTGCGCAGACCGCTGCGGCGCAGGCGTTCCTGCATCCACAGGGGGGTCGCGGCACCGGGATCGATGTTCCGAATGATGCGGCAGACATAGCGAGGACATGCCTCGGGGGCTTCTAATCGGACAGGGAAGCGGTCGTCATGGCGGGGGGGAACAGGCTCGATGACCTGTCTCCGAACAGGGCTGCGATTGATGACCCCGACTTCCCGGGCTACGCCGGCGAGGCTCAGACAATCGGCCCGGTCGGGGGTCAGATCCAGCTCAATACACCGGTCGTCCAGGTCCAGGTAGGCGCGCAGGTCCATTCCCACCGGGGAGTCCGCCGATAAGGGCAGGATGCCCTCGGAGGGCCCGGCGAGCCCGAGCTCATTCGCGGCGCAGATCATCCCCAGGGACTCGACGCCGCGCAGCGTGGCCCGCTTGATCTCGAGGTCCCCCGGCAAGCGTGCTCCTAGCGTGGCGACCGGGACTTTCATGCCCACGGTCACATTGGCGGCGCCGCAAACGACCTGCAAGGGCTCCCCAGCCCCGGTCTCGATCCGACACAGGCGCAGCTTCTCGGCGTCGGGGTGGGCCGCGACGGTTCGGACCCGGCCTACCAAGACCCCGTCGAACGCAGGGGCCGCGGGCTCTACCGCATCCACTTCGAGCCCCGCCATCGTCAATTGGTCGGCCAGGGTTCGGGTGTCCACCTCGGGATTCACCCATTCCCGCAGCCATGTCTCACTGAATCGCATGCGTCGTAACCTGAATTCGGACGTGGCATTTGGGCCAGCAGCGCCATAAGGCGTGGTATGGTGTGGTATGGTGCCCTTGCGTGATTTGGCAGGCTCGAAGCTCTTGCTTATAGTTCGGCGATTTTCGAGGCCGGCAAATCGGGCGCGAAATAGCGTATAATTGCTCTGAATTTAGCTTCCGAAATGTGTGAACGCCTGAAATACCTGTTTTTACTTTCATAACATGACCTTGGCATACTCTGAAGATGCTAAAGTTATCCAGACCCTACCGAATTATTGCCGATTGTTGGCTAGATATCATTTCAAAAATCACCACTACCAATATTTATACGCCCCTAAAGGATTTCTTGTCCTCCGCGGAATTTGCCGACCTCGCCCGCATCCATCCCGAAGCTTTCACCCGCCAACGCGCGTTGTCGTTGCCTCATCGGGTGTCCATGCGGTTGAAGCTGCGCAAGGGCAGTATCGGCGACGAGCTCGACCGCTTCTTCGGGGTACTCCACGACCAACCGCTGGCCGATGGGGTCTCCCCTTCGGCCTTCTGCCACGCGCGCATGCAGCTCGATCCCCGCGCCCTGCTGGCCTTCAGCCGACCATTGCTGGAAGGCTTCGAACGCGACTTCACCCCCCGGCTGTGGGCATGACTTGCGTCTGTTGGCAATCGATGGTTCGACGGCGCGTTTGCTGAACACCGACGATGCGAGGGCGACCTTCGGTGCGCCACCTGAAGGAAGCTCAGTTCCGCTGGCCCGCTTCTCACGCCTGTATGATGTCCTTAACGGCCTGGTGGTCGAGGCCGATCGAATCCCGCCCAGGTCGGCGAAGCGCGTGCTTGCTGGTGAGCATTTGGCCGCGACCCGGGCCAATGATCTGATCTTATATGACCGCGGCTATCCGGCCTTCTGGCTGTTTGCCTTACACCACCAGGAACAACGCTGCTTCTGCGCCCGGATGCTGTTGGATTTCTCCCGTAAAGATCAAGCCCGCCAAGCGAGCCCGCCAAGCTCTACCCCTTCCATCCCAACTACAAGCGCTGCCGATGAGCCTTAACTTAAGGGCACTGCACTACAAGCTCCATGATCTCTCTGGCACGAAACAATGAACCAGTTTTAGGTCCTACGCAATCATCAGGGACCTGACATTCGCGTCGATCCGTGTGATTCGTAGTTCTCATCACTCATCACTTCGCGTCGGGATTGATTTTGTAGGTCCCCACAATGCTTGCCTGGGCCAGTATGTGGCCCTGAATCGCAGACAACACCTGCTCACGGTCGAAACGCCCTTCGACCGGACAGCGTGGGAGATCCAGGGCATACAGCGTAAAGTGATAGTGGTGGATGATGGAATCGTTCCAAGGCGGGCAAGGACCATCGTAGCCGTAATAGTCACCGGCCATCTGGTCATCGCCGGCGAACCAATCGGTGTAGCTGTTGATGCCGTGCCGGGTACCGTCGCGCCCCTCAGGCCCCGGCTTGCCGCGGGCGGTTACCTCTGAACAGAATTCGCCCGCGGCGATGCCGTTCCGGTCCGGCTTTAGATCCACCAGCACCCAGTGGGTAAAATCCACCCGCGGCAAATCCGCCGGTACTCCCCTTCCCTCCTGATTCACGTCGTCGCCGCGACTGGGTACGTTCGAATCGTGACAGATGAACCCCAGTGACTGAGTACCTGCGGGGAGATCGGACCAGGCCAGGTGCGGATTGCGATTCGCCCCCAGGCGGACATGACTCTCCGGATCGGGCACACAGAAGGCGAATTCACTCGGGATGGGTTGGCCGTCGGTGATGGAGTTGGAGTAGAGCTTCATAGGGTTTCTCCTGGGTTGTCGGTGTACCTGTCATAGATGAGTCATTACCGCGAATGATATTTTTTGGCTCTTTATGGATTCCAGACGGGTAGGATATTCTGCGCAAATTCGCCTTCTCAGCAAGCCAAAGGGGCATCGTATAACTTGCTGTTGTTGTTGAGAAAAGACTGCCTGTTCTGTCGTCAGTCAGAGTGCTACGGACCGCCACCCCCTTTGATCAGTCTGGAATCCATAAAGAGCCTATTCTTTTATCTGCAGATTGCGCAAATTTTCGCAGATTATTTATGTTGTCTCTTTATGGATTCCGGACCGCTTTGGGGTGCGCCAGCAGAGTGGCGCGGCAAATCGAACTTCAGCGATGGGGGATGCCGGCGGTGTTTGTCGGGAACCTGAGCACCGGATTCCACACGCGCCGCGGCGACGGCGCTTTCCCCTGACCGCAAGACCTTGGCTGGGAACGGATGCGTTGCCGAATCCAAAGCGAAAGCGGCGGCGGGCAGACACGCCACGGCCAACCTGGTGGTTACCTCAGGCACTGCGGATTCCAATAAGAACTGGGATCGGGTTGCCGCCGCACTCCAAACAATCCGGTAATCTGCGGATTAAAAAGAGGGTCTGGATAACTTTAGCATCTTCAGGGTATGCTATGTGTTGTTCACACATTTCGGAAACTAAATTCAGAGCAATTATACGCTATTTCGCGCCCGATTTGCCGGCCTCGGAAATCGCCGAGCTGAGTGGAGCCGCCCGACGATTAATCAGCTATTCATGAAGTTACGAATCGGAATCGCCCAGGTTTGTGACGCTTCATCACCTCTATCGGGTGAGGTTGAAGTCGAAGAATCTTATTTTGGCGCACGCCGCGTTCGCGGAAAAAGGGTCGCGGAGCAGGCGGTAAAACGATCGTCTTCGGAATCCTGGAACGCCACGGGAAAGCTACACGGAAATCGTCCCTAGCGCCTCCAAGAAGCAGCTACAGAGAGCGATTCTGGGTCAGGTAGCCCCGGAAGAAGCATCCACTCGGACGGCTGGAGAGGCTACACCGGGCTGGTGGACATGGGCTACAAAAAGCATTTCCAGGTGCATCATGGTGATGCATGAGTTTGCCCGCGGTAATTGCCATATCAATGGCATTGAGTCATTCCGGTAATATGCCAAACGGAGGCATGCAAAGTTCAATGGTGTTCCCCGGCGAACGTTCCTTTTACATCGCAAGGAATGTGAATTCAGATTTCATCACCGATGAGGGAGGAAGATCTCTCTGAGAGAATACTTACTCTTCTGAAAGAAAATCCACTCTAAAGTTATCTAGACCCAAAAAGATTTATAGGCACTTGTCCTGGCTACAGCGCATGGCTCAATACGGCCGTCAGCTCCGCCTCGGTCAGGCCGATCGGGTTTCCCTGCATACTGCTGGAGAGTATGGCCTGGGCCAGGACAGGGGTAAAATGGTCCTGGGTCATGCCATAGTCAGCCAGGCCGGGTACGGCCAGCTCGTCGGCGAGGGCCTGTATCCAGGCGACATCGGCGGCGGCATCGCCAGTGAGGATGGCCGCGGCCTCCCGGTAACGGGCCAGGGCCGGTGCGTCGGGGGCGCGTTCCTGCAGGGTGCGCACATTGGCCTCCATCACAAAAGGCAACAGGCGCGCGCAGACGGCGCCGTGGGGCGCGTCGAACCTGCCGCCGATCGGACCGGCAAAGCCATGGACCGCCCCCAACTTGGCGTTGGCCAGGGCCAGGCCGCCGCACAGGCTGGCCAGGGCCATGTCCCGGCGTGCCTCGACATCCAAACCATCGGGAAAGGCGCGGCGCAGGGAGCGTGCCGCCCGCCGTAGCCCTTCACGACAGAAGCCGTCGCTCAGGGGCGTAGCCAGGTGGGAGACGAAGGGCTCCAGGCACTGGGTCAGGGCGTCCAGTGCCGGTGCCTGGCGGTGACCGCCGGCGGCATACTGTAGGTCAGTACCTCACAGATTATTTCATGGGTCTAGATAACTTTAGAGTGGATTTTCTCTCAGCAGAGTTAGTATTCAATCAGAGAGATTTTCTTCTCGGTGATTAAATCTAAAATCTAAACTCACATTCCTGGAGGTGTAAATGAAATGTTTGC
>Ga0209782_1001352_pt1 | contig 12656 bp, 3 predicted proteins | sample WorMetmaBAHAMAS1_FD_187390 | JGI IMG/M metagenome (GOLD analysis project Ga0209782, IMG submission 187390) | Marine gutless worms symbiont microbial communities from Max Planck institute for Marine Microbiology, Germany - Inanidrilus... | ecosystem: Host-associated > Annelida > Digestive system >... | reverse complement strand
GGGCGATGACGGACTGTCCTTGCATGCCGGCCGTCAACATGGCCGACAACCTCATCGTCCACGGCAGCACGTCCAGCTGCTCCCAGAACCGGTCAACCACCTGCACCGCCGCGTGCGCGGTGACGCAAATTAAATTTCATGCGGTACGAAAATTTTCCATCACGCGCTGAAATCTCGCGTGAAATTTTCACCGAAACTTTCACCCGAAAAACTCGGTAAGATAGCAAGAGATTCGACGTCATATAGCGAACTAGAAAACTGTCCTAGATTGAGGATCGAAGTCCCACCGACCGCGTTTCAAACGATGAACTGAGACCCTGACCCTAACTCTAACCTTGACTCTGACCTTGACTTTGACCTTCAGTCCCAAGAGATACGGTCGTGGTCATGACCATGCATGCAAAAGGTCAAGGTCAAAGGTCACTCAGTTCAAAAGTTAGAGTTTATACGGACGAACAGACGGACGTAGGCGATTGCATAACGCCCCCAGTCGGTCATGGTTAAATACTTTGAAATGATGGGAATGAAAGTCTAAACAGTAACAGATAAAAATAAAATTATTATGCTAACTGTTTTGTTATGTTGTTTGGGCGTTGCCGTGCACGTTTAAGCAACAGTGGTAGATTTCAGTAAAAATTCACACAAAAATTCGTTTAATTTATGAAATTTTAATATTATTTTTCCAGCTAAAATGTCAATTACTCACCTGGGCGACGTAGAAGGCCAGCACGAACCCGACTGGAATCATGTTGCACTGACTGTCACAGTAGTCGGCGATCAGCTCAAATGTCCTATACAGCCATGATTACCACGTATACAAGAAATCACAAAGTCATTTGGAAACAGGCTGCATCGCTACAACTCGTGGCAGACCCACTCGTAGTAGCCACGTATACAATCGTTCAACCGTATTTGCCAGGTAGCGCTAATGTGGTCCCGTTAACCCCACGATTCCTTGGGGCCATGGACCTCAGTCCATTGAGATCGAGAATTCAGTAGCTGGACCTTTAAAATTCAGTAAAATTCATGAATTTGAAGATATTTTAAAATTCACTAAAATTCAATAGTTTGTTAAAACAACTGTTGAATGGGAACAGTGCTCCGTTAGTTGCTGATGCTGACTCCGAGTGACAATCATTTGTGTCTGACTTGTCACTGTTGAGTGTTTCTGTGACTGTGAGTCTGTGAAGAAGTGTGATTGTAGATTTTCTAGTCCAAATATTGAATTTCAAAGTAAAATTCAGTGGGCATTTTTAAAATTAAGTAAAATTCACGAATTAAAAAAAATCAAAATTCATAAAATCCGGATTCTCGATCTATGCCCGAGTCCACCGCAACGACCACTCTTAGCGTATAGGCTATATCTTGCAGTTGTCACAAACTCTGCCAGAATCAGACAGATGTAAACAGAGATAGCGCAGAAAAAAACATAACGGTGTAGCAACAACACAACAACAATATGAATCAAAACTTAAAGAATAGACGGGCTAATCCGGTAATGCATGCAGAAATTCACTTCGTTTGGCGCCCGCAGTCTCAGCATTGCAGCTTCTACTATCTGAAATTCTCTCCCTCCAAATGTGCACGAACCAGCACTGACACCTTCCGTCATCACCTCAAAACCCAGTTAAGGAAGCGAATAAGGAAGCGTATAGCAGTTTGTGCTACGAGCACAACACCGCTACTGGAACTCACGTGCCATATGGGATCACACAGTATTATACCTGCCACCCGGCAGAGGTGACATTCCCGCCTTTACCCCAGGCAATTAAGGCTGGTACTCGATTTAGCGACCCCAGAGGGATGCAAGGCTGAGTTGACCTAGTTGGCTTGGTTACCAACCAAAGTGGTATACCCATCCCAGCACTAACCGGGCTCAACGTTCAGCAACTTCGTTCGTGCGACGAACGACGAACGACGGTACCGCAGCGCTAAACCGCCAACCCAAGTAATAGTAGGCCTATAACTATAACCTTCCAACCCACTTAGCGCCTTCGGCTTGAGCCTCAGATTCGGCTGACCATTGCGCGCGTTTACAGATTGTATTTATTTACTTACTTACTTACTGACGTTCAGATAAGAGCATGTTAGTCGACCGGCGTTGCTGTTCATTGAGAGCGACGTGATAGATGACGGCAAGCGTGTAGTAGAGTGCGACATACAGCAAGAAATCCTTCCACAGTAGTTTGTAGATGCTGCCACGCCATCTGCACACATCAGTAGCAGCTGCATGCAATTCTTGAAACTCATCATCCGGGCTACAGCGCGTTACGTCATATAGCAACAGGATCGTCGGTGAAAATAAAATGCTTGACAACGCGCATTCGCCATATCATATTTACATGCCATGTTTTGAGGCCTGTTTAAATAATTAAAATGCCGAAAAGTTCTGCAATTGTACAGCGTATGCTTGCAGAAAACATGAATAAATTTTATTTGAGAAGAAATGTTATCTTTCTTTACTTTTTGCAATCATCTGCTCGCCGTCAATAAAGTGGTTGACTACTGCTGTTTAACGATAGTATCACAGTAGCCTAGGCGTCATCTGTGCTCAGGTTAGTTGAACCGCTTTCGCTAGGGTTGGCACTCTAGCTACTGCACACTTTCTGTCCTTGTAAACTCCAGAGTTACAGGATGAAAGCTTTTACCAAATTTCTACCAGTGTAATGTGGGTCGTCGCCAGTGCAGTGCACAGTTGGTAGGTGCACTTAGTACTCGAGGTTTGTTTCAGTACTATTTGCTAGGAGGCGACAGTGCTCAGCCGGGCGGGCTATGCAATAGACTGCCATACATTTCTAGTTCTACTAGTTTACTGCACATTTGTCTACCTTGATATGTGGATTGCCTCAGTTAATTAACCAACGGATAACGAGTACCGTTGTTTCAACAGCTAGACGATGACGTCTACCTGAGTAAAAGTTTATGAAATCCAGAGAACGTAGTGGTAGCAACCTCTGCGTTGTACCGAATGGTCATTTTTAGTCGAAGTACACATTAAAACAACAAGTTCTAGATTCTTTCGACCATAAATATCCCAAAAAGAAATTTGTGACATCATTAGCAGTGTCGTCATCACTAGGGATGTGCACGTTTAAACGAACAAATGATAACTCGCAAATGATTACAGTTATATAGGCAAACTTGAGCCTACACTAACCCGTGACACTATAACATAGCGATATTGTAAGCTTAATGTAAACGATGGTAACCACGATACAACTAGATGTTAAGATATAAATATATAATAACTAAGGCAGTCGATAACACAGTGAGGTTTATGCGACTTACAGCACTTACTGCAAAAAATATTTGATATTTGGATGAATCAATTATAGGCCTGAACTTGTGTTGACTTGACAAGTTGACGAGCTTCTGTCACAGGCACCTGCTGTTCGTTACATGCACTAACAGTGCTATTTTGAACCATATACGCTTTGTTGCTGGTCCACTGACACAATCATGCTGTTGGACGCAATTTTGCGTGTTAACCTTAAGTAAACATTTACAAGTATCCTGTAAGCTTACACGTATACTAAATTAAATATTAGGCGCATTTCTAGTCATAAGGCCCATAGAGTATTTAATACTTCGTTTCTTGTTTACATTTTGTGGATGCGGTAGAAAGTGAATAATGTTAATTTTAATAAATCTTTTGCATTTCTGGCATTGAAGAGGTTGTTTATTTGGTGAGTGGTCATTCTGTTTGTGTCTCGGTTACTGAAAGAGACAGTAAAATTTCTGCCTGCTCAATAACTTAGGGCCGGAAACTATGGGGCCGTCAATGTTAGGGGGCCGCCGAATTTGGTCCCAAAATGTTAGGCCTATAAATTGTAGAAATGCACTTTTGTGGTGGAAATTGAAATAAAAGACATTTAATGAACTTGAAACTAGATGATATTTAAGAGATTGAGATTCTGAAAAAGGACAAGTAAACTCATAATTGAACTGAAAAATAACAATGTCACTTAATGTCATGTTAATTTTTGCACAATTGTATAATAATATCACATTTTAAAAGGCTTACATTTGGTGAACAAGCTTGAGGTCACTCACTTTTTAGCAAGGTATTTGTTGTAACTTGACAGATTTTTCCTATCCCAAATCTACTTGGTGACCTTGTTGTAGAGTCCATAGGCTGTCATGTGCATAGCATTGCTTTTAGTTGAGTGATAATAAGTTTTGCCATTTTGATGGACTTCTTATTTGCAGAAAGACTGACACAGACAAAACACAGGACCTAGCATATACCTTGCTAATGTAGTGTTATAATATGGAACTTATAATATATAATATAATGAAATATATAATATGGAACGTAGACATGAAAAAAAGCTGAAAAATAAGCTATGAATAAAATGTGGACCTACCGGGATGGGGGTACAGGTGTAACTACGGGTAAAATGTGGGGCAAAGTGTGTGGCATCACCCACAGTTTGCCCACCTGCAGTGTAATCAGCAATTGGTCACAGGGGGAGGGATGATGAGATGAGCGATGCACGTATTCTGCTACTGATAATGGTAGCTAGATGGTCATAAAGCAGGCTTAAGTGCAAGAACAAGGAAAGAAGACAAGAAATTTTCAGCTACTGACATAGTAATTCATGGAGTTTTTACTCCGTGATGTGAAGCTATCAAATGTTGCATTTCTTTCAGATTGCTGTAATTTTACAGAAAAAACGTATGAACTTGCAGCTTACAAGTTGCACTGAATGTACTTGCATACAGAGGCGCTGTGCACTGTTTGCCCATTGCTAGTGCATGAAGCAGATGAGTCATCTGCTGATGAGATGGGCTGGCGATGCTGCCTTTTGCCAAATTACTTTGTACATTTGCACCACCACTTTCACACTGGAATCTGGCGGCGCCATACAGAGCCTTACAGTGGAGTGCCATGACGGATTCTGTTGAGAAAGAACCTTAAGATTCATTTAGACCAGATGTGGTGCCGTGCGAATTGTGTCGACATGCAACGCTAGCTTTAGCATGGGCCCACCGGCACATTTAAGGCCCGCAGTTTACCCACCCCCCTGCACTGCGATGCCCGCACTTTTGCTCCTCATTTCACCCGGTGTCACACCCACACCCCGCATTCCGACAGACCTGCATTTTACCATTTGCCATTTGCACCAGTGAGGCTTTGAACTTGGCTGGTGTAGTGCAGCTTTAAAATGCTGACATTGTCTCAATGTATTATCAGTTATATGGACTTTCAGTATTTTACATATAGTCTGCACATTGCCACACTTCTGTGAGAAACTGAGATAGAAGATTACTAATATTTAATAGTTGTAAATCACAGTGTAAGGATATTGTGTTTTGACTTTCATTTACTCCGTGCATTGCCGTTCACATAAATAACATTCACTGGCTGCTATACATGTATAAAAGTACAAACTGAAGTTGAAATCGTCCTAAATATTTTATTAATCTAAACCTAACTCTAGCCGCAACCGTAACCCTACTGACCATAAACCTAGTAACCCTAATTCTGGGCATGGCTAAGAAGAACGACAAAAACTTCAGTTTGTACTTTGTAATTTTGGTGACGTACAGGGCCTGATATGATTAAGCATGATGTTCTAAAAATTGAACCGTAAGTGTTCAAATAAATATTGATTCCACTGGCAATACTGTTTAAATTTGTTTTCACATAATCATAACAGTTACTGTGACAATAACTACAGATGTGGTAGTAACTAAAATAAATTTATTATATCCAACTAAATGTTTATTTATCTTGACTACAATATGGATAAACAAAAAGCCGTCTTTTGTATGAGTTTAATATTTTATGCTTTAATGGGTGTGGCAGTGTGGACTCATTTTCAGCTAGAGTTGGACAACTGTGCAAATTATCTAAACTGTGCTGTAAATGCAGGTTGTCACTGTTAATTTTGTTTCAAAATTGGTAAAAATGAAGAAACACTGTTGTTATTTTGTAGGTCGTTACCACCAACTGTGTGACATTTACATGTGAGCACCTCTGAACATGATAAGAAGTTAATGTGTTATAAACACGATGGACTATTACTACTGTTTACTTGTGCCAGCAACCATACCAGTCATTATCTTCTTCTTGTTTCTCGCGTGGCTAGGACGAATGTTCTTCACCAATAACTAGATGATTGTGACAACTTTCTGTCTAATTGCGATAACACGATGACATACAGTGATGCAGAACTTATCCTGCGGTCTTCCACTGTTACTGCTGATTCGCACCACACTACAGCTATTGCTCATTACTACAGTTGCATGTTACGGTGATGAGAATGATCTAATTCTACTTCCATTTAATCCAGAGGTGGAGGATGGCCACGAATTAACTCTCAACTGTACCATCACACTGGAGTACAGAGGCAATTACACAAATCGTGACATATATTTCCGTTGGGCAAATGTCAACTACACAGGAATTACGTTGGTTGGGAGTCGAACGGCGCTGCTGCGGAGACGGTGGAATGTATCGGAGGGCGGTCATATTCGCTGTGTTCTGCCAGACAGGCAACACAGATTGTCGGCTATACAGCATGTCGTCGTTGTCCGACGACCGCTGCAGCCAAATGTCACTCACTGCCTCATCTGGAACTGGAAAGATGTGAACTGTACGTGGGAGCCGTCGGTTAGCCAGCAGCAGCATCATATGCACACCGATACGCCATTGAGCCAGACCGTAGAGTGGAAACTGAGTAATGAGCCTAATGATGTCTGGCAAGATGCAGCCTGCAGGGGTCACGTGACCAGCTCTTGTGTATGGAACATTTCCCATGTTGTCAGCCGAGTTATTGAAGCTGAAAGTTGTTGTATTCGCGTGCTCGGAGTAATCAGTTTGCATCACTTGGATTTTGATGTGCGGTCACAGCCGTTTTGTTTTCGTCCTGTAGATGTCATAATGCTCAGTGAGCCACAAAATGTAACCACAGATCTTAAGAATGCACACCAGATATATGTGCATTGGCAGGCACCACAGTTAAATCCAAACCATATCCATGATGACTTGGTGTACGCAGTGACTGTGATGTCACAATGGAGTGAAATGCCTGTGATAAATGTGTCGGTTATGAACCACTCTTTGTTATTCACTTTAGTTCCACATACACGCTATACCATCACTGTGAAAGTCAGAACTAACGAGTCGCTCTTATGGAGCAAGCCAGTTTATCACGTCTTTACATCTGAATCCACCAAACCGAAGATGTCACCACCGTCATTATCGAATGCTTTTTCTGTTACCCACGTGGACAGGTATTCCAGAACAGTGATTGTTTACTGGCAGACACTGCCACCGCAAGACCGTCACGGTGAAACGTTGAGTTATATTGTGCAGATGCGTAAACCACCAGCATTGCACTGGTCTGAGTTAAGTGTTGTCCCATCAGCCAACCAACCTTGTAAGGACGTTGTTGTAGATACAGAATCTGCCGTAGAATTGAGCGTTATTGCAAGAAATGAAGTTGGGAAGACTTCACCAGATGTGATCATGCATCTGCCTGCAGTTGAGTCATCTGAAGCGTCAGCGAGTCCCTTTGTGAAGCTAGTAGTCGAGCGAACTAAGACGTCTCTGGTGGTTTGGAGCTGGCAACTGCAGCTCTCCGAGCATGTTGCCAATCTGACATTATTCTGGTGTAGGTCGCGGCCTCTTTACGGTCGCTGTGTGGGCGACTTTCAGTGGCTGGACGTTGCAGCTTCCGAAACCGAGCGCAGCGTGAGTATCGGCACTGTTGACACAGAGGACTACGGCTATGGGGCTGCAATAAAGCTGGACAGCATCAGCAACACAAATGGCATTGAGTGGGTTACGTGTTTATATGACATGACTGGGTTGGCAGATCCAGTGCACAATGTCAAGGCAGTTATGCCATCATACGGTGAGCCTGGGCAACTACTGGTGACCTGGGTTCACCCGCCGTGTGATGTGAATCACGGCTACATCCAGTTGCTGAGGCTGCAGTACTGTCAGTATGCTGACACTGGGTGCTCTGAGGAACCAAGCAACATTTCTCTGCCGGGATATCTGACTGCATACAATCTGACAGGACTAAAGCATGGAGTGGAGTACGGAGTGTGGTTGTACAGCCAGACGCGTGTCGGTCAGTCGTCGACCCACTCCGCCATCGCTTTTGCTGCAACGTCAGCGCCAGTGCTGACACCTGCTGTCATTGCTGGCCTTGCCGTCTGCGGCCTCATCGTCCTCATCCTTACAACTGTAGTCATCTGGATGCTGTGTAAGTACTGCCGACGCTGTCATAACAAGCTGTGGCCACCGGTGGTCATCACTGTCCCGCCAGAGAGACCCCGGTCAGATACGACTACGTCAACGTCACCACCACTGCTAGAGTACACACGTATCTCATACACACGGCAAGGCTCACGACTTAGCAGTTCATCACACGACAGCGGGCAGTTTGGCATCGCTGGCGGCAGTCCGCTCATGTCCCCTAAGTCTTGTTCCGAGTCAGTCGTGCATCCGCTGATTGGCTCTGACGTGGAACATCAGCGACAGCCGTCACCGATGAGTAGAAGTCGTCCCACAACAAGGACTTATATGAACGATGGCGTTGCTGACGTGCGACGACCGACTGGAAATAGCCACCATCGACCACTGTCGTCTGGCAGTGGAGGGCATGCTGAGTGCATTGAACTTCGGCCCATGATACCTCGTGAGACGCATGACACGTCTGCGGGCTTATCAGCTGCTGCTGCTCCAGATAAAGATGACGGCGTTGACGTGTTGAACGTTACCAACAATCAGACGAACACTCGGCCAAACGGTGGCTACAACTTGGTGGCGTTGCAGCCTGATACCGATTACATACCGCATGAACGGCTACTGAACCAACTACACACAGCATGAATGGCTGAACATGTGTGATCAATCTCTGTTGATCTTGCAGCAGTATAATTTATTATTTGTTATTACAGCGGTACATCCATACATGCTGGGGGAGCATACCACTTTGCCTATCATGACAAGTGTATCGGCCCTTATACAGACGGACCAAGACATATCCTGGCTGCATCACGTGCTGCCCTCTTGTGAGTCAGTTTGAGTATATGTTGATGGGACAGGCAAACGGACCGACACCAATCACATAAGCACGCTTACTACTATGACCAGCAGACCGTAAACATTTTGGTTAAATTAAATCTGTGGGTACATTTGTAGTTTAAGTTTTTATTTGCACATGTATATAATTTACCCCCCAAAAATTATCCTGACAAAATTTGATAACCTTTACAAAATACGTAGTTTACAAGCAGTTTGAGTAGTGAGGCAAAAACTACTTTAACTCCTCCCCCCTTATAGAATTTAGCTTGTTTTCTCTTGTGAGTGTATTGTTGACAGAAGTGTGCATGTATGTTGTTTAGTTTACATTTTTTAAAATAGAACTGTCGGCATTCATGTATCAGAAGAATAATATATGTTGTAAATACTTCCAGATAATGATTGCTAGTCAGTGCTAGCGTGGTAATGAGTGAGTTAGAGGCATGACCACCGTGAGTTTAATAAGATGAGTTCGAAAGCACACAGCTGAAAAGTGCCGGATGCATATTCACCTTCACTTTAGTGAGTCATCGTTTATATCCTGAATACATCATCTACAATGTGAGCTATAAATAAGGAAGTGTCTTATTTTTGTGTGTAACTTTGTCAAAAATCGACAGATTTTGAAGCTGTTAGATTTATAATGAATGACATATGTGATTATGTGACATTGATCCACTTCACCTAATTAACATTGCTACATTACCTTGTGAAAGTCAAAACATTGAAAATGTAATATTAAAGCGAGATGTTAACAAAGAAAATTGCATCAGATGTATCTTAGCTTCATCAAAATGGACCATGGTCATGTGCCTTATAATTACTTATTTTACAATTTAGTTACTGGAGTCTGTGCCGTTAGTGACTTTATTAATTACTCATTTGATGCAATGATTTGACTCTGAACAATACGTTACTGATGCTACTGTTGACGATTGATGCAGCTGTTTGAGATCGCATGTGCAGGCCAGTGGTGGGCGTGCTGTGAAATGAATATCATTAATGTGGCTCATCAGAACAGTTTTGAAACTGTCAATGCAGTTTGATGCATTTAACGGCTGATTCATCACTAACATTAAAAGATGAAAGTGTGTTCGCATGCATTTTTGGTGTTTAAGCTTTCGCAAGGTAATGTGGCAATACTAATTAGGTGAGGTGTGTGAAATCTATACCATCACATGTGCCGACGATATATTTAAATTCGACACTGAAAACTAGGGCTGTTATACGACTGAAATATTTTCAGTCGAATCATCACAAGCCTTTATTTGATTAAATGTCAACTAATATGAGACTGTTATCTAGAAACTGACGGCACAATTGTGTCATACCATCACTGACTGATGAGTTGCAATTCTAGCATAGTGTTTACTATATTAGCGCTGTCTCAGTACCTTGTAAGTAAGTAAGTAAATGATTTCTAAGGCACCACCTGTCGGAGGTCATAGAGTGCTGATAGTAACCACTGCGCTGAGTGCATTGTTTTTGGAGCATAAGACGGACTGACAGGTGGACAGTATGGATGTCATATGACTTAAATATTTTAGCCGACAACTATTTTGGTCGATTAATTATTGCTCATAAATTAGCTAATTAATCACACTAATCAATGACAGCCCTAGTGAAAATGTATTATAATTGGTTTGTTTTTGTTTTTTTGCAAACAAAAGTGACATGCTTCCTTTATATGGCTCTCGGCACAGTAAGTTGCACGGAAGTAGTAAAAATTTTAGAAGGATTTTGAGTTAGTGTCCAAATTCCAGTTTCAGCTGCAGATCATTGCTAAGTAAGTTGTTACATGCATGGTTTGCAAAGTCATTCTAGCAGGTTGATATTTTACACAGTTTTTGTCAAAAATTGGCTTAGCAATTTGTGAGATATTTGTGCGTGGATATGTGTATGAATGCAAACAATGTAGCTCAGTGTGTGCGAGCGATGTACATATCATATTACTTTATTGCGACTTACAGTGTTTCTGTAGTTTATATTGGGAATAGTGGCAGCTGCGTTGGGGCTGTGACAGAAGTAAGTGGTCTGTATTGTCCCTAGTTTATTGCTTTTTACCCAGTATTTTGTTAATATAATTTTTTAAATGCAGGATTTGCCAAAATAGCAGCATCTTCTGACTTGCTTATGTGCCCATTAGAAGTATTCTAAATATTTTTGCTACATTAACTTTGATGGTCTTGTGGAGTATTATATACTTTACAGCCTTTTAAGCAGCTGCCACTTACTTATGTTTATCAGCAGGGTTGTTAATATTTTAGTATTGGTATTGCTGGTAATATCGTCAGCTATGCATTTCCAGTATTGATGATACTTCACACTCATGACCGAAATGAGTATTGCTATAATTTTTAGCAATATTTGCTACTGCTAGCAGTACTTTAATGCTCAAGGATGTACAGAGAACATTTCATGTTGATGGTGACATCAAATGGTGGATAATGCTAATAATGCTAATGCCCGTGCCAGTGAAAAACTGAATTTGATTAATACAACAGCCACAGAAAGTCGATCATTCTACTTGCCATTTGCAAGTACTTTATTAATTCTGCCCTTATGTTTGAGATTAGAAAAATATTATTCAAACACTAACAACGGTTGATTTCTTAGTCACTCAACTTGCAAACTATTGAATTTAAGTTATTAAAAGTATACGTTTTGGAGACAAAATTTAACTTAGAAGATGCAATGTAACAGTTTATGTTGAAATTGCCATTAATTTCTAACCAACAGACTGACCAGCTAATTATTCTGTGTTTTTTGTCAGCTTTATTACTTGAATTTTAGTTACACTTTGCATTAAATTTTCTAGTTTGACTACACTGTTACTATGTTTTCATTGTATAATCTTCTTGTGTGCTGATGTTTTAATCAGCTATCTCAATTCATAGTGTTATAACGCTGGATAAGTGTGAAAATGAAGCAGATTTACTGCACAAAGCAGCTGGACACTGGTGGTATTAGACATAGAGATTAAGTTGACATTGAGTCCCTTTCCTTTCCCACTTTTTTCCTTCTCACTCTGGTCTGCGTACATCACTGTTGCAGTCACTGTTTTTCTGCATTCATTTTTGTCCCCTTTAAGTCCAGAAGCTTCCCTGTATGCCTGGCTGGAGCCGGACTGCTAATGAAAACTTTAAATGCCTCTTAAGTTACATTTCAAGCTATACAAAATAATGGTAGTCTCGAAAGTTGGAGGGGGCCAAATACACTTGATCCCTGGGTTTTCCCAACACTCATTGGTGAGCCAATGGTGCACCCATAGGGTGATTGTTCCTAAGCAAGTGACAGTTTTTGGAACCTATCTGTTCTGTTCAGTCATTTGTTTCACAGTTAGCATTCTCAGGTCCGGTTTTTCCACAGCAAATTAATCTCCCGTTAATTTAATCCGGCATTAAATCCGCAGATAATGATCAATTTACTCAGATGTTGTTTTTCCACCGGCAGTTCGTCAATTAAATCGTCCTAAACGGATGATTTAATTGACAAACTGCCAGTGGAAAAACAACATCTGAGTAAATTGATCATTATCTGCCGGATTAAATTAACGGGAGATTAATTTGCTGTGGAAAAACCGGACCTCAGACCTTACGACTTTATTAAATGT
>Ga0209782_1001351_pt1 | contig 12663 bp, 12 predicted proteins | sample WorMetmaBAHAMAS1_FD_187390 | JGI IMG/M metagenome (GOLD analysis project Ga0209782, IMG submission 187390) | Marine gutless worms symbiont microbial communities from Max Planck institute for Marine Microbiology, Germany - Inanidrilus... | ecosystem: Host-associated > Annelida > Digestive system... | reverse complement strand
GTCGCGTTCTTGGATTTTTGTTGGTTATTGTGGTCGAGAGAGTGGAGACGCATCAGCGTGCCAAATTTTGTCAAAATCGGTCAATCGGTTGCGAAGATATTAAGATTTTTCGATTTTTCAAGATGGCCGCCGTCGCCATCTTGGATTTTTGAAATCGCGAAATTTTATTGGTTATTATGGTCCAGAGTGTGGAGACGCATCTGCATGCTAAATTTCGTCAAAATCAGTCAATCGGTTTCAAAGATATTAAGATTTTTCAATTTTTTAAGATGGCGGCCGTCCGCCATCTTGGATTATGTTGAGGCATATTTGGACCACCTACGATGAGTACTTATGGGTCTCTATCACTGTGCAAAATTTGGTTATGATCGATGCAGTAGTTTTTATAATATGAACATTTCAATATTTGACACGTTTGGCTGGGAAATGCCTATTCACGCCCCCAAAATTGTTTTTTTGGGCAATTTGATACCCAAAATGGGGTGCAATATCAACGAAAGCCAAAAAGGCACATCCTTGCGTGAGTCCACGTCATTTGAGCCATTAAGCGTGAAGATGTGGTGAGCGGTCTGACCTGTAGGTGCGTTGCTTAAAAAAGGGGTATAAGTAAAAAACGAAATATAGTTAATATTTCACCTATTTGCCCCGAAGCCCCCATTGACGGATTTCCACCAAATTTTGCGCAGTTGTAGATGTCGCGGACCTAATGACCTGTGACAAATTTTTTAGCGATCGGTTAAGGTATGTCGATTTTGTGGGTAGTCAAAATTCACTGTTTCCCAAGGCTTTCCATTGACTAAGCCGATGGCTGTTAACACAGGGCTGGCACGAGTGCGCCGCCTGTGATACAGCATCGGCAGTTCAATCTAACTTTATATCTAACAGTTGGTACTGCATTTCTTTACATGGAAAATCGTTTACGTTCAATCTACGATCAGTTAAATGATTTGAAAACAAATTCAACACACCATGTAGTGATCTTGACCAAGTCCGTATGATTACTCTGAACAACGACTGGATTTGTGGACTGATCTAAAAACACAGGAGTTACGGAAGCAGCATCAACTGCAGCAACGTACTTATCCAACATTAGAACAGCTTTATCATAAACGTCAGGCAGCATTGGAACATTATCGCGTTGAGTATGAACTAGCACATGTCATTCAGCCCGTTAATGAACTTGCAGAGGACGAAATTAATGGCAGGGAGTGAATTAATCAGTTGACCATCTGGCAGCTGCATCTCATTAACTTCCTACTGTACTGAGCGACCTGATGATGATGCTGCAGTGCAATCACGTCGACTATTCTGGAACGTTCTGGCTGAATACATTAAGTTTTAGTATGGCTGATTCTGTATTTAGTTGTGGAGAACCTTTATTTAGCTATAGTGGTTATGAAGCACGTCAAAACTGTGACAGTGTATGTAGCAGATAATTATGATAGAACTTCACCATGGTAGAGATCGAATGCAGTTTAAGAGTCCTATGTTGACTGAACAGCATCGTGATTTGAAAAGACTCTGTATATAGCTGAACATTATTTGCAGTCTGTGTTTGATTTCATAACAAAAGCTTTGATTCATCATATCGGTGTTTATTTATTTTTGTAACTGCATGCAGTGTAATAAACACAACAAAAAATGATCATTTTCAAATATATTTTATTTCTCCAAAAATCTACATACTAATTCACGAATTGTAACATCGTTCAGTCCAGTGTCACTACTCATTATACTACATAAGTCTATATTTCTACTCTTTAGTATACAAAAGCAAACACAATAATGTCCACAAAAACTACTAATAGAACTCTGAAACTCTCTGTAATCATAAGTCCACTCATTACAGTGTTTGTTCATATTTTTCTGACGATTTTGGTGGAGGTAGTCCAAACGAATGGAAGTAAAATCCTCGTCAGTCCTTGACTTCCACAACAATCCAGTGTTCGCCGGGATGGTCGGAAGATCGCTTGTTGGCCACGAATAAATTAGGTCTCGACGGTAGCGAGTTGCTGCTGTAAATGCCTTTGAAGTTGCATACGTGACGGCGAATCAGTCTATTGATCTGTCGTCCATTCATCACGAGAAATCGAAGGTCATGTTACGATTTCTGTCTATCTCCAGTAGATTCTGATGTTCTGTGTATACAATCAGTGTGACGGGTTCTGCCAGTGCCTCGGAAAACTTTGCTTGAATACGAACACTTCCCGTTTTGATCAAGTCAAAATGATCGTCGTCTGTCAGATCCGGACTCAAGTCGAAAGCGTACAAAGTATTTCCGTGAGAATACTGGTATCTGTCCAGTGATAGGCCTTCGTCGTTATACAGCTTACCAGTACCGCTGAAAAGTGTGTTGAATGCTCTCACATACAAATGATTTCTGTAGTCGACTTTTAGCGGTTTAATATTTTGTCCGACCTGTCCCATCTGTGTACAAGGCCAGCTCTTGCAGACCAAAGTTTTGGAAGTTAAATGGATTGTGAGCATGACTGCCAGTAAATGCATCATTACACACCAGTCCGATCACTATTCGGTTGGGTAGCTGTCCGGTAAATAACTTTTCGTGGCTGATGTCATAACCAGCCGGAATAGTTATCGTTTTGCAAGTTATTTATCTCTCCGGATACTTGGCACTTCCCTGTTCCAGTGCTTTAACATGAGCCAAAATACGGACGATGAAAGTTTCACTTTTCTTATGTACAAAATTGCACTTTTGATCAGCACCTTATACTGTTGATTGCCCATCAAGCAGAACTGATCGTGACTTCGTACCAGTTTTATCTTTATATTGACCTTGTTCAAAATATATCGATTCTGGAAGAACAGGTCGGCATGAATGCATCCCATCATATCGACGCTATGACTCTGCTTAACGTGATCATTACGCCAAATGAAACCATTGTTTGCATCATTACCATATAATTCCAAACTGTCATATTTTTTGGCAGTGTCTTTACGATATAGTGCTGCTGTCAGTTGTGAATGTTTTGCATCGTCACCATATGAAAGTAGAGTTTCCAGATAAGCTCAGTATGCATACGTGTCATTTCCTGTTGTTACAGTAGTTCCATTGAGCGATATATCCACTTGGTGAATGCAGCCACAGGTTAACGGGTGTGACTGGCATGTTGGGAGGCAAGTTGTGACCATTCTGTTGAACGACCTTGGCTTTCACGTACAGCATAGATTTACTCAGATCGATGTAGTCTGTCCCGCTGGCAGGAATATCAAATTCTATGGGCGATCTATTGGTCACATTTGTAACTGGATGATAGTCGATGTAATTACCAACTTCCACAGCCATCTGAGTGGGAGGTACTGAGAACAGGTCCAGACTTGACGTTACACATTCACATGAATCGTCGTTCACGAATGCAATGCTATGTAAATATGTCTCTGCGCTGCTTTCGACGACGACGAGTCTGAACACGACCAGGTCGATGATCTTTAGTCGATGACGTCTTGTTGCTGAACTGCAAGTCGATTTCTTTTGCAGTCTGTTTTATACCTACCGGAACTCGTTCTTTTAAAGACTACTTGCCTCGAGACAAGTTGTCAGCAACTTTCAAACCAGTCTGTATGAGATTTGATACGATTTTTTGGGAAATTGTACCCCTTTTCAACCCATAAATCCGATAACCCATCGAAAAAGTCCACCCAGTATATTACTGAGTCCGTGTCTGTGCTGGCATTTGCTTCCTACGAAAACAGGCATGCCGTGCCCGCATCGTTTCATGTACATGTCACGCGTTGTTTTGCAACAGAATGTCGTCGTCTTACGTTTTATTTTTGCTAATGACGACAATGTCTCAATGCACTCATTTTTGTAATCCGTCAAGCAGTCCCACGCGTTTGAGCTGGAGTACTGTGTGCGAGTTACCGGTCGAAAAGGGTACCGGACTTACTGTGTCGGTCATGAGATTTACTTCGATAATGTCAAATGATTTCTTTTGCAGGGGCACATAGAGTGGACTGTGGAGTATCGTGTCCATTTTCAACTTTTTGGAATTTAATTTCATATCGACCACTCTCAGCAGTGGAGCAGTAATGTCGCCAACAATCACATGCTGTAGAATATCACAATAGACGTACAGTGTCGTAACTTACATTCTAGGAGGAAGTATCATCTGTGCTGTTGCCGTGTGGTGGACAGCCAGCCGTAATCACCACCGATGAAACCAATACGTGTCACAGCATGGCATTAGGCCAAAATTTGTGCAACTCGCCGACAATCACTTTCACTTTGCGAATGCGTTGCCCCAGTAGATGAAATGATATGTTAAAATTGGCAGCCAGTTTGTTTAGCATGTCCAAAACACTTTCGTTCACAGCATACATCCCGCCATCTAAAAATATTTTTTGTTGCTCGTCGGCATTTCTTATTTCGAACGAACACTGAACTGACTGCTTGCTATGTTGTCGAATGCCAAAGGAGCGGAAATTTCTTTCAGCAATACTACCCATTTTCCTGACAACTCAATGGCTTTCGGTAACTTTGTAACGTACACTGCAGTCGTGTTGTTCGGAAATACGTCCATAGACACGTTAGATGGTAGCGTGAGATAAAACTGCCGCTCAAATGATGTCATCTTTTTACCAGATCTTCGGTCCAGCTGTTGAACTTTGCGGGATATCCCTGCCACTTGACCAAATATTCTACTTTTCTGTTAGGCTTTTTTCTCGTTTTTATCACACGTTCTACCTCGAACAACGAGTCGGTTTAGGGTCTTCGCACTTTCTGAATTTCAGCTTCGTAGAAAGCACCTTTTATACTCTCGCTGTCCATGTCTACGAGTCGGTACATCACCGGTTTGGTCGGAAGTCGCTTGTCGATGAGGAACAGCTCTCTGAACCACCTCGTAACCTTCTGAAATGGTAGTTTCTGCATCATGATGCGGACGGTCTGTTTGATGTCAAACTTTCATCGACCGCTCTTCCGCACCGGACACAGTCGTTTCCGTACTATATCTTTGTTATCGCTAGTAACTTCTGATGGTGCCATGCCGATAGATTGATAATATGTATTATTATATGAATGTATCAAGTCCGTTGACACGTTTATGTATCTGCATGTTTGATGAGTCGTAAAATAACGGAACATCTACTCTTTCAGTGTTCTATTCAATCTTTCCACCACACTGGCCTTCAAGTCGTCATTTTCGGAACCATTGTGCAAAATATTCCATTTTTCCATTAATGCACGAAAATGTGAATTATAAAATTCGCTTCCCTTGTCCGTCTGACACATGTTGAGACATTGCTTTACGAGTATCTTTTCGAATGCAGATGCTACAGGGCGACCAGATTTTGACTTTATTGGAACGACGTGGCATTTCTTGTTGAGCACATCATCATTAAAAGTCCCGACACTATTCGTTAGCCGAACTATTTACTCTATTCTTGGTTTAGAAAAAGAAAAACCCGCTTGCGAATTTATTCAAATGTTGGATTTCAAAGCGAAAAATACTATCGTACTCACAAAAATATTCGAAAAAAACCCGCTTGCTACTCGAATACTCAAATTTTAAATAGGCGATAACCAAACAGACCCCAAACTAAAATATTTGAATTTTCCAATACTCAAAACACCACCTTCGTAAACAACCTAGGCACACATGAAAATATATTCCTCTTTATTTCGCCTAAATGGCAGCATCATAGCAAATGAAAAGAAACACAATACGTAAGCAAAAACAAGCAACACACGCATAAGCAAAAACGCACATAAACACGTAAACACCAACAATATTCATTTATTCGAATATTCGAATTATCATATCCCGAAAAAATTAGTTTTAAAATTGGACCATCACTAATTCTTTAATTTCTAATTTCCCTGTTAAATATTCTTTGCTTAGAGATTGCCGGAAAAAAACATTTACACGCCAATACTCAAATTTTGAATATTCGCATACTCAAATATTCAAATATTCGATATTGTTTGAACAAATATTCGAAATTACTACTATTTCTAGACCTTCATCCTTGAAAATACACACTCACACCTCTAAAATACTCATATTTTTGCCCTAAAATATTCCAGTTTTCGAATACTCATATATTCGAATACTCTAGTATTCGATTATATGAATATTCCAATACTCACTTCACGAATATTTTTAAAAATTAAGAAATGGACCATCAGTAATTAAATTTCGAATCTTGGCCACTTTTAGATAGTCACGTGACAACCGGAAACATAAATGGTCCAAAAGCGGCAGTTTATCCCTAATGTGACCTGAAAGCAGTGTTGAGATAAGTGTAAACTGGCCCAGTTGACAGAATCTTCTCTCTATCTTCACTCTATTTCTGCTGCCACTTGTCTTTTTGTTCTACAGGTTCACAGAAAGTTCGCAGTAGTCTGCTATTTGATCACACGTTAAGTGCTGATCAGATGGTGGACTCGTTACGGGACATTCAGCGGTCTGTTAGAGGAATGTGTGAAATATCGCAAGTTGACGTTAGACCACAGTTGCCGGCACTCTTCACTAAGTTTGTGCGTCAGTTGCGGACACTGGATGTGCGTGCTCTTCACCAGTTATACAGAAGCGTCACGTCTGCGCCGTGTCAAAAGGCCAAGTACGTTATAATCTTTGCCAAACTAGAAATACGTGGCAAAGCCTAGCGCATAGCCCGCTCGGCGCCGTAATGTCGCCCCCTAGCGAATACTTGTGAAAAACACTTACTTACTGATCACCTGGGTGCCTAACAGCACCACCCCATAGTACACTGAGTCTAAAAAACGACACTGATGTAGCACACTATAACTTCAACGTACATTAACCGATTGTTTTTAATTTTTGGCAGAGATATCGCGGAGTGAATACGCTATTAAATGGTGATTTGTTATCCTACCTCTCCTGACTAGTGTCTCTACAGTACCTTGGGAAACATGAACCCCAGAAACTGGGTCTCTTCTGTCATGCTATGTACTGAAAATGACACTGATTTGGCAGTAGATAGCTAATTAGTTTACGCTATCACAAGTTTATTTAATTTGTCATGTCCGTGTGCTATTACGTCCTTGATTATCTGCGAGATTACGAAGGCAAAAATGACACATTTTGAACGTCACTGCCGTTTACTAAAGAAGATAAGATTCTGATTACAAATTAGTTTGAGTATAAAGGCTACAATGCTAAGCATTTAGTCAGAGAGTTTCCCAGCAAAGGCTGGTATGTCAGCAGCATCTACAAATTGGTGCAGTAGCTACGGTTTACTGGGTTGGTCGACCGTCGTTCTGGCAGTGGCAGATGACGCAGTGCCTGCATTGATCTTGTTGACGAACTGGTGTTAAACAAAAATGGCCAGATGAGAACTAATAATTATTTGTACACTGTACAAAATATTATCAAAATTGGTTGATACATGTCGAAGACATAGCAACCCAAAGCAGTGTCATTTTCGAACATGACTGCAAAGACCCAATTTCCGGGGTTCATGTTTCCCAAGGTAGTGCAGAGACATTAGTAAGGAGAGGTGGGATAACAAATCACCATTCAATAGCCTACTCACTCAGCAACATATCTGCCAAAAAATACTAAAATTTGTTAATGTGCATTGAAGTTATCGTGTGCAACGTCAATGTCGTTTTTTTGAGACACAGTGTAGGTGAACTAAGCGTGGTAACAATTATCGACCCAGCCGTAAAACTTCTTTCGCATAAAACTCGGGTCACTAATCTGAATCTCACCAAATTTTCACAAGATGTACAGAAATGATTGCCGATTAACGTACCATACTGCAATCAAAATTGTGATATTCCAATCCGTTTCAGAACGCGATTATGCCAAATAAACAAAGATCGTCAAATTTCGGCCGAGTCTCAGCACAATTTTCATTTTCTAGCCCACTTTAACTCGAAAACTACTGAAACGATTTTCACCATCTTTTTACATGATGAAGAGCAATTAGTGGAGCTATTAATGCGTGTATCCGCAAGGCGATGGCATTTCGTTTCAGAACACGAGAGCAAAAAGTGAAGCCGGTCAATTTTGACGTCTGCAAAAAACCCCCAAAGTTAATTGGTTACTATAGCAACGTCCCTTGGACTACCGTGAAACCTATGTCAGTTTTATAATCTACATGCCTTTACCATAGCTGAAACGTTCATTATGATCGGTTCAGTAGTTGTTGAGATATTTGCTGAGATAGGCTGATTTTTGCCGTATCGTCTCAAAAGTACAAATTTCTCACACCACAATCTCTGGCATTACTGGACCAAAGTTCACCATATTTGTACACGCTGTAGAGGGATCATTGTCGCTATAAAGCTGCATATCCGTATTGCGATATTCCAGTCCGTTTTAAAATTCCAGGGTGCTGAATGAAGGTCATTTCGCCAATTTTGCCAAAAATTGGTTGCCATGTCAACGTCCCTTGACGAATTGGAAGAACCGGTCCGGATTAACAATGTTCACGCAAATACCTTCCATTTGGTGAAAAAATCGTAAAAATCGGTCCAGTAGATCCTGAGATAGCTTTGCTCAATTTAAAAAAAGAAAGAAACGGAAGGTAATATATATATAGCCCGGTTGGCAACTTAGCCGAGCAGGCTAAATAAATATGAAACTAGAATGGGTGGCAAAGCCTAGCTTATAGCACGCTCGGCGTCGTAGTGTCACATCCTAGCGAATACTTACGAAACACCCAATTACTGATCACTGTAGTGCCTAACAGCCCCGCCCCTAGTAAGCGTAGCTGAATTAACCGTAGGCCTAGTAAAATTATCGACGCCGGCCGTACAACTTCTTACGTCTTAAATTCCGGTGTCACTAAACCAAATCTCATTAAATTTTTATACGATGTAAAGAAATGATTACCAATTAACCTGCTAAAATCAAAATTGCGATATTCCACCATCAATCCAATACCAGCCATTCATCATGTGGACTCGCGTGTGTAATAAAGTCGGTTGTCGAATATCAGTCACGATCTGGACTTTATCGACGATACGCTACGCTTACTAGGGGCAGTGTGACTTTTCCAGGCACCAGTAGAGAAGTAGGCAGAGTTCTGGACCGGAAGTACATGGGCGCGGCTATCCTAGATTTTAGTGATGGGTTATTTAGCCCGCTCGGCAAACTTGCCGGAAGGGCTATCTATATATTTACCTTCCGTAATTTCTTTTTTTAATTTGAGACAAATTATCCCAGGATCTACTGGACCGATTTTTACGATCTTTTTCTCATTCTGGACCTCTTTTTTTGATTGCTTTAGAGACGTTGCCATGGCAACGAATTTTGTTTCGTACCGGACTTGTTCGCTCGGAGCCGAAGTATCTCAGGATCCGCTAGACTGATTTTCACAATCTTTGCATCAAATTGAATGGCAGATGATCAATCCGGCCTTCTTTTTCTGATATCTTAAGGGACGTTGCCATGGCAACCAATTAAAGTCGAAAAATTGGCGTTTTTTACGGACCAGTCTACTTTGTCGCACTGCCATTCGGAAACAGATTGCAATATTGCAATTCTGATTTTAAAAGATTAGATAGAATGAATATCTCTATATCGTTTACAATTTTGGTGACATTTGGTCCAGGTCCAGAAACGTCAGAGTTTACGCTGTTAACAGTAACACCTTTTGTGGCGATACGGCAAAAATCGGCATATCACGCCAACTACTCAGAATGTTCTGGACCTATCTTGACCTACTTTACAGGTTTGGTAGGCGCATTAGTGGGGATGATTCTCCAAGTATTCGTTTGGTGGTCGCCCAAGGGACATTGCTATGGCAACCAGTTAAATATGGGAGACGTTCGCAAACATCGCGTGGGACCAACTTTACTCTTTGCTTCAGCATTCGACAACGGATTGGCTGATCGTAAATCTGCTTTCAAAAGATTCAATGGCAATAATCGTGTCCAAATTTCGTGAACTTCTGTCCAGTAATCTCGGAGTTTACGCTGTTAAAACGCGCAATTTTTGCCGCGATTCGCCCGCAATTTGACGACGATCTTCATTCATTACATTCACGCAGAGTAATCGGCAGTCATTTCTGTACACCTTGTAGAAATTTGGTGAGATTCGGTTCATTGACCCCAGAGTTTAAGACATAAGAAGTTGTACAGTCGGCGTGGAACTTCAGGTACATTCAGTAGGGGGCGGGGCTGCTAGGCAAGGCGGCGATAAGTAAGTAACTGTGTGTTAGTATTCGCTAGGGGGCGTCGAGCGGGCTATATGCTGGGCTTTGCCACGCATTTCTAGTTCTTTATTTTTTTACTATGAGCAAAGCTATCTCAGTATTTACTGGACCGATTTTCACAATCTTTTCATGAAAATCATTCAAATGGAAGGTATTTGCGTGAATTTTCTTGATCAGGTCCAGTGTTTCCAATTCCTCAAGGCATGGCAACCAAGTTTGTGTCATAAGCAAAACACAAACCACGTGCGATTTTTGCAATTTTTATACCATATGAAAGCATTTCGGGTGTAGATGAGAGATCTGATTTTTTTCAATATCTCAAGGGACATTGCCATGACAACCAATTTTGTATAGGACCGGACTTGTTCGCTCGGAGCAGAAGTATCTGAGGATCCGCTGGACCGATTTTCACAATCTTTGCACTGTATCATAGGTATTGAATTGAAGATGATCAATCTGATCTTCTTTTTCTGATATCTTAAGGGACATTGCTATTGCAACCAATTTAGTGGCAACTAGAAATGCGGGGCAAACCCTAGCGTATAGCCCACTCGGCGCCGCAATGTTGCCCCCTAGCAAGTAGTAGCAAAACAAAACCGCGCTCATGTCTGGCAAACGTGCAAAGAATGCACGTAGTATCAGTTTGCCTTCATTACGCCAATATTAATTGGTTTTCATGGCAGCGTCCGTTGACAAATTGGAAAATAAGGTAGAGATCCATCATCCGCACGTAAATTGCTTTCATACGGTGAAAAGATTGCGAAAATTAGTAGAGTATATCCGGAGATATTCCACGAAATACGCCAGTTTTTTTGCCACGTCATACCTGACTTTCACAAATGACCCCTGTCAACTCTGGAGTTACTGGACCGAATTTCACAACATTTTCACACAATATACAGGCATCATTTGCGCTGTTAAAGCGCACATTGAGGTAGCGATATCCCGTTCTATTTCTGAATGCCAGAGCAACGAAAGTGGGGAGTTTGCCATTTCGGTCCAGCAGATCCTGAGATAACTGTTTAGATATTTACTATCGAACCACGATAAATTACGTTAACGCGCAACACAAGTTCCATTTGTTAAGCTGTTTTCCACCAAAACTACTAGATCGATCTTCACTAATATTTTACAGTATATAGAGGCTTTAGTAGGAAGTAGTATCAAAACGAAACCGTGTTCCATCTAGCGAACGTGCAAAGAATGCACGTAGTATCAGTTTGCCTTCATTTTGGCAATATTATGTGGTTGCCATGGCAATGTCCCTTACAAAATAGAACATAAGGTACAGATCCTTCATTGGCACGTAAAGCAATTTCATACAGTGAAAAGATTGCGAAAATTGGTAGAGTATATCCGGAGATATTGGACGAAATATGCCAGTTTTTTTGGCCACGTCATACATGACGTTCACAAATGAGCCCTGTCAACTCTGGAGTTACTGGACCGAATTTCACGAAATTTTCACACAATATACAGGTATCATACGCCCTGTTAACGCGTGCAGCTAGACCATGATATTGCAATTCGTTTTCTAGCACTAGTGCATCGAATGCAAGTGGTCTCAGTCGACGTTGATACATTTTCACAATTTTATTTGGTTGCCATGACAACGTCCCTTAACAAATTGGAAAATAAGTGACAGATCCATCATCTGCACATAATGTGCTTTCATACGGTGTAAAGACTGCGAAAATCGGTCCAGTAGATCCAGAGATATCGACGAAATATGCGAGTTTTTTGGGAAACGTCATACCTGACGTTCACAAATGAGCCCTGTCAACTATGGAGTTACTGGACCAAATTTCACGAAATTTTTACACGACATACATGCATCATATGCGCTGATATTGTGCACAACTAAACCATGATATTGCAATTCGTTTTCTAGCACTAGTGCACCGAATGCAAGTGGTATCAGTCGGCATTGATACATTTTCACAACATTATTTGGTTGCCATTGCAGCATCCCTGATAAATTGGAAAAAAGCTAGAGTTCCATCATCTGAACGTAATGCGCTTTCAAATGGTGTAAAGATTGCGAAAATCGGTCCAGTAGATCCAGAGATATTAGACCAAATAAGCCCATTTTTGGCTGTGTCATACCAGACGTTCAGAAATGAGCCCTGTTAACTCTGGAGTTACTGAACCGAATTTCACGAAATTTTCACACGATATACAGGCATCATTTGCGTTGTTAAACTGACTGAAGTAGCAGTATCCCATTCCGTTTCTGAATTACAGCGACAAAAGTGGGGAGTGTGCCATTTTTTTGCGCAAAATTGGTTGCCACGGCAACGTCCCTTGACATATCGATAAAAGAGGTCCAGGTCGATAATCTACATCCAACTAGAAATGCGTGGTAAAGCCTAGCGTATAGCCCGCTCGGCGCCATAGTGTCGCCCCCTAGCGAATACTTGTGAAAAACACTTACTTACTGATCACCTGAGTGCGTAACAGCCCTCTAAATCCGAATTGCGATATTCGAATGCGTTTCGAAATGCCAGTGTGTTGAAT
>Ga0209782_1001350_pt1 | contig 12665 bp, 6 predicted proteins | sample WorMetmaBAHAMAS1_FD_187390 | JGI IMG/M metagenome (GOLD analysis project Ga0209782, IMG submission 187390) | Marine gutless worms symbiont microbial communities from Max Planck institute for Marine Microbiology, Germany - Inanidrilus... | ecosystem: Host-associated > Annelida > Digestive system >... | reverse complement strand
CCTCTCGCACATTGCTCAGAGGAGGCGCGACCATATACCAGTGGGGCTGCTTGGTATTCTAGTTGTTGATTTGATTTGGAGTTTGCATGTCTAAAGTTTCAGACAAAAGTTACCAGACTGTGTTGAATAACAGCAATTTATATTGGGGTCCACTTTTTATCTTGACACTATGTATATGGGTGAAAGTTATGATAACATTGGGTTCTCAGGCTTTTATTTGTAAACATATACAAGGTGGCCCCCAAAAAACTAGGCCACTACAATTGACTGCTTATATTTTCAAAATGACTGAACCAATTTATGTGATTTTTGGTACAGTTCAACATTGTATTGTTCTGAGCAGGTGGTTAATTCTATATTGAACAAGTGCCACCACCTAGCAATAAAATCAACAACTCTGGTTTTCACTTACAAAATCCAGTGAGACCACTGCATTCAAATGCCCATATCTTTAACATAGCCGCCCCATTTTTGGCATAGTTGACTTTCATGATATTCTGAACATGTCCGTTATTTAACAATTTGTCCAGACTAGTTCTGCTAAACATGATATGCAGATCTCTCATTACTGGGTAAACATTCGTTGAAAGTGATAGTGAGTTGTAACTTTTGCCTTGTGTGATGAATTTGATGAATATGGAATTAGTATCAATTTAAAATGAAATGACACTGAAATATGCCAAAAATTATGGACATTGGTTAAGGTGTTTTAAAGACGTAAGCAGAAGATACGAACATTCAGATGTGGTGGTCTAGTTTTTTTGGCCCACTCTGTATTGTGATGACTGAAGAGACTGTGCATTATCGTCATCTGGTACCATTTCTTTCTGATGAATGTACACATCTTTAGCATGCTGCTGTAGACTCAGCCTAGCTACTTTCTATTCTGTTTCCTTCTTGCACAAGTTTTTTCTTACTGCTTAAACATGCATTTTGCAAGTTAGCTGCCCATCATTTTACGATCGTAAGCCACCTACAGTAACATGTTCTCAGTGTGACTGCTGTGATAATTTTTGCTGCAAGAATATCGCAGTCGAAAATCAGCAAAATGACTGTACATTTTTTTCTAAAAATTACAAAGATCATGGCATTCAATATTCAGTTGTTTATTGCCTTCAAAGTTGCTTTTCAGCTGCACCTTAAATGTAAAGAAGTAACTCTGGAATAGTAAAAAATTCAAATGACAGTTGTTTCAAACTAATATCAGTTTAATCAATAGCATTGAATCCTTCAGTTGCTTGGATGTTTTAAGCACAGCCATCATGCTGATTTTGTACATGTTTGACCATAGTCATTAGTCATGGATGTGGTGCAAAATTACCATGCATGCCCAAAATCACAGTATTGACCATAATTATGCTACAGTGATTTTCTCGCAGCCCTAATTATAATCAGGCAGTTCGTTACTTTGGTTGTTATGTGATTATTTTGATGCTGATCAACATTGTCATGTACTCCAATGTTAACTTGTTATGGTCAAGGTAAAAATGCCTCAGCTGTAGAGGAGTATACACAGTTCGAAGTTTCCATTTGTAGGCCGTTGGGTCTGCAGGTGAAATCTGTGATGCACTGCCAGTGCAACCTTCCCAATCAAAGTGCATTACTGGTTAGTACTTGTTTCCTATCCTCTGACGGTAGGAGGCTGGCGTGGTCCGGATGGCTGATTACATGCTAGAATATTACCTTGCGAATATTCACCCATCTCAGTGCTGGTCAATGGTCACAGTGCCATTACCGCTAGCACTTTTGGCCAAGCCGTCACCGCTGGTTACAGTGCAGTGGATGAATGCGTGTATGTTGTTATCTTGCAAACTGAACATTTTACTTAGCATTGTGATACAGATGTCAACACTTGAGACCATTATTAACATTAGTGTCATTGCAGTGGTTAAGTTACTTCAACCGTCCTGTGACAAAACGGCCAGTTTGAAAACCACTTATAAAACTCCCAGCTGGGATCTGTGGCAAAATATCAACTGAAGTCAGTTTTGTGCAACGTGAAACAAAATCACTTCTGGTATCCCATAAGATCACTGGGCCTATGAATAAAATGTGGTATCAGTTTTAGACCTGACAAGATCTGTCTCAATGTAACCCCTGCAGATAGCAGTGTAAAATAGAAGTATTGTAGCATTTTTCTACGCTGATCAATTTTGTATTGCTACTGAATTCTGCTGAATACTTTTTTTTCATTTTTGCCATTTGACGGTAGTATTAGTGCAAGCTACTCTCTTAAATTTGTGAAAGTGCTGTATTTATCTGCAGTTTCTTGATGTCTCTTATCACTGTGTAGAAACTTTATTTAGTTTGTGAGTGGTAGTATTATAATTATTATACTTTTTGTTCTGGTCCGACTGAATGGCTGATAATTGTAATGAGTAATGTGTTACTGAACACACTTTGCAGTTGTTGTTTGCAGAACATAGACCATTTTTACCGCGCGACGCTAAGCTAGTGCGGTATATGCCGCCGTCTTGTGTCTGTGTGTCTGTCACACTATGGTTTTGTATCAAAACGGCTAAATGTAGGATCACGCAAATAACGCCGCACGAAATAGCCCCAGGACTCTAGTTTTCTGATGCCAAAGATCATGGCGAAATTCGAACGGGTTACCCCCTATGGGATGACAAATGCATGTGGGGTGGGTTAAAATTGGCCACTTTTGACGGAAAACGTGCTATAACTCGAAAATGGTACAAGATAGACGTATAGTTTCTATTAGTCAAATAGGAAGTCATATATGCTCTATCGAATGGCTATGTTGTTGATGACCTTGGGTGAACCCTAACCCCCCCAAATCCCCAAATTTTTGCATTTTTCATCGCCTTTTATATCTTTGTAGTGTGTCAACGTAGAGATTTTAAATTTGGTACACAGGTCGGTCGTAGCTAGTCCAAGCATATGGACTACAAACTGTCCCTGAAAGGGGCATAGTTACATCACGTGACCCGTTTTAAATTTTGGGGACCCCATCCATATCTCAGGGATGGCTGAAGCTGGAGCGCTCAAATTTTGTAAAAATTGTAAAAAAAATTTTGCGTGCACAAAATTTTTCGACGTATGCCAGAGTATGGCTTATACGTTGTAGGTACGTTATGTGATCGTTGACAAACGTTTCACACACGTTACTTGTAAGTTGGTCATACGTTGACATAATGTTTATAGTACAGCCAATACTTATTTCTAACGTATGAGTAGCGTAATGGGAACGTATGTCGAACTTATCACCAATACATATTGACGTATGTAGACGTACTTGGTGTATTCTGGATGACCACTAAACTCACTGAAAGTGTGTCTAACTTACAGCTATTGTTAAATGGCATGTTGGTAGCGTTTCGTGGAATTGGTGTGTAAAAATTGAATTCACGAGACTTCTTTTGAGCATTCTTCAAAGTTTTCTTCGGCACGATGGCGACGTTTATAGGCCTATACTCAGGATTGTCGATCCCTATGGGACAGGGGGACATGTCCCCTAATATTTATGAAGGGGGGACGTCCATGGTAATGTCCCACCAATATTTCAGAAGTGATGTCGTTTAGGATGTCGACTCGAGTGACCACAAGAATATATGTCCAGATCCTCAAGGATAATGGATGGCGTATTTGTTGTATTTTAGTGCTTGAAAACTTGAAAGTTAAAAAATATGTTTTTAACTGTATATTTTATGGCTAGGTTTATTTTATCAAGTAACAGCAACAACTGTTGTTTGTTGTATTTAATGTAAATATTATGTGTAATTTCACAAAAAAAGCTTAAGCTTATGTCCCCCCAATAATCCTGTGAGATCGACACCCTTGCCTATACTGTGATGTCTAGTGTGGTAATGATTTGAATCGTTGAGCAGCAGCCTGTTCATTGGCTATGACACGTGATCGTCGGCAATATGCTGCCATGCGCTATGCGTAAGTTAGACTATCGGTGGGCATAAGTTGTGAATGCCAGCAATATGCTAAGCATTCATTGCTATAAGTTATTTATAAGTTATCAAAACGTTTTATATAAGTTACTAACACGTTATGTACGTCCAACTCGTTGTGAATACGCTTTGTATACGCTCAAAATTGAAAACGAAACATCGGTAGTTCAGCATGTGCCAGCATTTTAGAGAAATTTTCATACGTCGGCATACGCTGGCTAAATCGTCAAGGTGTGACAGCACCATTAGAAAAAATTCTCCACGGCACTCCGTTAACTGCGATCAACAATGTCGTCAATGATGGACTATGGCTTATCGCACCTACGGTGCTCAAGGCCACAGTAAGACTTAGGCCTAAGCTCCATCAGTTCGATTTGTCACTGTATTCGTTGCAGAGTTGGCCGTATAACATATAGACAACAAATCGACCAAGTGGAGTTTGAGCATTATCGTTCAAATATGTGGTAATAACCGACATTTTTCGGTCTGTGTAGCAGTTAGCTATCAACCGACGCTCGTTGCCTGGTAATTAAACTCGGTGGGCAGTGCGATATGGTCGATTTTGCATTAAGCAGCGTTGTGCGGTCCATCGGCGTTAGCAGATATACTTGTTCTGTATGCTGTTGTGTTCACCTGTTCTGTTATACAGGTCTTAGTAACAGTTTAATTTTATAGTTAGTTGTCTGTTGTAGCTTCTTGATTGTGAAATTGTCGTTTTATATTTATGCTCGTCTCTGACACACTTTAGCCATTTATTTGCTGTTCGTATTTGTGTCCAGTGTTTAGTCAGTGATGGCTGTTGTTTTGTTGTAATAAGTAATGTAATCATAGAAATAGTTTAATTTGAAAGAACTTCATTTAGTCATTTATTTATGCAACTGTTACAATGCAGCATCTTTCAGTTTGATGTACCAGTTTGCAGCATTTATCCCTCTGTACATTTCATTTCGTAACGTGTATTCATTGCATACTGTTTGATAATTGTTTTCAGGGGTTTGGTTAGTCTAGTTTTTTGTTTCCATTTTTACATTTAAATCAGTTTATTTGCTGTTTAATTTTTTTACGCAAGTTATGTTCATTAAATTATGTGATTAGTTTGTTTTGTTGCACGGACATGTGCTGGCACATGGTTGCATATGGTGATATATAATTTGTTTGTAACTAGGCGTAAACTTGTATTTGGCTGCTAGGCTCGATATCCCACTTTTTAAACTCCTAGGTTTTTAAGCTTTTGAACTCCCAATTTTTGTCACGGTGTAACGGCCAATAAAAAGTATATTGAACAGTTGAGAGGTTAACAAAATTGCCAAAACTTTGCACTACTGAAAGACTACATGCTTTCAACTTAAGGGGGTAAAGGCCCCCTGATCATGGGGTTTGCCCCTGGCACTTTGCCGGGGGCTCTGTCCCAGGAGATCTGCCCCAAATTTGTTATAGGCTTGCAGTCACCATATGAGCCCTCCACTTTTAAGAGGAAGTTTACGCCTGTGTTTGTAACCTTACAATAATTTTGTGCCATAATATGTATATATACATGTGGAAGTCAGTGGAAACATTACTTTTCTGTAAACTATCGGTATGTAAAATGTATTGTAACCTTACAACAAAGTATTATTAAACTACAGCCAATCAACCATTTGGTGTCTAAGTGTGCGATTAGTCATTTGTTTCATTTATTTGAATTTTTTTATTAGTTTGCATGTTGGGAAATGCGTGGAGTACTTATTGAGTGCACCTTAGCTGTGAAAGTGTTTGAGGAAAATGTTATTAACATTACCAACTTGCACAATTTTATGACTGCCACAAACATTTGAATGTTTTACATAGGGATGATGCCCCAGAAGTGATATTTAATAATTTTCTGTATGAACTACAGAATTTCTGACAAACTCATCAATATAACATGCACATATTATTAGCTGCCCGCGGGGAAAACGGTTTATGTTTTTGCGCAGTACTTTTTCTCTAGACAGTGGACCTCAGCTGTTCCTTAATAGATGGCTACGAAATCTGCACACATTTGGTGTGTGTCAGGCCTTAAAAGCAAATTTTTACTCACCCCTAAAATGTGGCACAGAAGAAATTTAAAGTATGACATTGTATGCATAGGTCGGTATCAACTGTATGCATTTTGCACAGCTGTAGATGCCAGCTTTATTGCAGCTGAGTGGGTGTGGCACGCATTTTGATTGTCGTTTATTTTTGGCATAATGTTATACGTTTACCATATTTCTAGTAGTAAACTTGACAATAACTGCTGACAGGTGTTTATGTTCATAGTTTATCACCGCAATGGGATGCTTTTGTAGCTGCTGTGTAACTCATAGCAAAGGGTACATGGGTGTCGGCCATGGGTTAAATACGGATCTGCGGATGGATGGAGCTGATGAGAAGAAAACTGCCTAAATCTAAACCTAACCCGGTAAAACTGAAAAAGTTACTCTATATTGTATCAGCCATACTGTTGTAAATCGTAATTGTGTATTTGATTGATCTTTTGCATGTAATGTAGCAGTTGTCATTCTTCATAGTTTTTGTAACTACAGATGAATAATAGTTTTTATTTTCTGTATTTTAAAATAAATTTTTAAATGTCAATTTGTTATCAAAATTTTTTATCAAGATGCTTGTGCAATTTATTTCCGCATGCATTTTATCATGCATTCTTGGTCATATATGTGTGTGTGTGAAAAATAAATTTGTTTGGGACGAGGAGCAGACATTTTCAGTAGATAACGACTATGTACCATTATTTCTCACAATTATTGTCTAATTTTTGCAATGGGAATGGCCAGTGTATTGCAAATTTTGTTATGAATATTCTGTTCTGCATGGAATAACTGATGATTATCACTGATATTTCTGCATAATTCTTTGCAGTGTGTTATTTTTTGGTAAGTTGTTTATCTCTTACCTGTGAATAACAGTTATCAACCAGCCTACTGATATAAAAGTGACCCCCCCCCAATATCCCAACATATGCTAAGTCTCTCTGAGCCAAATTTTGCCAAGTAATAGGCAATTTATATTCACAGACGTGTACCAAATTTGGGAGTTTTTGAGTTTATGTTAAAATTTAATGAATTGGAGTCCATTTTTTCACAACTACCCCCATTTTTGCTGTTTCAGAACTTAAATAAAACTGCAGCACCTCATCAACAAGGATAAATGGCCACCTGACTCAGTCAGTTAGATTAGATTACCATGTTTAGGGACAATTCTGAAAGCTTACCATAAGCAGTGGCCAAAACCCAAAGCAATCCTGGAGTTGAACGATGCACTGCAACGGATCTGGACAGACTGGACTGCCTTGTAGCATAAATCCGTTGCTAAAGGTGTGAAGGACTTCGCTAGAGGAAGTTCTTCACACCATTAGCACTTCCACTAGTAACTCGAGGCCAGTGTGTCACCTAATTAAGGGCATTTTGAACATCAAATGTGATAACTGACATAACAGTTATTGACAAACACTTTTACTGTATGATATCATGCAATTTAATGAATTTGCTTCATAAAAGGTTTGTGAATATTGTACTAAACTGAAATGAACTGCTAAAATTCATTGGTTAATATTTCAAAAAGTATTGGAGTTCTCACAAGTGTTGAGGTAAGTGGACCAAAATTGATGCATAGGTGAGGATATAAATGGCAAACAACTAGATAAACTTTTATCTGCAGAGGAAGGCCACAAGAGGAAATATATGCAAAACTTTTAAGGGGTGTGGGGGGGGTAATTTTTTACTCACCCTGTACATGCAGTGTACAAATTACAGGCATTCTTAACCTAAATACTAATTATTCTATCACAAATATCAGTGAAAATAAGTGTGATATAAACTAACTTGTGTTGAGAGTGCATTTAAACCCGAAACCATCCAAGCAACCAATATCAGTAAACTTAGCTGAAAACTCCACTTGCAAAAAGTAGACAGCACAAAATATTGAGAAAAAAAACTGGTGCAGTTTTCTACTGAGATTTGGTTTTGTTGCCATGCAGCATGTGTATGAATGAGATTTTTAACATAGTATATTTTATGATTGTTTATTTCAATTAAGGACACATTTCCTTCCATTGACATTCTACCATTACCAATACCAGCAAAGGCAAAAAAAATGTTTATTATATTTAATGACATCGTTGCATAATTCTTATAATGTATGATTATTTGCATGAGTATACTGTTACCAGTCACAGGTCTATTGAATAGTCACTGGTTTACATACTGTTTCTCGGTATCAGCAACATAGTTGTTTTTCACTTCGCTGTAGCTGCGTTGTCACTGTTTGTTAACTAAGAGCATTGCATTATGTCTATTTTATGTCATGAATAGCCAGTGTATAGCCCACTCGGCGCTGTAGTGTTGCCCCCTAGCGAATACTAATGAACACACTGATCGTCGCAGTGCCTATCAGCCCCCCCCCAACTGAACGTACGTGAAGTCACCCCAGAAAAAATTTTTGACGCCAACTGTACAACTTCTTATGTCTTAAACTCCCGGGTCACTGATCCGAATCTCACCAAATTTCTACAAGATGCACAGAAATGATTGCCGATTACTCTTCTGAAATCAGTATTGCGATCTTCCATTAAATTTCGGAATGCTAGAATGCCGAATGAAGATCAGTCGTCAAATTGCAGCCGTATGCGGCAAAAATTGCATGTTTTAACAGCCTAAACTCCGAGATTATTGGCCGGAAGTTCACCAAATTTGTACACGATGTAGCCGGATTATTGCCATTTAATCTTTTGAAAGCGGCTTCACGATCAGCCATTCCGTTGTTGAACGCTTGAGCAAAGACTAAAGGTCGTTTCTCGCGACGTCTGTGAACAGCCCCCAAATTTAACTTGTTGCCGTAGCAATATCCCTCGGGTGGCCGCCAAAAGAATATCGGGATAATCATCCCAACCCATATGCCTACCAACCTGTAAAGTTAGTAATGATTGGTCCATGATATTCCGAGACATTTGGCGTGATATGCCGATTTTTGCCATATCGCCACAAAAGTTGTCTTTTTAACAGCATAAACTCTGCGATTACTGTACGAAATCTCACCAAAATTCTATACAATGCAGAGAAATTCATGCCATTTAATCGTATGAAATTAGAATTGCAATCCGTTTCAGAATGCCAGCATGACCAATGAAGGTATGTCGCCAAAATCGCCGATTTGGGCTAAAAACTCCGATTTTGGCTTTAAAATTGGTTGCCATGGCAACGTCCCTTGAGAAATCGCAAAGTGATATGCCAGGATATCAGGCCCTTACAACCGTCTACCAATCCTGAAATTTTGGTGAAAATCGATCCAGTAGATTCTGAGCCAGGTATTTTAGAAGTCAATCTTTAAAAAATAATAATAAAATATAAAGAAAAACATCGGCAATATATATATAGCCTTTCGCGTCTCTTCAGACTTAAGAGTATCTCTGTATCAGTAGCAGTCATCTGTACCGGCAACTGCGACACATTCATAGATGTACGATGCCAATATTAATACGTCATGCACGGATACAGTGTGGCTGCGTCTGTCACTGCGTGTTGTAGCTCATTTCAAAACCATCAACTGCGTTAAGTTGATAACGTGATAAACTTCTGCGCCTACAACGTACACACACACACACACACACACACACATTTTGTACGCTGCCACTTCACGTAATCCTCACTGAATTGTGTACCCCATGTGGGCGCCGGGGCCTAATGCGCCCAAGAAGACATTGTAAATTAGGCGCTATATAGATTGTTTATATGCGTGTTTCCCTTATTACTTGCTTCCTTTTGCTTCTTGTAACTTGCTTCCTTTTTTCTTGCTTAAATTTTCCTTTCTTTTTCACTTTTCCTGTATCTTTTCCTTCATAATAGCCCCGCTCCGTTTCCAGACTGGATGTCGTAGAAGGCGACTAAATCTGGATTATAGTTTTTTTGGGTTTAATTTTGTGTTGTTGTATTTTTGTGTTTAATTCGCTACATTCGGTCGATTTAGTAATGATAGGTTTAGTTTTGCGTTTGCCCAAGTTTATGGTTTTATTATGGTTTTTCTCCTGGCTTTATTTTTAGTTATCTCAGTATTGGCCATATATATTGTGTCGAGTGGGACGTTAAACCTCAACTCAATCAATCAATCACTGAATTGTGATCACGCACAAAACGAACGACAGTGAAAAAGAGCATCTATAAAAGTGGCAGGGGCGTCTAAAAAGTGGAGGAATGGATGCAGCTTGTGTCCACCTGGGCTCAAGGAGGACAAATTGCCCACTTCATTGGAACTAATTCCTTCTACTAAAATATGTCATGTCTAATTTACAGATGTATTGGCCACTTAATCGTCCTACTGTATATTTACGTATCAGCACATCTCTAGTATAAGCTTAAAACATCAGTGTACAGTATAGTAGCAGGGCTGTCAGTTTGCATTTTGAGACCATTTTTGCAACGAGGTTTTGAATTCAGCATTGACCTATTTAAAAGTAGCGATTTCTATGTTAATTTCCATTTAAATATCTTGTACTTTCAGCTTCTATGGCTTGCCACCAACACCCTCAGGGGCTCTACCTATGGACCCCATTTGGGGGACTGTCTCCCCCATACACTCTGCCTTTTAGGTCTTTTTCCTGGTCCTTTGGGGGATCAACTCCTCTGAAAGCTGGTGCGTGCAAATTCGATAATTCAAAGTTAGTTAAAACTGAATATTTACTGACATTGGGGTGTAGCTATATACGGTACTACTATCTCATCTCATGTGGTTACAGAGGTATGGCCTCTCAACATGTAATCATAAATAGAAATGTGTCGAAAAGCCTAGCGTATAGCCCGCTCAGCGCCCCCTAGCGAATACTAATGACACATACTAACTGATAGCCGCCTTGCCTAGCAGCCCCGCCCCCTACTGAACGTACCTGAAGTCACCCCAGAAAAATTTTCGACGCCGACTGCACAACTTCTTATGTCTTAAACTCCGGGGACACGGAACCTAATCTCACCAAATTTCTACATGGTGTACAGAAATGATTGCCGATTACTCTGCTGAAATCAAAATTGCGATCTTCCATTCCGTTTGGAAACGCCAACGTGACGAATGAAGGTCGTCGTCAAATTGCGGGCGAATCGCGGAAAAAAATTGCGCGTTTTAACAGCGTAAACTCCGAGATTACTGGACGGAAGTTCACAAAATTTGGAAACATTGTAGCCCGATTATTGCCATTGAACGTTTTGAAAGCGGATTTACGATCAGTAAATCCGTTTTCGAATGCCGAAGCAAATTGTAAAGGTCGTTCCACGCGACGTTTGCGAACATCTCCCATATTTAACTGGTTGCCATAGCAACGTCCCTTGGGCGACTGCCAAACGAATATTTGGAAAATCATCCCCACTAATACGCCTACCAAACCTGTAAAGTAGGTCCAGTACATTCTGAGATATTTGGCGTGATATGCCGATTTTTGCCGTATCACCACAAAAGGTGCTATTGCTAATAGCGTAAACTCTGGGGTTTCTGGACCGAATGTCACAAAAATTGTACACCATGTAGAGATATTCATTCTATCTAATCTTTTGAAATCAGAATTGCGATATTGCAATCCGTTTCCGAATGTCAGCGCGACAAAGTAGATTGGTCCATAAAAACGCGGATTTTTTTTACTTTAATTGGTTGCCATGGCAACGTCTCTTGAGGAATCAAAAAAAGAGATCCAGATCGGTCATCTACGAACAAATACCTATTTGGTGCAAAGAAATCGCTCCAGCGGATACTGAGATAATTTTTCTCTAAGCGATCATTAAAAAAGAAAGAAATTAACGCAAGCAAACTATAATAGCCAGGTCAGTAACTTAGCCGAGCAGGCTAAATAATACACATTTCTATTCCACCGTAGCTTCAGCCGCATTGTCGACATGGTGCACATTGCACAAAATTCAGTGCACAGCACAGTATATTGCCAAACAGCTTAAAAACTACCAAATGATAAGACTAGACATAGGCTACGATGTGAACAATAGTTCGTCGACATCTGAAGGCGTTTTTGAATGCTGAGAGTTTGTTATACACTGTGTCTAAAAAACGACACGGATGTAGCATACTATAACTTCAATGCACATCAACCGATTTTCGTAATTTTTGGCAGAGATGTTGCTGAGAGAATATGCTAGCGAATGGTCATTTGCTATTCCACCTCTCCTAACTAATGTCTCTGCACTACCTGGGGAAACATGAACCGCAGAAATTGGGTCTCTTCAGTAATGCTGTATACTGAAAACGACTCTGTTTTGGCTTGCTATATGTTTGACAATCATGAACCAATTTTAATAATACTTGACAGTAAATAGCTACGGTGTTTGAGCTATCATAAATGTATTTAATAACTCATGTCTGTTTGCTATTATTTCCTTAATTTGCTGAGAGATTACATAGGCGAAAACGTCGCATTTTTGACGTCACTGGTTGTTTGAGGACATGCCATTTACTGAAGAAGATAAGAGTCTCATTACTAATTTGTTCGATTTAAACGGCTAAAAATTAATGGCAAGCATTTAGTCAAAGAGTTTCCCAGCAAAAGCTGGAATGTAGATCTTGTCTACCAGAGCTATGGGTTACTGAATGGGTCAACCATTGTTTTGGTAGCAGCAGATGACGCAGTATACCCGCACAGCTGATAACATTGATCTTGTTGACGAACTGGTGTTACACAAAAATGGCCAAGCGAAAAATAATATTTGTACACTGTACTTAATACCACGGCCTTACTGTCTA
>Ga0209782_1001349_pt1 | contig 12665 bp, 10 predicted proteins | sample WorMetmaBAHAMAS1_FD_187390 | JGI IMG/M metagenome (GOLD analysis project Ga0209782, IMG submission 187390) | Marine gutless worms symbiont microbial communities from Max Planck institute for Marine Microbiology, Germany - Inanidrilus... | ecosystem: Host-associated > Annelida > Digestive system... | reverse complement strand
GTGCCAATTCTGTACCCCCAACATTAACTGCAGGTTTCTGCCCTTGGCTGCAAAAGGTGACTGTTGGCACTTCTGGTCATCAGAACAGCTCAATGATGGTCGCATTTGACTGTTAAGGCAAGAATTCCTATTTGTGTGCTATAGTGACCATAGGGGTAGGTTGAACTGTTGTAAATTATTGTTATTTAGTTATAACATGCTAGAGTCAGCAGAACCATAATCCCAAGAACATGTTCATGTGGTATTTATACAGCTACTTTTGCTATACGACGCAACTAAAAGACACCACAAAAAAATTACAAATTTTCTAAGGGTACATAAATAAAAATTTCAGATTATCCAAGAATCAGACAACTGGAAGAACACATTTGGGGTGTACTGCAATGATGCACTACATAAATCTACACATACATTACATTAACGTAACACAGACAGCTACATAGAGAGAGATTACCATTTGTGTGAAGCTGGTACATGACCACGCAAAACGTCGCCGTGGCTGGATCCTGGAACGCGACTGCAAGTCTGTTGTTTCCGACAGATGTGTGCAGTGGTAACTGCTTGCAGTAGATAGAAGACAGTAATACAAGAGTGTCCGAGAAAAAGGCGTATACTCGCCAGACCTTCAGCACCATATCTGTAATACACAGTGCACATTCACCGACATACAATGTAGTGTGGCCAGGCAACTGTCCAAGAACTGAAAGAATTGTGATCTCTATGGTAATGCCCGCCCATCAGCATGGACGAGCTTCAGTTCAAGTTCAAAATGCAATTTGTATGGCGCCAATCTATGACATCTATGTACAATAATGCCCAAGCATGCCATGCAGTAGTTATCAATATATGCAATCGAATGATACACCCAAAAGCTGTCTTGAATGTACTAGGGTCAGTGACATATAGGTCGGATATCGAACTACATGCAGTATATTTTTGACTTGGCGGTCAAGAGAAGCAAAATCATGCTCTCTAAATACTGTTTTTTTTTGTTCCTGTCAGGCTATGTGTGATTCATCATTAGTGTGCATGCCACAAGGCCAATTTCTCATAAGGATCATATAGTGTCCCCTGTAAGGTGTATATCATTCATTTCTATTTATTAAGTATGTAAAAAAAACTTCACAGTTTAAAATGGTGTGTAAGCATGACATTGGTTATGTCATGTAACTGAAACAACAATCAAAAAGGTGATACTTAGCTTGCAGCATATCACTGTGCTGTATCTGTGCTGCTGTTGGTAGAGTTCTTTTAGCTAAAATGGACCATGCAGACACAGGTGACAACCTTCTAGTTTGTTTGTTTTGTGCTACTAAAGTGTTTTTTACTTATTCCACTTAATATGGGTGTCATAGTGATGACAATGAAAAAGATAATTACTCATGAAAAAACTGCAACCTTCTCATCATCATATAACTTAGATATGATCTGGTGTCAAGAGCTCGGTGAACACACAATGAACAGAAGATGGAGTTAGCAAACCTGTCCCGGCTGTGACCAGCTGATCAGATGAACTGTAAACACTCATGTTGACAACACCACCGTCATCATGTGCCTAGATCCAAACACCAAACACCAAACACCAGACAATTCTAACATAATAAATTACAAGAGGGCCTAGCAGTGGCTAACATAGCACGAGATGATCCGTCCACTCTTCCCAGCGATGATCCCTTCCCTCATGCCCGCATGCACCATGACCGCAATGCACGGTAAATTGGGATCGGAATTTGAAACCTAAATTAGCCATAATGCGCCAATGCACTTCCATCACAGATAGACAGACAGACAGATGGACACTGACATTGTAGCATAAGCACGAGATGTATATATTACATCTCGCGCTAAAAACCATCAGTCAGTAACAAATTAAGTGATTAGCTAAAATGACGTAGTTTTCTGTGTTGAATGGAGAGTGAAAAATAACATATTAATCAGTAAACTGAACATTTCTAAAATGACCTAATTACTCTGCCTGCGGCATGTATTCAAAAGATATTGTCTGGACACACACACACATACCACTCCAACTGCTCTACTTGGACCTCTAATGTTGTTGGCATAAATCAGGCTCCACTTATGCCTTTAACTTTTGAGTGACCAAGTCCAGTCCAGAGTAACTTCAGAAAAAAACGGCAGCTATGGAAAACCGAAATCAGTAGTAGAATAAGACGACCTAAGCAGTCCTATTGACATACATACAACATGCATGCAGCCATTTGATAACTGTGTGTGACCTTAACCTTTGACCTTTCGACCTAAGCTTAGCATTATGCACTGTATGTCTACCCAGATTGGTGCTGATAGCTCAACTTTTTCCCCTTAAGGCACGGACACACAGACACACAATAACACACACAGAGTCACAGATGCCACTGACTACCCTACCCACGGTGCCACTGCTGCCAGCGTGAGTAATCCGCAGTAGTGCTCATTACCTTGGTGAGATAATCCACAGCGCCAGTGTCCCAGTTGTAGACACAGAGGCAGCCATCTTGCCGACCAGCCAGCAGCAGACACCTCCTAGCACGAGGTGCATCGGTGTATCGACCGGCACTTCCTCCCGGCAGATTCTGGGTCATTACAAAATGCTGAGCAGAGTTGCCGCCAGTCTTCTCATTAATGGCGTAGTTGTACGTCAGAAGGCACTGGGCTGCAGCTGAGTCAATAACAAGACAATTCTTGCATCACTATATGCACACTGTGGCGCAAAAAAATGTGCTGTCACTGTGGCAAAACAAGGCATCTTGCGGTGAAATGATATGCCTCCCCCACAGATGACAGCGGCATACCAACAATGCAGCCACATAGCAAACGCTCACGAAGCAGTGCTGGTGACAGCTTTGCTGCATTTTGGCCATTTCCAGTAGTTATACGGCCACACTGACCAGTGGGTTCGACTTCCAGCACTTGTTTCCTATTAGTGTTTGATAGTAACCAATCACAGCCATCAAATGCACCATTGTGTACTAGGGGCATGGGATGGTGACTAAGAACATGCTTCATCATTGACAAACAGTTATAGTGTGCCTACTGCAAACTGGTTGTAAGAATCCAGGTGCATCACAGTAATCTGAATGACTGAAAAAGCTAAAACACATTTTTAAAAACTACACATAAATCAACACAGGGATTTGATAAATTGAAAATTAATGCTATACTTTCATCTGTAAATTTGCTAAATGCTGATCAACTTTCAAACTTCTTTCACTCTGAGACTCAGCAAAAAATTGCAAAAGTCATAATTAAGATCCCAACATACCCTAAACCCGTCTCTGCACTATTTGTGGTATATGCTGCAGCAAAAGTTTGACTTGGTGGTATAACAAAATAAAATACAGAATGGGAGGTATGCAACATATGCCTACTTTCAGCTCCAAATCTATCACAGCAACAACAGCAGCAAAGAACAGTTGAAAATGGTGAAAATAATAAGAAAATAATAAGAAAAAAGGAAACTAATCTTATGCAGATTCAAGACCAGTAAAACATTATCTATTTTATACAAAAACTCACACGGGCAGCAATACTGATGGAATACTTATTGTTGACAGTTGACTGACATAACAAATGAAATCTTAATAGCAATAACCGAATGCCGCACAACTGTAAATTATTATTATTAGATAACAGCTTACTTTGTAAGTTGTCACATGGCCATTCTGCTTGCACAGTGCATGGATTTGTACATGTATCTGCCTTCAGTATAATGCCGTCTTCAAACACTGCAAACAGTGTGTCTATCACACACATAAACAACCACAGACACACAAATACACCATCTTCCGCAATCCAAACCAACCGAGAATTGTAGACAGCAGACTTTGCCCCTAGTGCTGCTGCTGGTGAGTCACTCTAACTATCAGTATTCTCACTGCCTATGGCTGATTATTACATGTATGTGCAAAAATAACATAATCCATAAAACCAGAAAAACATAACATATTGCATTATTGTCTGACCAGGAATGAGCTATCACCACAGGCAATGTGCACAAAAATTTTGGTAAAGTTCGAACACCTGGTTCTTGAGATATGCCAGTGGACATGCAACATACAGACACACAGACATGTTGATACCTTGTAGCTCAACCAGAGGAAAGTAAACAAAGAGAAACAACTACATCCATTTGAACAGTTATTGTTTCCCGGTGAACCTGGATCGGCCAGTTTCTTCTTTGTTGGTTACTTGCTGTACCTCTTCTGAAGAAAACCTCTGAAGATTATCGAAACAGCGATTTTAAGGGCCACATATCTTTTCCTGGCACCCAACCGTCAGTGTCAAAGCACTAAAAGGAAGAAAAATGCACTAGCCCTAACCTATTTTTACTGCCACTGTACTACTTTTGGAAAGGCACTGCTCCCTGTCACGTGGATTCTCTGATACCAATATCAATGATTTTTGCATGAGCAACATTACGTCACTGCACCTTCAGCAGCGGCGTATGCAGCAGACAGGAGCCGACGATGACCGTACGAAAGGCATGTTGTGATGACGTCGCCGGAAATTGGACTGACGATTCTTATGCTAGCATCACTGCACGACGCCACACATCTTGTAGCTGTAGTTGCTGATAGATCATATGTACTTGATAAGCTCTCCACAGTGCTGCTATAATCATCGCAGAAAAAAAAATTACGGCTGAGTAACGAGTTGATTGACTAATGCACAACGTTGACAACTATCATCTCATCAGTTACTAGATAAGCCAGGATAAGACAGTTTCCAGTCACTTTTCTACTTCCATTTGTTCTGGAGAAAAAAGCTTACGGAATAAATGGAGAGGCTTTTTTATAGGGCAGGTGCACATCCTGTCACCCAACCAACAGCAAGATGCACTGAAGCACACTCAAAGCACAATCCCAACGACAGAAAATCACCCACTGGCCTTATCCTTTGTTGATCCACTGCCACCTTATCCTTTCTCAATCCACTGCCAGAGACTCCACGGAATGGGGCACTATGATGCCTACATAATGACAGCACCTGCATAAATGTCATTAAAACATTCCTACAGATTTAATAGTACTAAAAGTGAGCAGTAAAATCAACAAATTTCTATTCCGAGTTCTTCACAGCATTATACGATCTGCTTGTGCTCATGAGCATTATCATTAGACAATGTCTCATTGCTAACATCCAATTTTTAGAAATAATAATACTGTTAAACTCAAATGCGTGTGTTTTAAAACCAATTCTTAAAATCACAATCAATGAACAGCAACAAGCAACTTACAGTTCTCAACTACATACACAAATTAGCTAAATTTGATTAAATTATCCACATAATGCATGTCGCAGAAACAACAGTGACAATATTCAGTTAACTAGAAAGTCGTCATTAAATAGTACAGTAATCACTTTAGCATAATTATTGTCATGCAACTGCAATCTTTCAATCACAACTTTGAGCGCTGAACGTGACCTAGCTACTGTCAAGTCGAATAAGCAATCATCTTGGTCGGTCAAAGGTCATTTCATTCAAAGTTACTGTCCAGACACACATACAGACACGTAAGTAAAGGTTAAAGACAATTTGGATAGCATAATTCAGCCAATTAATGTACAATGGGCTACTCATAAAGTCCGTCTGGCCAAATCGTCTAAGTTTCTCACAGGTTATAAGCCTGACGAGAGGCGACTAGACCAGCCGGTCGGCAAGACAACTGGCCCTTACCAGGACCGAACAGGGCATAGCTATTAGGTGTTTACACTGTCGTGCCATGCCCCATACATTCCTTATATGGAATAATTTATGTAAGCTGGGGCACATTGCAATTACAAGACCTGTCATCACAATCACGAGTGGTCGTGACTGGTCGCGTCGTGCAACGGCACATTCTCACAAGAACAGCGGGTCACAGTGCGACCGGATTTTTATTATGGTCATCTGTGGCAGCAGGTCTTGGACTTGCAATGCTCCCTTCTTATACCACCCACCTACCAAACCCTACCAGAGTCTGACTGCGGTAGCTTTCGGCATACCAAGTTACGTGACTACCAAACACCTACCAGCCATGCCCTGTTAAGTGTTCAAAAATGGGACTATATACACACACCAGAACCACTACTCTACCTGAACCATTAAATTGGTCGGAAAAAGATAATGTAAAGCAGACAGATGCACGAACCCAATGCGAGTATGCGCAGAATGAATATGACAAACGTTCCACACATCTATGTGCTGACTGGCAACAACAACAACATCCTCAACGTTCACTGATGTACACAGATCTTGAGCTGCACACTTCATGTCTACTCTGTGCCACAAACAGACACCCACATCACACAATCTGCCATCTCTCAATAATTACAGCACACTGCAATACGGCTGAAATACAAAAAAAAACTCAATGAACTGGCTAATGTTTCAACTAACGATCAGATGATGACACTACAATAATTCAACTCACAAAAATTAGTTTCAAGACATAAAGTGCAGTATGATGAGCAATTAACACAAATTAATACTCACTGTGAACTAAAAAAACCTGGACACTAAACTTTTGTCCATAACATTGCCAAATGCTGAACGATTTTCAAAATTCTTGCACTGACAAATTCACTAGTAAATTTGCAATAGTTTTTAAAAAAATATCTTACCACATCTTAAAGGCATAGCTACACTATCTTGATAAATATCAAGGTCTGAAAATAGCGACAATCTGAAACGTATTGCGATTAGAGATAAATCACTAGGTAGTGTACCTGTACGTTTAAGGTGTCATGGGCTATTTAGCTATCATTTAACTAAGTATTTATCACTAAATTTGGTAGTGAAAAATTTTAAAATCGGTTAATGCTTGGCAAAGTTACAGACCTTGTGCCCTTTTTGCCAGATGATCCTGCTGCTTAAAGATAACTTACCTATAACAAATAAAAACTGTTTTTGCTTTTGTTATGTTACTACACAGATTAGTTTCGACTTCAGCATTAAAAAATATCAAACTAACAAATATTTTTCAACAACTTTTTGAGTGGCTGAGTTTGGTGCACTCAGACACTGAGCACGGCAATTTTTGAACATAGAGATTTCACAAGGTAATGTACCTACATGATTAAGGTAGAATGTTTAATGATGACTTTATTGCAAATTTACTAGTAAGTCTGCCAGCAAAAAAATTTTGAAAATTGATTAGCATTTAGCGAAGTTGTGGACAAAAGACTACTGTCCTGGGTTTTTTGTTCACCATGTATATCAATGATTAGAGTCTTAATAGTATTTGTAAAGTGGTCGGGAAAAGAACAGACAAAACACAACCAACAGACAGCCAGTGATCTCAGACGAATTTACTTCTCGAGCTCGTCACACGTTTCAAGACTCCATACACGCATGGTGTGGTCACTTCCAGCCGACAGGACGTGCATGCCAAGTGGATAAACAGCGAGGCAACCAACAGGACCAATGTGACCAACAAATACCAGCTGAAGATGCCACTCGTCCGCCCAGACCTTAACTGGACGAATAAATTAACACAATCAACATCAACTCGATTATGGTGTCTTCGACTAATATTGGCATATTTGTCATATAAAATTAAAAAAAAAATAAAATTGTCTTCAGTACTTAAACCCTGTTGGTTGGGCATCACGAAGAGCAGCACTTGGCCTGTGAAAATTGAGTAATGAGGTGCTGGCATGGTTATCATATCTGTCTGGAGTAAAGTGCAAATCATGTACATAATACTGATGCCATTGCCACTGCCGTCATCTCTTGCTTCATTAAAATAAAATGGTCAACCTTTTTGATGTGGGCTTACACAGGTTGTCCTGGAAAAGAGGCTATTAAACTGATGCCTGCCTGCATAAAATAAAAATATGTCTGAGTGATAAAAAGGTTCATCTTAGAACACATTTAGGCTTAATATACTGTCACACCACCAACATCACCACCTCTGTTTGAAGGCCATTTTTCACAGTAAAGCTGGATGGGCTAGTTTTCCCATTAGCTATCTTTCTCCATCTGGTCTGGAAGACAGCCTATGGAGACAACTGGTACGGTATCTTATATGCAATTCTGTAGGCAACAAACGAGTATTGGATGAACCAACAAACATGTACAGCTTACTTGTTCCGTCCTTGGCTGCAGTTAGGAGATACTTGAGTGGGCTGAAGAACATGATCGCTGTTATGTTGCGTGAATGCAGCTTTGATTGGTATGACAACAGTACCCCATCAACCAGGTTAAACACCTGCACAACAAAGTCTTTGGTTCCTGAAGAAACTCAAACGTGCCGGTGTTTCAGTTGGCAATCTTGTATACTATTACCAAGCTGTCATCCGTCCACTGCTGGAACATGAATGTGTCGTATGGCACTCCTGTCTCTCAAAAGAACAGACACAGTCACTTGAAAAAATTCGGCGTTGTGCGCTACAAATTATTTTGGGTAACTAACATTCCATACAATTTGGCGTGTAGCAAACTATAAATATTGTTATTGAGTGACAGACGTCGTGAGCAGTGTGCATCTCTGTTTAAAAGAATAGACTGCGATGAGTCTCATATTCTGCACTACTTGCTGCCAACAAACAGAGACCCATAGCTGACTGACAGGCTTCAATCTGTAAAGACATATCGTTCACCACATGCTCGGACAACTTGCTTTAAAAACTCTAATATTCCTTTTGCATTAAATAACTTTTAGTAGGTTTCTTCTAAATTCTTCTATTGTATTGACTTGTCACATTTTATGAATGTGTGCATGTTTATCTAATCCAGCTTTTGGCTGCAAAAGATCAATAAAATCTGTATGTATGTATGTAACATAACAAAGCCACACAAAGTCCACATACTCCACATTTTAACTATGTATGAACTATAGCCTTGTAGTGTTGCTCCTGCTGCAGTATAACATGCCTTGCAGAAGAGCTATTTTTAGGCATCTCGAAAAAGCTCGTTAAGCAAGAAAAGCAAGCAAGATTTCCTACGAGCAAGCGACAAAAATATTTTGGAGTCGCTTCAGGGTCTAAAGCAGCAGGACAAAAGCCGCAGACAAGCAAGAAGCTCTGCTATTTGCAGAGTGACCAAGACTCAGCTGGTCCTAAAGGATTCTCAGCATCAAGCACTAGAGCGGACAATGACAATATGGTCAAAATGCACAAAAGCTGACAAGAAAATACTCACAGCCACAGATCGTTTATAGACAGCAAAGGCTCTCTGATCATAGCCGGCCACATCATCCAGTGCCAGCAAGCTGAACTGGTCTGCAGCAGTCAGACCATCGGTTATCAGCTTCCGAAGGCAAAGGTCATTACCACCATATCTCAGCATCCAAATCTATGCATCAGCAATGCACATAATCTGAGAAGTCATCAAATCATCTCTGCTCTGTGGTAAACTGTGCCTCAGAGAATAGAAAAGATCACACTAGAAGTGGTTAGCTGGTACTCTCACCCCACAGAATCCAGCACCTATAGCAACAAATTCTTCTGTGCCAACAACGTACTCAGCAGCAAGGATGCCATCTGGTGCCGACACGCTAAGTCTCACTTCAAACTGTCCTGTCAGTAACTGAAACATGCACACCACAAGCCAGATAAGGCTCACAAACTAATAAAGTACCCCGGAAAGTAAAAAAAACCAGGAATATCAGTTTGCAACATGCTTCACTGCTGTGGGAAATTATGTGCCATATGAAATCACACAGTGTTACCTGCCACCTGGCAGAGGTGACATTCCCACCTTTACCGCAGCCAATTAAAGTTGATATTCGATACCCGCTGGAAGACAGTCACCTATCCCAGTATTAACTGGGTTCAATATGCAGTAATTTCATTCATGCGACAAACAATGCTACCAAAACAAAAAAAACTGGTGTGTAAATTGTATACTAGATTTGACATGAGAATAAATGCCATAATTGCTGCACGAAACGAACAAGTACACGTAGGAAGCACCAGGTGCAAGCTGCGAGCTGCAGTGCTTGGCAGCCACACTGTGGCATCCATCAAACAGCTCCACAGATGGGTATGTTGGCAAGAATTGTACAAATGAGCTTGAGCAGCATGTGTAGCGACCTGAAAAGTAATGATTAGTTATAGCACCATAGCACTAGTATCATAACCATGTAGCCTTCCTCACATATTGCATAAAATATAAAAATTTCACTGTTTTTAGTGGGCGATATACACAACTGGGGTGTAAAGTTACGTATTAACAGGCCCGAAATACACAGACATGAAGACGGTCTTGCTTTGCTCTTAATGCAGGCATCACTGTCGGCATCATCTAACAATAATTAAAGAACATATAATAATGAAATCAGTCATCTAACATAGAACTTGGTTCTTCCATATGTCCATCCAACAACTGCACTACATTCGTCCATGAAAATTAATCTGTTAAAGCTGCCAGTAATTGAACTGAATGACATATGTTGACCATCGGCCGCCACGGTTTGCACAGATGATCCATCAAGCATTAAATACTCCTGCGTAACAAACATTACCTTCGCCAATGGTACAATTATCATCAGTCTGTCATCATTACTGAAAAGTGGTTAAAAACATACATTCTAAATTTTGGTTTCAATTCGGTTTTTCTAACAAGCTGTCCTGTGTCGAGACAACATTGTCACGCAGTTTATCACTAACAACATGTAACATTATAAAAAAAACATATTTAGTTTTGACAATCATCTGGTAAGCATATTATTAGTTTTCCTAGTTATACAGGTTTTGCAAAGAGTTCAAAGAAGACACTATTTAGAGTCATGAAATAAAAGAATAACTCAAAATCAATATAATTATGTACTGATATTTACCATGTTTTAACCTTTAACTTCAAGTTAATTAATACTGATCTTTGATCTGGTATATAAAGCTACTGATTAACTTCAGAATTCATATCAGCACAGTCTGAAACTATAAAATCTTATTTCAGATCACCCCTTTGAACCTATAACTATATATTTACTTTTATTTTTACCATATAACATATGATATAAGTAAGTGATATAAGTAAAAATACGCACTTCTGTCGACTTCATGTAATAGACTTGAAATATTGGTTCGTCATGTAGAATGCGTCGAACATAACATATGATATAAGTAAGTACGTAAGCAAATATAATTTGTAAATGCATATAATGGTCAGCTAAAGCCAAATCTGAGGCTCAAGACAAAGGTGCTAAGTGGGTTGAAAGACCTGCTGGAAAATAGTGGGTCTTGAGGTGATGGTAAAAAGTGTCAGGACTGGTGTTTAACACCTGCATCCGTAGTTCCCTGTTGAGCATTGAGATGGACCCGGCTTGTACACATTTGGATGGCTGGAGAGAGAGAATTCCAGCCTGCAATGCTGAAACTGAGGATGCCAAATAAAGTGTGAAATTTGAGACACGAGACAATATGCTATAGCCCAGTGTCTGTCTGTCACAAGCCTACAGTTTATTAGAACAGCTGAATCGATCCATCTGCTTTTTGGCTCAGAAGCTATATTTAGCTTATCCTACAATAATTTGTTTTAAAAAATTGGATATCTCTAAAAATACGGTACTTCCTTCTGGAACCATGTCCCAATTAAACTTTGACCTGAGTCAATTTTTCTGCTTTTCACCACATTATGCTGACCATGTTTTAACTGACCATTGCCAGTTTACTGCACACTGAACATAACACATGCTGAGTAGTCTCCCTGCAGTAGCTCAGACTTCTTTAACACTACAGAGTTGCACATTTTACCCCATTTAATTAAAAATACGCACTTCTGTCGACTTCATGTAATAGACTTGAAATATTGGTTCGTCGTGTAGAATGCGTCGAACATAATACATGCCATGCGACACTGCCAGATCAGTCTCTTCAAACTGAATGACAAGTTGAACAGCTTCCTTTAGTGCAAAACGCAGAAACCGCCATAGATATTGCGCCTGTGTCTCGTCATCCTGTCTCGCTGGTTTGATCAGTGACTCCAACTGCACAGGACGACTTTTCTGGCTTTGCTGACATGATGAAACCGCTGCAGAGGTCATTTCTTCTAATCTGAACAGCTGTGTAATCACCCGTGTCTGACAGTGACAATAAAGTTACTCCTGTAGGTATTATCTCCAATATCGAGCATTGACTCCACTTAAAACAGTGTTTGCTTCATCAGCTGTTGTACAGTGCAACAGTGGCAGAGTACCCGCGTTTTATCGTTAACTATTTTTATCTAATACAATAAACATGAACGCTCTAATTATTTAGAAGACCACTACAAAACAACTTTTCAAACTTTTGAATTTTTTTTACGCGTCTGCGTCTCCATGACGACATAAAACTTTAAACTCGGTAGTAACTAATCACCATCACCTGAAAGGCGTGAAAGCGTGATTTCGGCCGTGTCGTGTGCTGTATTTTTTGCACACCATTTTTGAAAATCGAAAAATTTTCCCTTATAAACAAATCTTCACAATTTGCTCTATTGAAGTTAAAAATACGGAAAACAATTTACCACGTTATTTGCGTGTTTTACATCTAACGCTATAGCCTATCATAGGCCTAGCTGGATGACTGATCATACAACGACGATGCGACTAGTTGGCAGTAGTTGCGTATGTTGCGACCACGGCCCCCGTACTGGCGAGCCAGGCTGAGGCCATCGTCGATCTCGGACGAACATGGCCGCAACATAGAATAGATATACACTAAATAGCAACGAACATAGTAAACTGACAGCAAGATGACGG
>Ga0209782_1001348_pt1 | contig 12668 bp, 8 predicted proteins | sample WorMetmaBAHAMAS1_FD_187390 | JGI IMG/M metagenome (GOLD analysis project Ga0209782, IMG submission 187390) | Marine gutless worms symbiont microbial communities from Max Planck institute for Marine Microbiology, Germany - Inanidrilus... | ecosystem: Host-associated > Annelida > Digestive system >... | reverse complement strand
CCGCGTTCACGGGCCGTACATCCACGGGCCGTGCGTGGGAGGTGGGCGTGGAATGGAACGGTGCCTGTCGGCGACGATGTGATTGGAATGGCAGTAGTCTTCCTCCGCCAGGCAGAGCCACTATAGGCCGGCCCATGCACGCCTTGAAATTGTGGGGTATAGGTCGACCTAGGCCTGTGGTGGATTTCTCACTTTCTGACTTAGGCCAAGTCGATCTCTGGCGAGGAACCCGAAAAAGTTTTTGAGAGTTTAACAGAGTGCTGAAATCCGAGGAAGTATGCACATTGTATTTTGTTGCGGAAAAGAAACGCCTAAAATTATTGGAACACTTAACACTTTTTTTACTGAAACTAGCCTACAACATGACACTGACATCAGAAGTGGACGTATTTTTGTGAGCACGACAGTTGGACACGTGGGGCCTTACTTTTCAGTGGGCCGCTTATAGTATTAGCACAACCTGTATCTTACGTTACTTAACAATTTATTTCTGTAACTTTTTGCTAGTGTACATTGATGTATATTTATTTGTGTATAATTTTCAGCTATTTTTTTAAAATCTCGTAGTCTGATTTTGTAATCTGTATTGTGTATGATTGTCTTGCTATTCGGTCTTTGACCGCAATTTCTAATAAACTTACTGTTACTGTTAACGGCATCCCAATTTTCGGGATCGACACGACCCTCATAATCCACGTTTCTCGTATAGACGAACACGTGTCTTTAAAGGCGTGGACAAGTCACACATATTTACCGTCGCCGCCGGCTGATCCTGTACGTCGAGTGTGTATTATTATACCGATGTAGGCTACGTAGCTCGAGTTTCACGATGATAATAACAACACGAATATAGGCTATACGATCTTCAATCGCCCACGCGTCATACGTGCTAATTAACGACAGGAGATGGCTGTCAAATTCAACGTCAGGAAGCCAAGAAGCCGCAAGACAAATAATGGGATATGAGAAGACAATAACTCATTATCGCATTCGACATTATTTTTCTTCTTGATATGAACTACATCTGTTAGCTTCGTTGCCAATTGTCACATGGATAGGCCTAGGCCTGCCGGATAAAAATAACGAAATAGAATGAATTTCAATCAGAAGAAAAACCGTAAGAAATCAAAAACGTTAACTGTAAAGGTAAAACGTTTGTTGTTGAAACAGAAATTTCAGTAGAAGCTTATCGCATGGCTTTGACTTCACACGTTAGACTATAGTGGGAAGGAATTTTCTAACAAATAAGTAGTACAGGCTACGCCTCTACAGAGGCTACGGTTACTTTAAATCTGGAGCGAAACGGGAGTATAGTTGAGATTCAGCAGAAGAGATTTCAAAGCCAGTGAGTGGGCGTGATAAAGGCTGGTCGGGATGAGGTTGATGAAAGAAGTCAGGAGGAAACTGATGCCGACAACTTCAGAACGTCGGAGATCATTTCAAGAGGACATATAATTAGGCTGAAACATATCGGTGCAGCTGATGGAAGCTTGTACTGCATATAATGCATCCATCGATGTTTTCCGCTCTTAAACCAGTGTAAATATTTTAGTAACACTGTAATGGTTAGGCCCTATTATAAAAGTGTGAATAGTTGAATTCAACCCGTTTTTATCAAACTACAAAACCAAAATTCGGTCAGGTAACCAGGTAGTCTGCTGTACTGTACAGTGCTTAATATTGTGTAGGTCCTATAAGCATTCAAACATGGCACGTGAAAATATTGGCATCACATAGAAGAGATGCAAAGTACTGCGACGACGAACCTGCTCGCATGTCTCAGAAACACATGATATTAAGAGCTTTGCGATATTTGTGTACATTATCTATGGCCACAGGTCTGTCTGCTTTGCAATACATTATACGTACTTCAGCCTGCGGGTTTTGTGGACATTGTTTTCACATATGCGCCCTAGCATGGTGTACGGTACTCCAAAGTGACGAGAGAATAGCAAAAACTTATCTGTGATAAAAGTCACAATATAAGTCTGTGTATATATGATAGTTAGGATTAACTGTTACTAAAAAACAAAACAGTCAATATGCCACTCAATTTAATAGACAAAATCACATGTAAAATGGATCATGCCGGTACATGAACAGTCTGCTCTATGAAGCCCAACAAGACGAACACATTGTGATATCAGGTTCAATACTGAACTGCAGTACAAAATTTCACTAGCCGAGGTACGAGGAATACTTACTACACTGTCTCAAAAAACGACACTTATGTAGCATGTTATAACTTCAATGCACATCAACCGATTTTGGTAATTTTTGGCAGACATTTTGCTGATTGAGTACACTATCGAATGGTGATTTTTTTATCTCACCTCTGCTGACTAATGTCTCCGCACTACCCGAGGAAACATAAATCCTGGAAATTAGGTCTCTTCGGTCATGCTGCATACCTAAAATGACACTGCTTTGGCTTGCTATATCTTCGATATTCATCAACCAATTTTAATAATTTTAGTATGGTAATTAGTATGCAGCTTCAGCTGGCATAAGCCTATTTAATTTCTCATATCCGTTTGCTAACTCCTTACTTAATTTGCTGCGAGATTATAAAGGCAGAAATGATGCTTTTTTTGTCTGCAAACATGTTATTTACTAAAGCAGATAAGATAATGATTAAAAATTTGTTCGAGTTAAAGCGCTACCATGTTAAGCATGTAGTCAGTTTCCTAGCAAAGGCTGTAAGTTGCAAAAGCTATGGGTTACGGAGTCAGTCAACCGTTGTTACGGCAGAATGGCAGATAACGCAGCATCCGCACCGCTTATAACACTAATCTTGTTAACAAACTGGTTGTACACAAAAATGGATAGGCGAGAAATAATATGTGCACACAGTACTTAATAATACGGCCTTATTGTCTACAAAAAAATTATCAAAATTGGTTGATATAGCAAGCCAAAGCAATGTTGTTTTCGGGACACATACAGCATGACCGAAAAAGACCCAATTTCCGGGGTTTGTTTGCCCAGTTAATGTAGAGACATTAGTCAGGAGAGGTGAGATAACAAACAACCATTCTATAACATGCTGTCTCAGCAACATCTCTGCCAAAAATTATTAAAATCGGTTGATGTGCGTTGAAGATAGTGTGCAACATCAGTGTCGTTTTGTTGAGATATAGTGTATTTACATCATCAAAATCCGACTCATATGACAGCTTGTTTTGGTAACTGGAAGGAAAGTAACTTACATCATCAATTGATACAACAGATAAAGCACATTTCTGATTCTGTAAAATATACAATTCGCGACTAAATATATGTAATGACATGCGAAAAACTGCCCGAGAAATACACAAACAAAACCGAGCACACAAGCTTGCCTAGTGAAAAAAAACAGACGTTAAGTCAAAGTGAAACAGTTCATGTCTAGTGTACATAATTCAGCATCAGACATGCAGCATCACAGATTTGCAAGCGACGGAAGATACAACGTTATTATGCAAAAGTTAAGTCGATGTGGAATGGGACGATGACGCGTGCTCCAGGCACGGTGTCGTGCAGCTAGCTTGTTGAAACATTGGCGACAGACGCTTGTCGATACCATTCAACAAACTCGTCCAGCATTACCGGCCCTACATACCACAACAACCTAACATATAAAGCCGTCCGCACATCTAAAATAACACTAGAAATGCCTGGCAAAACCTAGTGTGTAGCCTGCCCACCCTAGCAGTGTCTCCCTGAAACAAACGGTAATGGATCAAACCTGATTACTATTGCCGCCCCATAAAAAATAGTTAAACTAACCCATAAATGATCGATGCCTGCTTTATACATTCTAATGCCATAATCTCTGTGAGGTTACTGTACCGAATCTCACCAAATTTCTATACAATGTAAAAATCACTGAATCTTCTGAAATTGGAATTGCGATTCTGCAATCCGTTACAGGATGCCAGTGTGCCAAATGACAGTGGGGTTGGGCAATTTCACAAATTTGGCCACAAAATTGGTCGACATGGTAAGGTTCCATCTACAATCACAAAACAAATTAACAGTTAGTCTAAGCCCTCCCATTGGTCTGCCAATCATGAAAGTTCGGTGAAGATCGGTCCAGTAAATTCTAAGATTACCTGTCAAGAAGTTGGACAACTAAAAAATAAATAAAGAAAAAAACAGAAGCAGAACATAGAGCCTGCTTGGAAGGCGAGACGGGCAAACTCGAAAATGCTTTCTGCGGCATCATAAAGCATATATTCATAATGCAGCAAAATTATTAATCACGTCGCGTTACGTGATTAAGCGATCTCTTTACGTGAGGCATTACACGTCACACATGCAACAGTGAAAGCAAACAATAATCACTTTGCCAAATACACACTGGCATGTTTAATGATACATTATTACATATTTACGATCTAGCCAGAATGTAAATGAATTCTGAAGATCGGTCAACATTTGGCATAGATGACGGGAAAAGTAGACTGGCATTGTTTTGACTGAGAGAGTGGCCAAGAAGTTGTGCACGACGCTATGCAGTAGAGAGCAAACAAGCGAGGACATACAAGCGCCATCCTCGTCATAGTTGGAGAGGTCGGCTGCAACCATGCGTGAGAACTCGAGCACGTTGCACCACTGGTCACGGTTGATGACCTTGTACTTTGACTGCTGCCAACCAAACAAACAAACACCAACATGATTGATAATAATACTCTTAACAACAAGGCAACCACAGACATCAGATTTCACCCACACTGCTGCCATCCCCAGGTGAGCCACTTCAAGCACACAAACTTTTGTCACCTATGATTGGCCATTATGTGCAAACACGACATCAATCAAAAATGACCGAAAATAACATATTGCAATGGACCAAGCCACAGCCACAAGCAGCATGCATAGAAAATTCAGCGAAGTATGCATTTAAGATTTTTAAGATATGCTCAGAGACAGACAGACAGAAATGCAGACTGCAATACTGAGCACCCAACGATGGACAAAGTAATAACTAGTTGTGGTCATACTAGCAGCATCGTGTCACAGCTATCTTCAACATGACGTCGACCATAGTGAACTGAGGCATCACAATTTTATTAAACACATGTTGATTTTATTCACATTTCACACTTCGTTTCACAGTCACACTACAAGCAAGAAAAGAAAATACGAGACAGACCGAGTGAGATGTAATGATGATTACATGAATGTGCGGTGCTAAAGTATCAGACAGATTCTCATGATGCAGTCAGCTGAGAGAGAGAGAGGGAGACTCTTAGAAACACATTATACAACTGAAGTGCCACTGACTACAGTAAAGCATGCAAGTCATGATGTGGCAGTGGTTTATGAAGACAAGGAGACTCAGTGAAAATGCATGAATTATGAAGACCTAAAGACAGAGACAGACCAAACAAGAAACTCGGCAGATGATGAGACATAAAGTGACGTGTAAGCTGCTTGATATGCATTTTATTGCCACTGAAGTGCAAAAATCACATTTTTCCATACCCGCTGGTGTTCCTGAATAGAATTCGGGATCAGAGGATATTACGATTTGGGTCGACTTCAGTATGCAGGTAGTCAAGACACTGATCTATCCTGTCATCGGCCCAATTCCACTTTTTGTTGCACGGTGTCACAACCCACCACAACGTTACGGATGGACAAACATAAGTGCGACATGCATACGGCAAAGTAAATGGAGAAAAACAAAGAAAGGGATCAAATGTGTCACTCACTAGTTGTCATGGATGGCAGGTCACAAAGGTTATCACTGTTGTCAAACTAGACAGACACCAAGTAATACTATCAACAATGTTCACAATACAAAGACTCAATTGTGACAAAACACTGGATGTGACCACAGATCTGTATTAAATATTCTCTAGATGAACGACGTTCGATCACAACGGCAGCAGCATTTGATGCTGCTAACTGGTTGCTAAATCATCACCAACATAAATGGCTGCAAGTAGCGATCTGTTCTTTAATGACAATAAAAAAATATTTTGTATGTGGTTTTCATTTACTTCTTAGCAATCACAGTCACTGTGCAGGCTACATGCACGAGATAAAATAAAAATGTAAAAATAATAAATGTTTTTGTTCTATCAATGTGCCTACTCACTACTGGCAGCCATATTTGTTGGTACTGTACGACAGCTTCTTGTTGGCTGGCGGGTGTGGGGCTGTGTATGTGACAACAGGTGACACTCTGCAATTCTGTATTACATACTAGTGAGTGATTTCTTCTCCACGCACTCATACCTCCAAGAACTGATGGAAGTGTGACAGAAGCGACCATCGTCTGCCAAGCAGAAGAGCAAGCATAGCTTTCGCTGTGTCGATGTCGAGTGAACGCTGACTGTTATCCTGCGTATCATCGTCAACATTTCGTCACGACGCCGTGACACAAACATGCATGTGACTGATTAATGCAACAGACAGGCGGCCTACATCCACTGCCGGCCGGCCTTCCAAACACTATGGAGATCACTTACATCCTAAATAAATGTTTGACTTCATTTGCTGTAAACTTACATTATTTCTGGTTCAAATGACGCAGTTTCTGTGCAAAGATGGTAATAAATTACAGTTTATGGTTACGTGTTGAATGCTATCATGCCAACAGGCTGATAGCAACTAATACGCCAATGCATTATGCTACAAACACTGGTGAACTGCAGTACAATGGCTTACACTGCAGGCTCAGGCTGTGTGTGTGTGTGTGTGTGTGTGCATGTGTAACATTACTGTATCACTGATAAGCATCTAAGCAGATGAGGGCTGCCACGGACGACAGCTACTCTGTGTCAGATGGGTGTCTAGATTCATTTATGGAATGGAAGAACCCGTGGTAAAGAAGTGAAAATTCCAACACACAGCCATAAATTCACGTCTACAAAACAACACAGATATGAGTGATACAGTTCCGTTCACGGTCGCGGCCGACTGTGACAACGACACAGTCTGGAAACAGTGACAAAGGTAGGTAGTGGGCACGGCTACAAAACCAACTGGTTCCAATGTAAACAATTCTCAGAGATGTGCACTTTTCTTCTTTTTTCTGCATTCAATTCAGTGATATTTAATTTACTACACTTTTCACTTTATTCAGCCAGGTCTCACTAGGTACAAATATTTGATGTCTAATTCCTCACTTCTGATGCATATACATGTACACTGTGTCTCAAAAATTGGAATGAAACGAATGTAGCGACATTTTTAGGACACAGGTACTTTTCACTTCAATACGTTATTCGAAAAAGCAGAATAGAAACAGAGTAAAAAAAAGTTGACCTAGGATTAACATTTCTGACAACTCACTCTGGCAAAGTCGTATGCAAACCGGAAGATGTTTTTAAAAGCAACAGGATCAGACAGTAGGCCTCGCAGGTCGTCCAGTTTGCTTTTCACCTTCTCGGTCGAGTCACATCTGTACAACATACTGTCTCAAATTAACTTGAATATATGATAACTGGTGGGTGATTTTTTTCTACAACTGAAATAAATGATTGTGCATTAGAACTTACTAACAAACAAAACAAATGCTTTTAGTCTAATCATTAAGTCCAAAAATTAGTAAGAACTATAATAACTACAAAAAATAAGAACGTACTGCAGTTCAGTCATTCCGCACATCCATTCATTCAGAGTAAAAAATCCCATTTGCTCGGCTTTCAGCTTCCACGCCAAACACAGCATTACCACCTTCACAGCAGTTACAAAGTTAAGATACATCATTTGGAATACTGAGATTAATGGTAACAAAAAACACACTGTCTTACAGCCACGGCAACATAGATGAGCTCACATCCAGATATGATGAAGCAGTAAATCATTGCCGACTGGTACCAATCTGGTTACTAGAGCTGTCATAGAACTAAAATAATTTCAGCTGACTAATCACGGAGTTTTTGTCAATTAATCAACAATCATCAAAACTAAAATAATGCTGTATTTTCTAGGTGACGATGGGATTTTACCAGACTGCTGACCGAGGGGTTTCACTTCCATCACGGGGTTTCATATATTGGTGATCTATAGTAACCACAGCTCTAAAATGAACCATTTTAAAGACAGGAGTGAAAAAAACCAATGGAAAATCAAACAGCAGGGATGATGTCACATGACAAAAATATTTTAGTCAACAATTATCATAGTTTAGTTGATTAATCATGTAGAAAAATTAGCCAATTAACTGTTAACTAATCAATTATTCAGTGACAGTCCTACTTCCTGCTGGTTACTATTTTCTCCTTTTTAATTTCTATAAACCAAGATACACATAAAATGTAAAAAAACCAAATTCAAAAGTTGAAACAAAGGTGAAAAAGCAAAAGATGCAACATATACCCGGAAAGATGCAAACAGCAGAAAATAACTAACTGTCAGTAATACAAAGAATCAGAAAACAGATAAACAACTGTTGAAGCAGCAGCATTTAATAGATATCTGTCAATCACAGCAGTTCTGTTCTAAAAATAATAACAGCAATCAAGTACAAACTGAAACACAGATATACATAAAACAGACAGAAAGTGTGGAAATGTCTGTAACAGACGTTTTCTGGTTCGACACCGATATCTTCACAGAACTTCTCCATGCCTTCTGGACCAATAATGTCACTCTTCTCTGTAGCTGCATAAATATTCATCAGCTGAGTTCTCAGCAAAACACTCAACACTTGTAACCAGACATCATGTCAGTTAAACTATTTGAAAAAAAAACAATATAGCACAGATTAACGCACCTGGCTCAGTAGCCAGTAAGTAATGAATAGTCTTTATAAGCTGGACAAAAAACTGCAAATTTGTCATATTTATTTGGTAAACATTCCAGTCTTTTTTCACACTAACAAGCAGACAAGCAGAGCAGAGTTGGCCCATGTGACTATGGAGCAAAATGGCTTAATTATATGAAGATGGTTGTTCAGTTTTGTACAACCTATCTAGATAATTATAAAGCAATTATGTTAATTTGAAACAAGCACAATGGCAAACCACTCAACAGTACTGAAGACTGTCATAATGTTAAAGTTCTGACTGGAGAGAGTTAGAACCATACACAATAAAACAGACCAGACCAATTCAGCAATTTTACGTCACCTGGACTGGCATCACTACTGCACCAGGTACTCACTCGGTACCTGATCCAGTAGTGATAATTTGATAATAAAATGTGTCATGTTTCCTGCAGTAGGCGGTGGTAATTACAATTAGTTGGTAATCCATTTCTTAGTACTGTGACTATCAAACTCGGCATGTAAAACACCTACCCACTTTGATAACAACACGCCAACACCAACGGAGATATGCCAATGACACTAATTACTGGCACTGTTGAACCAGTACTGGTCTACAAGTTGTGTCATTGAAACGACACCTCTAGTGCAAAAAAGTTTAACAGACTGTATAAGTCTTCAAAAACCAAACAATTATTGTAAAATACTCACACGAGTATTCGTGAAACCATACTTTGCACCTCTTCAAGCTGAAAGATTCCTCTCTGGAATTTCTACAGTATGCAAACAACAAAATAGTGTACTGCTAAATTTGCCTGGACTTAAATTAGTGACCTAGTAAAAATACGACACAACAAAATTAAACTAGAACTAGAAATGCATGGCAAAGCCTAGCGTATAGCCTGCTCGGTGCCGCAGTGTCGCCCCCCTAGCAAGTAGTAGCAAACCATAACTGTGCTACCACCAGGCGAATGTAGACAAACAAACCAGACTTCTGAAAGACGCTTGCTGTACACAGTTGATTCGCGTGAACTCACCAAATTTATATCAGCTGTAGCCTGATCATCACTGCTGTTAAAGCGCACATACAGATAGTGATATTCCAATTCGTTTTCGAACGCTAGTGCAAAGAATGCAGGTGGTATCAGTCCGCATTCATTACTTCTCCCAACATTATGAAAATGAGGTCCAGATCTATCATCTGCACCCAAAGTGCTTTCATACAGTGAAAAGATTGCGAAAATCGGGGCAGTTTTTTTCGCCATGTCGTACCAGAAGTTCACAGATGAGCTCTGTCAACTCTTGAGTTGCTGGACCAAAGTTTACAAAATCTTTACACGACATAGAGGCTGGATCAGTGGACAGTTGGTGCTTCCAGCATGAATGTGTTAAAAGGAAATTTAAACAAAATAAGGGAAACTAGGATGGGCTTCTTCATGGACTGATCCGCCGAGCCCTAGGCCTCTCCGGTGGGTTTTCTAGCTGGCGAGGCCACACAAGGTGACTAACAAAACAAACTTTGTGATATTTTCTGCAAAATTTAAGCAACACGGTTATAACTTTATTCACTTAGACAGACTTGTTACCTTGTAGATGCTGATGCAGACGACCGACTCCTTTTCAACTGATTCACTACTTCTCCCACATTTAGCGATGGCCGCTTTCTAGTTTGCGGCATTGTGCCAATATAGTAGTTGAAACCAAGAGAGAATATGTTATTCATTTATCAAGAAATCTCAAACATCTATGCTGGAAAGCTTGGTAAACTCAAATACTGTATCAAGCCAGCATAATACGTTGTTCAGTTCATATGTACTGTAAATAAACATGCACAATCAGAGTACAATGCAGTACTGCAAACACTATAAGGAAGTGGTTGGCTATTGCTGATTTCACAAGGAATGTTGTGATTGGTTACTGACAACCAATCAACTACTGGGAGGATTCGATGCAAATGGCCAGTCTCTTGTAGTGAGGTAGATGAGAGCTACTTTTTTTCACAGAAACTATCACCATTCACCAAGGCCAGCAACATGTTGGTAAATAGGTTGAGTGTGCTAGCGGCCGATGTTGGACGGCGGTGGTTGCGCATCGAGATGCACCAACACTCGAGCGCATTATCAGTAATCATGTGTTGTCAGGGTCAGGGACAACAGTCATTATGGACGCTTGGCAAGGATATCAAAATGTTGCTCAGCTCAACAACAGGGTGTACAGTCATACCATCATTGTGCACACTCACGAGTTCATTGATTCGGATGACCCGTACGTTCACACTGAAACCATAGAACTTAGAATGCAAGCAAAATGAAAACTCCGCTATCAGAGTGGCATAAGCAGAAGACTGAGAGCTACTTGTCAGAAGTTCAGTGGCATGACAGTCACAAACAGAACGTGTTCAGCTGCTATTTGTAAATGCTATGCACCAATTACAATATTCAGCAGTTAATGCCTGTTTTGTAAAGAGACTGTTCTGTTGTCTAGTAAGTTTTCACAGTTCAATATTATTTCAATATTATTGCAGTCCAATGTTATATGTAGAAAGTAATTTGGGCACATTTGGGTCTGGATTTCACAGCAGGATAATTTCGGACCGGACTTCGTTGGAGATGGAATATGCTGAAGCAACAAATAGTTGAGGCTCACGATAATGTGCCATTGATAATATCGTTATTGTATCGAAATCCAAAAGTGATATCGATCCACCACTATAGTATAGTATATGTAGTGATACAGGTCAACTGTTTGGCTAGGTTAATTGGGTCATTAGGGTTAAGTGTTAAGGCTTCGGATAGGGTTACGTTTAGGTTAATTATAGGCCAATGTTTAGCCTACTTAACTAAGCAGTGATCCCAGAATCTGAATGTTATTCTGAATCACAGCTGTACTTGTATGGCAAGGCCAATGTCATATTTGGCGGCACTAGTCCAGATTTGCACGTCAGGGTTACGGTTTGGGTCAGTATGGTTAGGGTCAGTAGGGTTAGGGTAAGGTTGAAGGGTTAGGGTTAGCCTTAGGGATAGGGTTAACGTTATGTCGTGCAAATCTAGACTAACGCCTTCTACCTAATACTATATAATGAAATAATGTGGAACAACACAAACAATTTAACACAAAATCGGGAAAAAAATCACACGCCGGAAGTTGAAACTAGTAACCAGAAATGTGGAAATGTAAGTAAGTAATTTCGCTCACATTAGTCAGATTTTTACCGCGCAACGCTATGCTAGCGAGTAGCGCGATATATCATGTCGTCTGCGTGTGTGTGTCCGTCACAAGCAGGTATGGTATCAAAGCAGTTAAATTTAGGATATTCCAGAAGTTGGCATATATCTGCATGGTCATATGCCGGGTGCGGCTGCACCAATGAAGCACTTGATCCAGCCAGAGGGCTATGCAGACTGAAGTCCATAAAAAAGCCCATCCTCTTGAGCCGTAATTTAGCCAAACCGTTCTTAAATGCATTCAAACCATGTCTGTGATCACAGAGTTGTCTGTGATTTAAACTATGACGCTTAAACAGTACCGTTGTCCAGCTGATTCCATCGGTAAACATGCATGATGCAGCTCGTTCACTGAAAAAATGGTGGCACAATTCTTTATCCGATCGATCGCCCACATGGGGGCTAGGCGGCGTATGCGTGAAATATCACCCTCGCGTGGTTTTTAGTCGCGCCTCACGCATGCTGCGAGGCGCGACTCAACCAGTCAGGATGCCGTTTGTGTGTGTCTGTGTGTGGAAATTTTGTTTCCGACCAACCCCTATCTCCAAGCTGGTTTGACCGATCTCGATGAAATTTGGCATGATGGGATGTCTTAGGGGGTAGCATCCCCTAAAATTTTTTGGTGAACTTTGGCCCACTTTTTCTGGGGATCACAAATTTTCGATCGCGGATATCTCCGGCATTTTTTTACTGATCGCCATAAAATTTTGCTTGGGTGGGGGTTTAGTGGAGTAGCATCC
>Ga0209782_1001347_pt1 | contig 12669 bp, 8 predicted proteins | sample WorMetmaBAHAMAS1_FD_187390 | JGI IMG/M metagenome (GOLD analysis project Ga0209782, IMG submission 187390) | Marine gutless worms symbiont microbial communities from Max Planck institute for Marine Microbiology, Germany - Inanidrilus... | ecosystem: Host-associated > Annelida > Digestive system >... | reverse complement strand
AGATGGGGGAGGAGTTACGGTAGGTAGGGGACGGTAGGGTAGGCGGAGGGGGGAAGCCCTGGACAGACCCCCCCGGGCCCGGACGGGCGAACGGACATGCCTGAATGGTTCCAACCCCCCCCCTCCAGGTGAATGCAAAATCTGATGCAGTGATGAAATTATCAGTTTTTGGCACCCGGAGAGATACACACACACACACAAGGCAAAACCTATACATGCTCGCCACGCGGGCTGTAATGAGTAAATCGGTGGAGAAACGTCATCTGACAAACCTGAGCCTTGCCATCAGATTCTTCTCCTGCATCAGCAACTCCAGTAGCAGTCTACTCGAGTAGTTGTACGCTTTCTCAATGTGCTCAAAATACTGTCGTTCTTTGATTGTGTAGATGATTTCACGTGCATCAGGACACTTGACGTCACAACCTTGCACACAGTACAGTACAGCATGCTACTTATGCATTGCAGATCCCTCTGCTTCACAGCAATAAGGACTAATACAGTAACCTTTTAGACCAGAATGATGTGTAATTCCAAATGTCCATACATAGCATTTTTGTGATCTGATAATTTTGCCTACTGGTGTGACACAGAAAGACTTTATTGGGAAATGCAGTTCTCATTCAGAGGCCCACCTACACACAGCAGTCCTTAGTTAGCAAACATCAAGCATTATTCATCACACTCACATATATATTAACGATGTTAGAAAATAACTTAACTGGCAAGACTCAGGTTTAACTTTAACAACATATATGTCTAAAATGTCAACAAGTTTATTAATGCATATCAGAAACATTATGGGCCTAATAAAGCATGCATCACAGGGCAGTATCTTACCTGTTTACTGCAAAAAACAGGAGGTAAATAATGCGGAAATATGGTGACTACATCACCAAGTTTATTAAAAACTGATCGTATAATTGCACGCAACACAAAATAATCTTGAACAACTGTACTCATCATTGCAACACAAGCTTCCAATTTCTGTGCAGTGTGTCATAACATAAAAATGTTACACCACAAAAGTAATGACAGCAGATTACCATGAGTTAGCGTGAAGTGTTAACCTAGAAGATTGAAGTCCAGCAAATAATTTATTGTGTGATAAATCACAAACTTCAGCAAATGGCCAAAATGCAGATAAAAATCTTTAAAATTAATTAGTTTCTGTGGAAAATCTGACAGAGTAGATTTTAAAACTTAATGCAGCAGTTTCACTACACAGAAAAGAGTAAAATGTCATACCACACTGTCTGACAACATTGAGATATTTTCCTGTGTTGAGTATTTTGCCTGCAACACTTTCAAGGAACAGCGGAACGGAGTCGTGACAAATAGTGTAGTGTTGTTCCCAGTATGTGAATATCATTTGTCAAGGACAAACTGTCACACAATTAAATTTTCACGTAAAAACTATTATCATCACATTAATTGGACGTAAATTCTCCATGCTGCAGACATGACAAGAGATACTGTCTGTCAGTGAACCACACTCCACTGAACCACATACACTACACACAAGCAGAAATTTAAATAGGAAATCACAATAAAAATTAGAAAATCACAAATTAGGAACCAATTTCGATATGACGATGCAATGCATTCACCCAGTTTCTATAACCAACACATGAAAAATGTATCATTATTATGCACTTGTGTGCATGAGATGGAACACGTATGTAACAAAAAGATATGAGTCGTTGTAATCTTCCTGCAGTTTTTCTTTCTGAAATTCATCATTCTGCTCGACAAGAAACTGCAAAAAACATATTGGTGATGCGATATGATCAACAGTAACACATGCATGCATTACAAACAACAACATTGCAATAAGTTTAATAAATATGACTACTTAGTCACGGGTCATAATGGCCTAGTTGTACCAAGCACAACTGCAGTGTGTGAGGTCTAAAATCAAATGCCACAATGACAGTTGCATCTATCATTGGCTCTTCGACTACGAGAACTGTTGTTATCCACATTCAAGTGCCAGCTCAAGACCAAGCTTTTCCAGCACTATTCTGCTGGTTTCCAGCACTAGTCTGCTGGCTGCAGTTGTGTATCATCGTCCGGCACCTTTGTGACTGTTAGTGAGTTTGGCGCCGACTATAAATGTCCCAACTCAACTCAACTCAACTCACAACTCACTGGGATATACATCGTTGGCTACTGTAGTGCCTAGATTGACTCTACTTTTCACCTCTACTGGACAGTAAGACAAGTACCAGTATTAGTTTTTGAGCAGAATAATAGCAGCAAATGGTGATGGTGGGTGTGGACTGCAGAATGTTAGCAGCCTAAGATAAACTCACAGCTCAAATCAGTCGGCTAGGATTGACGTTTGATGGCCATCTGGCACTGAGTCTGCATTCATCAAGTGAACTCCAGTAAACCATGACAACAAACAAACAGCAGCATAAGTATCATAATTCTAATTATTCCTCACCTCTGCATATGGGTCTTGTATAATACCTTTGTAAATCCACTTTTCTAGCATTTCAAAGTACGGAACACAAGCCTGTAATGTAAACATACACGCGCATATTAGTTTTACTGATAACAGCTTGTGGATAATCACTGTTAAAACTGAAACCCGTTTCTTCCATTCCTGCATAAGCATTTTAAGATTACACAACTTTAATAGTGGCAGTGACATCAGACAGCCAGCAGGAACTTTAGCAATATGCATCACATTGGTATCAGCTGCAAGGCATTTATAACAACAAAACAAATAATAATGACAACAAAGCAAGACTGGCTTACCGACTGTGTCAAATACAGGCACAGTTCCTGACCTTTAGTATCCCTTAACACACAACACAACAGATAAACAAACAAGAGGGCCAAGCAGTGGCTAGCATAGCGCGAGATGTTGTTGTTTAGATTACCCCTACCGCGACCACAATTGGCGGTAAACTTGGATCGGAATTTGAAACCTAAATTAGCTCTAATGCGCCAATGCACTTCCATCACAGACAGACAGACGGACACTGACATTGTAGCATAAGTGCGACGCGCTAAAAAGGCTATTGCTAATATGTGAAATGACATTATACAGATGTCTGACCACACCCTGACATTGCATATCATTCATTCACATTTCATTAATTTATAGTGAACACCATGTGACCATGTTTCAACCAATCAAGCTAACATGTCATAAGGTTGTCATTCAACAACAACTTTACTTTACAGCACTGTGGTACAGCGTACTGGCTAATTTGTGACTCAACGGAGTCTGTGAAACAACGCCCACTGTGTGAGTTGCTGGGTGGCAAACTGCAACATGTAACCACAAATACAACACTGCTGGACAGGTAAACTCAACCTTCCGTACTTGCATGGTCTGGCAAGTTGTTCACAACCACGTCTCTTATCATGAAGCCATATAATTTGATACCGGCAAAAGAACACTAATGATATCTGGCCAATAAGCTAACTAACTACAATCATACCATAGAACAGTGAATTCACAACATATACTTTTGAAACGAACAAGGAAACTGATTACAGACAAAGAAATCTGTGACCTCTAACAAACAGACACAATGCAGCTGCAAGTCAAGCAACGATAACATCATACAAGCAGCAAAGTCTGCAAGGAGATATCTGCGCTCAGCAACCCAAGGCCTTTGAAACGAAAATAGGCTACTCGTCGTTAGCTTGTTTACCTTCGCAAGTATGCAAAGCAACTCACCCAATGAGACTGGATGTTTTTTCATGCAGAAGACTCAACACAGAGCCGCCGACACATTCACCCTACAACACGCAACACTGACGACAGTCTCTCAACAGTGCTACATCTAGTTACTATGATCGAACCTGCCTCCGTGGCTTAGTGGTCTAGTGATCTCGGGCCGTGGTGAGAGCCGCCGGTGCGGATAACAGATGGCAGGGGCCAGCGGACCTATAGGAGGCCTCAGCGCTGGAGGTAGCTGAAGGCACGTCGAAAGACTGCCGACAGTCAAACGCCGCCCCTGATGAAACAAAACGAACGAAACGAGTTACTATGATCGTGAAAGGCAATGTCATCACAGAACACTGGACTCACTGCTGGAGACACGTTTTGCCTTGGAACTACACTAAGTCATCTTGATGGCCGACCGCCAGCATCAGCTCAAGTTGGTGACTGTCTGGTATATTCTTCAGAACAGCAGTCACACTAATGACTTGTCAATGGTCATCTGTTCATCGCCTGAGAACCCAGATATTGGTCAGCTGTCAATGAACATCAGACAAGAGCTTAGTTCATTGACTGACAGTGTTGCAAACATTTGGATTGACTTCCGTCTCTGATTATTTTGACATTCATTCTCTCATATTTAGTTCGGTAAAAGTAATTAAATTATTAACATACATTTGTCAATGTATGGGATTTACATACAGAGTACCATGTCGGACACTGGCAGATGCCAACACTCACACGGTTGATGGCCGATGCCACTGACGCCATGATCTCCATTGTACGCAATGTCGGCTGAATGTAGAACCAGAACTTCTGTAGCGTCAACTGTCCCTTCACAACACAGCGCCTTTCCATTCAACGTTCAGCTTGATCAACTGTGCCTTTAACGGCAATAACTGCTTCAGAATCCAGAAACTTTGAATAAAATAACAGTTGATCATTGTTAGCATAACACCTGACCGACAAGCTGATTGGCTAAAGACCAAAATTCCGATTACCGACCTCTCCTTCCCACCAGGCTCTCGTGTGCCCGTGGCTGGTCACAATGTCGAAGTTGTCGAGTCTTTTACCCAGTCTTAATTTACCCAGACCCGCCTATCTCACATGAGTCAGAAGTCATGCATGGCTACCAATATTCTTGCTGTAAACAGAAACAGAATCTCAATTGTATTTAATCATCTTCATTCAACCATGTAGTTGTGTGAATATACTCCGTATACACTGAAGTCTGGTTGTACTGAGACCAGTTAATTTTAACCGTTAAGTTAAATCAGCAATGTTGTTGTGACAATGATGGGTTATATAGCACTTTGGCCAACCGAAGTGTCAGATAACTAATGATTAAACTTAACTTAGTTAAGGGCAATGGGTCATTAATATTAAACTATAAACTAAAGTAAAGTAAAATAAATGGAGTATAGCAGTTCACAAACATATTTCACTGCTATGGAAACTCACGCATCATGGGATCACACAGTGTTACCTGCCACCCAGCAGAGGTGACATTCCTAACTTTACCCCAGCCAATTAAGGCTGGTACTCAATTTAGCAACTCCAGAGGGATGCAAGGCTAAGTTGACCTGGTTGGCTTGGTTAAATACCAAGGTGGTGTATCTGCCCATGGTCACCCTTCCCAGTACTAACCGGGATCAACGTAGAGTAACTTCGTCATGTGATGAACAACGCTACCACTGCGCCAAACCACCGACCAACCAACTTCATATATTATGCATATAGTCCTGCCGGTAGCTAGTGAACGCTGATCAAGCTGTGAGTGAACTGAGCTTTCAAAACATTGAGAAGAATAATAACAAAATGAGACTCATCCGTGACATGGTCAGAATACACTGAAGACTTACAAGATGTTGTTGATGCTCTAACTGTGCAATTAGTACCAGATAATCCTGCAACATTACATCATTCAGTCTAAAACTGTTCACAAACACACAGCACAAACTCACAAACAACAAGAAAATATCTTTCTAGCACACAAAATTAGTTAGGTTCAAAGTAAAATCAGATTCAATAAATTCATAAAAAAACTGCAATTTTGTAGACTAATAACTAACAAAGTTTGTAAAATAACCAGCTTGCCAGTTAATAAACACAGCAGACCTTGAGAAGAGTTCTGTATGCTGCAGCGAGTGCGTGATTCACAAGTCCACATTCAAACGATGACTTCTCTACAGCAGCACATCAAACTCAAGGCTCACACACACTTCACTCATGCCACATCAATACTTCACTCACTAACAGCAAACGTTTCATAGCCACTAGAGCTTCGCTCTAGCCCGTGGCTTGCAAACCATGGCAATCAGAGTAAATGGAGATAAAGGCTGAATACCCACTTCATGGTCACTGTGACGTCACCCTCTGTGAAGCGACTTATTGTGACCCCACAAACACATTATGATGTCACTTCCGTCACGAACGGACACTGTGTCGTTTATACATAGTATAGATCGGAGATACCTGATTTGCGGAGTAAATAACGTTACCCTCTGTGTCGTTTATATGAGTGTGATATCACCCTCATTATGACGTCAGCGTTACTCTTACGTTTTTATAAGTACAGCCATTAAACAGATTAACCTGTGTTTGCCAGCAGTGCCAGTTATGAATTGAAAGATTACACTAGAGCTCAGTTTGGCTCCAATTTGCTCTTGCTGATGACAACTAATGCATAAAGAATATGATGGAGTTCTCCTCAATGGTGGTATTTGCTAAGTATGACATTGTAATGAAAAATAATGGTAAAATTTGAATTTTTAAAATGAAAATTATACAACACACAAATTCTGCAATACTAAAATATGCTGTGATCTACATGACGACAAATAAAAAGCATACATTTTCAATACACTATACTAATAATATTGTTCAAGATGAAACAACTATCTTTTTCCAACAAGTTCCCAATTTCACAGGACAAAAATTCAGATGCAATTTTGTTCTCTCACTAAATTAGCACAATTTTATCATATGTATAAATAGTTAATTTCAAATAGTTCAGTTAATGCAACTAAGTCTACAAACAATAAACTGCTAAGAATGTGACAGTTCCTTAAAATGCACTATGATGAACTGACATCCACCACAGTAATGGTATCACATCAGACGGAGACTAACAGTTACCTTCAATGAATCGCACAATGACGGAGTAATGTGAACAGATTGGAAGTATTCGTTTAGTCAATTCTCGTAAAGACGGATCTAAAACAAACACAAACTTTTATAACAACGTCATGTCATCAACACCAAATTTTATAAAAGCTACAGTTAGGCCAAAAAGTCCAATACCATTCTATGCCAATACCTATAATGTCTAGATCCATTGAGAAAATAATGGTCAGGTCAATTAGGTGAGGCATCCCCCTGGCTCACAATGGCTTCAGCAAATGCATGCAGTGACACTGTAACCTTTTAGGATCGGAACAACCAAATAAACTATTTTCACCTGAAAAATGACTGTGTGAGTGTGTATAATGTATATATTGTATATGATCACATCTTTCATAGTTTAAGGGCACTTTTACTACACAAAAAAACTTTGTAATTCGACACAAAAAAAATGTTGTTGCAGAAACAGACAAGACACGTAACGATAAAGTGCATACCAATAGACGGAGCGATACGAAACTCTCGCGGTGCACATCTGTCGGTTAACGGCAACACTTGTATGTACTTGCCATCAACACCCTGCCAGTCAGTCAACGCAACATGATGTACAACCTCACATACTTTGCCGCACACAGACTCATGGACTCCACCCAGGTTGGTTGGTTGGTTGGAGCTTAACAGCGCTTTTAACACTATTTAGGCCATATTGCACCTTTAAGGTAAAGACTATATTGTAAATATTAAAGATTTAATAGAGATTAATTCTTGGAGTAAGGTAAATAAACAAGAAAAAATATACATGTATAATAGCACTAGAACTAGATGAATGAAGTCGTAATTAATTGTTTGATTAAAGAAAGTATAATTTATGTAAGATTTCTTAACTACAAATTACAACTGATTGTACAAGTTAATCTTTTTAATAAGACATAGCAATCAATTATGTATGTCAATGATTGGCTGGTGCTTAATAACACTTTCAACATGCATTTGAATATACGTCAACAACGTCTCAATGTTAGTTTTTTTCTCTAGATGATGTCACCATTTTTGGCAATGTACACTAAAAATGTAATGACAGAACATCGATGGATGTGGGAAACATCACTATCATTTACTTAACCAGCATCCCGTCTACCTTTTCCGACTAGAGCAATCCTACTTCCACAAAGATAACCTGTGTACAGCCTACAGCAGATATTCATAAGACTTCCTGTCACCAATGTAATAATGTCAAAGGGACAGCCACTGCACTGGTCACTAGATAAAAAGGCAACTCATCCAAAGTACATAAATAACTGGAAACAACAAAGCAAAAACTGAATACAAATGACATGCAGCATGAAAACCTGAAGGAAACCACAAACACAAACACAAACACAAACACAGACACAGACACATAGAGTATTTGTGTAATAAGCCTTTTTTCCTGGAGTAATTCCCAGTTAGACCGGGTTCCAAAAAAGAAGAAGTTTTTTTGCAACAATAGAAACAGGTAGTTTACAGGCCAAATGCCTTTCGTTGTCGCCCAGCCTATACCTTCAAGGTAGTGAAAACAAAACTTCAACAAAATCCATATGTCACAGTGACCGAGTAGCCACAAGACGGAAACACAAGAGCACCACGAAGTGAAACACGAGCGTCACAGTGTTGACGTTGAATGTCAATCACGTCCGCAGCGATCTCGACTACACAGCCGCAAAGTCAACACAAAACACTGCACAGAAATATCGCATACAACGACCAATGACCTGAGTGCAGTAGAGCAGGTCATCAATGATGGCAGTTTCCTGCAGCTGGACAGGCAGACTTGCAACCGTCTCAACATTCTACAGACAGACACACATCTCTTATCAGCTCAACACACATCAGACCTCGCTGTAACGCATGATTTAACTCCATCACAGGGAGCCGTGTTTGCTATGACAGCCATTGCAATGTACGTCCTTCAGCATGTGCTGCATGCCGTTACTGCAGTGCCATGGTCGATTCAGCCATTTATGACTTACAGAAGCACTAGTGAGATAGAGTGGGAAAATAAAGTATCTTATGATTCCTCAATTTCTCAGTAACATTTGTGCCATAAATTATCAAAATCACTTCATGTATGTTGAAGTTAGCAAGCCAACAAGAGAAGGTTGTTTTCTGGGACACACTGTAGATGTAAAATACCAAAAAAAACTACAAAGCAGACTTCTACTGTTGGTTTGGCATCAGAAATAGCATGTGACAATGAACCAACAGTGTCAAATAAATAAACACAAATGGTAGGTTGCCTTCACCAACACAACTAGGACTGCTTATCAGTTTTTCTTTACATTAATTTCCATTAGTTCTACTAATCTAACCAATGTAAACGAGTCTGGTACAAAACAGTACAATGTGTAATTGAGCATCAGCAACTGACTGAATCATGAGACTGAGCGGTGCTCGCGACAAAATCCATCGTCAGTGACGGTCGACTGAACAACCAATCTGGCTGTGATGGAATACTAACAGCTATATACACACACATTCACACACTATGTGCACTTCACAAAAACTTTCTCTTAATTATGACACGCATGCCACACAAAAATAACCACAAAATTCAACTGCCATCTTTTGTAGAAACATAAGACTGTATGCATCTAGTAATCACAGAAAAAAATGGAATATACAATTAAACGGGACTATAATTACAATTTTGAATGTGTTACATCCAACGACAAAAATAATAGACTCCAACAGTTTGCTTCAATAATAATCAGCCGACAGCAGAGGCTTCAATATTAACTCAGTAATCACACTGTGTGATAGGCATAAACATCACACATATTTCACACAAACATGCTGCAAAAAATTTTCCTGCCATCACTGAAGTAATCAACTGAAATAATCATATAGTATAATAAAATAACGAGAATCTGCATAATCTATTTCTGACTCAATGAATACAACTGTCAATTAAATGACTCAACCAAAGGTGTCATCATTTTGTTTAATTTCAAAGTCTTCAAAAACTTATCTAAACAAAATCTCAGCACTACCGTTATTTCTCGTACTCACTTACAACTAAAGCAGAAAGAAAGAGAAATCCACGCAACAAACTGTCGACAGACATCGCTGTTTGTGCTGCTTGTCTCGCAGTATCTTGCGTGACACATCGGACATCTGCGTAAGCACCTTCTGGCTTGCGACCTTCATCAGCTCTGCTTTAATCTACAACAGTCACAAATCACCAATAAGGTATTCTACCAATTTTCACACACAAGTATTTATAGCCAGTAATAGGTTAATACGCCAGTTAAGTACTGGAGAATTTTGTTGGAGCAGAGTTTTACTGCTCGCACACCCTTCTGATAAAAACTAGTGATGCTACTTCAATGGTGTTACTTACACCGTCTCTGGACCACGATTCCAACAACTCTCTCAGTAAAACACACTTCAGAAACTGTGTGCAGACGTTATGGCTAACAGCATATTATGCATTTTCCCCTATAGCTGTAAAATTTACGCACCGTTACAACTAACACACACTCAGCTATGAAACAAACATTAAACAGATCTGTATGTTTAGACGTGCACGAAAAACTTAACACGGTCAATCATCCACAAATTTCAGCATTAAAAAATTTAACAACATTTATTATTAGAAAGTATACAGAGCTAGTACTAGAAATCTAGCAACAAACAATGATGGAGTGGAAAAGCAAGATATCAGGAACACTGCAGCTCAGACCTTTTCAAGTTCCTCGGTGGTCATGTGGCTTGCAGAGCTAGAAGCCGCTGAACTGTGACCGGCTGCACCGCTAACACTACTACTGAGTGACAGACTGGCAGTAACCACCGGCGACAGCTGCTCTGCAGTCTTCTTCAGCAAACCTGTCACCTACAAACAACGAATAAACACAAACCCAATGTCTTCACTATCTAACACGAGAAGCGTTTGAAAAATGTTGGGCCCATTCGCCACTGAGAGCCGCCGCACGCCGCCTGTTCTAATTTTACATTGCCATTCACCAGGTGTCGCTACTGTCGACACCACTACCAAGATGAGCCGAAGCCAGCTACAGCTATAGCGCAGGCAGTGTGCGACAGTAGCGACACCTGGTGAATGGCAATGTAAAATCAATGTCCACAACGACGACAACGACAACGCGTGACAGAGGGGACCGCTATGGCCCCATAGAATGGGCCCAATCAGATAGTCATCTCAGTAAGCTGGTAGCTATCTCTAATAGGCAATTGTTGATAACTGCTGATGTAGCATAGGATAAATACCCTTCCCAAAAACTCATCATTTCCATCTGAGGTATCCAGTAATGTACATATATGCAAAGTAGCCCAAAAAGCACATGTTTTTCCACAAACAATATCAGCACAACTATTCATAAAAAAAATAAAATGGTTTTCACTGTAATATATATGGAAAATTTGTAAGACACAATATATCGGTCAGAATATAACACACAGCAAGCAAACATTTTTATCCTTGCTCAAATTCTCGTAACATATGATCTTCTATCTGCACCCAGCATATATTGCCAAACAGGAACACTTCATGTATGACAACATAATACAAAGAGACCCTAAAAGGCTTACTGTCATTGAAACAAATTAATAATACAATATATGTAGCACAAAACAGTTTTCAACAAGCCCATTACTATGAAATGATCGATAAGCAACTGCACATCCAATCAACAACAAGCGCAAGTCACAAGAGTTAACCAGTAATAAAATTGCAACAAAAACCTGAGGGTCGTCACACAGTTTTGACAGCAGAAAGACCAGCGAGTCGAGGTCATGAATGCTACACACAGACAATGTCATGTTTACACACCTTGTGTCCAACCAAACCTTTTCTCTTCCGTAACCTCTCAGCCTGATAGCATTTACCCAGCAGTACCTAAACCATACCATACTAGCCCATCATACTGTCACTCCAGGCTAGTTGTTGGTTGGCCCCATGCACTGCTTACACCCATATGTCAGAATGCAATTTCACTCTTTCCAATATCGTCTGTCTCAAAAGTGCATTCTAAATAATATGGCACGATATTTTCAGGACAAATGTCCAATTTCAGGACTTTTCAGGGCCTGATTTTTCATTCTCCAAAAATCAGGACTTTTCAGGCCACTGGGCTAATTTACCAATAATGGTAGTATTGCCAATATTACCGGTAATTTTCAAACTCTAGTAACTAAGCACTGCAACCAAAAGCAAAAACCATTTATAATAGTAAATGTATAGATTTGTTACTTCTTAGCCTTCAATTCATCATATTTGTTCAGAAATTCTACTGGCTGCTGAGAATGCTCGGCAAGCTTCCGCTTTGCATTGTGTGTTGACACCTAATCACAAAAAAACACAAAATGTTTACAGATCATCATCATCATCACCATCAATGTTGGAATAAACATATAATCAACATAATTAATTGCACTTTGAAAATATAACTCATGTATATTAATGCATTCATACACTATCTGTTGTCATCAGTGCTTTCAACTGATTTGACACTATTGGTTGGGCATCACAAAGAGCATACAGCATGTAAAAACTAACTGATTATGTGCTACTTATTATTACAAGAATCCGCTCATCATCTAATGCAATGTTGCAAACAGTTGTGTTATGCAGCATACCTGAGTTGTGATGTAAGGAGTTATGCTTTTCTGAAGACGTTCTGTGTATGTCTCCGCACCAGGTCCATCAGGCGCATGTCGTACACTGCCGACAGAAACAGATCGTTAAAAACTCGAGAGTAACAGGAATTACCAGACATCGGTTATTTAACAACTATTTGTAATTCAAATACTGATCAAAGGAAATCTGACATACTTAAGCCTAAAGTCTATTACGCTAGCTGGTCTCAGAC
>Ga0209782_1001346_pt1 | contig 12670 bp, 8 predicted proteins | sample WorMetmaBAHAMAS1_FD_187390 | JGI IMG/M metagenome (GOLD analysis project Ga0209782, IMG submission 187390) | Marine gutless worms symbiont microbial communities from Max Planck institute for Marine Microbiology, Germany - Inanidrilus... | ecosystem: Host-associated > Annelida > Digestive system >... | reverse complement strand
GTCCTATGGCTGCACGTTTTCGTCACAAGTCTTATACATCTGGTTACGGTCAAGCTGGATATCTAGGTGCAGCCGCACCTGGTGAGTACCTGGTGAGTAGGACTGGTGCAACTCACTGCTGTATAGCATGCTGGAGAACCTGCTCAGAAAAGTGCAGTCTGTGCAGAATGCTGCCACTCGCCTACTCAACGGTACATGGCACTATGACCACATCCCTACATTAGCTGCCAATTCAGAGACGAGTGGAGTTCAAGATTGTGTCTTGTACACCAGTTGCGGACCTCAACAGCACCGACGTACTTTACTGCCGACATCTGACTCATATCTGAGCACGGTCGATCACATCTCTCTTCCTCTTCCACTGGCTGTTCCAGAGATGCGTACTAGTTTTGGTTATCAAGAGTTTTGCTGTTGTGAGACCATGTTCGCGGAACAGTGTACCAGCTAATCTGCAACAGATGATCAGCTATGGACAATTCAGGCAACATCTGACAGCACATTTCTTTAAGGTTTAAAAATCACAGCACATCTACTTGATTTTTTATGCTGCAGAAATACACTTACTTACTTACTTAGCGTTGGCGTCAGTAGGGTTCGGGCAGCGTTCGGTTTATTGTATTAGTAGGCCACTTTCAATTTCGTATAAAGAGCATGTGGCCCACACTGAAAATAAGATTTTTAAAACCTGTGCTGACAATGAAAGTACAGTGAACAGCCTAGTACAGTGAACAGCCTGCACATACCCTCACCACGTCGCATGATTCCAGTAGAAGTAGAAGCAATACTTGATTTCTCATAGTTAGCCCGAAGGCTACACAATTTTTGTGACAATGAAACTGGCTTTTTATCAGCTGACATTAGCTGTTTTCGACACGAAGTGACGAAAAGCAACCTTCCTAATCTGAGAAAAACCTTATTGGGAAAACCCCAGTGGAAAAAGCAGCTGACTGATTTGACTTCCGTCTGTGCTGTTAAATATTCTATGAGTGTAAACTTTTGTCAACGTTTGTGTGTTGTAATTATAATATTACAGTATTTATAAGGATTAATGCAATATCTTCGACCTTAACATATTATAAACAATTTGGAGTTTCTAGTCAAATCTGCCCCATATAGTCTTATTATCTTTTTGCAAGGTTGTTGCCTATGTATTAGCGCGAAGCCTGGACCATAGAAAAAAAAATAAAATTTCAGTATGCAAAATTAATAAGATGTTTATACTAGACTTCTCTATTTTTGGAAAGAAAGTATACTTATTTTTATTGTGACTCAATTGCAAACAGTTGTTAAATTATATACACGTGACAAAATCACTTGCTAAATCAACTTGAAATGAGAATGGGTCGCCTCTGATGCGTCTTGTCAGTCGTCATGTGTCTTGAACTGTCTTGGTATGAGACTCCAGTCCAGGACAACAGTGGCATGACCAACACCAAGACTGACACTGACTGGCACCGAGACCAAGATCACAGGGTGTCTACATCTCCTGGAAATCTCGTGGAATTTTGTTGATGCTCCTGAAAAATTTATAATTGGCAGTATAATTTTTGTATATTCAGTTTCCCAGTAATTATCCACACAAACTGTGATAGTACGCCAGTCAATGTACAACATATGTTACGTCTTTAAACCTAACCCGAATTACTATGACGTGATCGTTTTATGCAGTTTTATTCGTAGTGTTGTACATAATCAAATGTGCATGTGTTTGTACCCATGTAGTAGGCTTAACGGTTTAATTGCAGCTTGTATTTGTTTCATGTTCCATGATGTCAGTGTTAAATGTGTCCTGGAAATCTGGAAATTTGTTAGGCTGGATTTGAGGACACCCTGGATGAGGACGATAAACCTTGAGACCAAGACGGTGAAAAATATTTCTTGAAATATTTTGACACCAAGACAATGTCTATAGACTTCTGTCATAGCACTTTACTGCATGACAAATTTAGTACAACTTGATAACATGGTGTTAAGGGTAGGGGCGTGAATGCAAACAGTCATCTTCTCACATGGTCAACTCATCACTGATCAACTTGTCACATGCGTGTCTCATCACACAGTTAACTTATCACAAGCGAGCACATGACATTCATCACTGAAAAAAGCCATCAGCTGTAATTACCGATTGCATGCCCAGCAGGTAGCACCCAGAAACAGTGCTCAAAAAGGATGCTGTAGTTGCTGCAAGCAAGCAGACATCAAGACATAGTTCTACAGGGTGAAGAGCGTACTGAAAATGAGTTATCTGAAAGTGATGGACAAAAAAACAGAAGGATTGGAATTTAACAGACTGGGAAATGATGGACAAACTGTTAAGAAAATATTGGGGCCTCGAAAATGATGAATTGAAAAATGATAGACTAAAATCTATCTACCAAACTTATGCATGTTTTACCACACCCACAGAATGTCTCCATTGACAACGTGTCATAAGTCACAGCATTGGCTATACTGCACCACAGTCAGCGTAGTGATGTCAAAGAAATAAATGGTGACCAGAAGCAGCAGACCATAGAGCTGTCATCTGCTGAAGCAGCTGATGCCATATCAGTACTGACTTCTGCTTTGTAGCCCTGTGCAATGGTATTGCATTTGGCATGGTGTTGTGTTAAATTTTTAAGAAGTTTACAACCTATTCATACCATCAGCACATGAGACAAACACAACTGCCACCTGAAAGGATGGTCAACATGTTAATGCATGTAACATTTACATAGTGTTGTGCAATATCGTAAGTAACTAATTTGCAGCATACATTTAGCTAAAATTAGTGATCTAAACAGCGTTTGCAGGTGAGCTCAAAAGTGCCCTGGTAAATCGGATCGGGTCCTGGGTCGGCCTAAATTGTGGACGTAAAATCGGGTACTGGGTCCGATCCGTTTTTTCCTGGACCGTTCGAACTCTACTAACAAAGCATGCTACATGGTTTTTTGCAGTTTGCAATAGCAGAGCTTCTTGTTACCAATACTGTGTTTCTGTATTTGTGATTGTGCATGCAGCTGAGTTTCTGGAGTCGTTATTGTGATGTGGTTTTTGCAGTAGTGATCAGTTATTGAAGTCACTATGTCATCTTCTGGACAAGTAAGTCTCATCCACTTTGCTGAGCTTTGAAAGTTAGTTCTACATAAAATTTTCCATGAGGTGACTCATCAACACATGTACATGTACATGTACAGTGTAAATTGTTAACAGTATGCACAAGTGAAAGTTAGGACATATTTATTTTATGTACTTATGCTTTTTTAAAAATCTTATTTGTTCTACCGTTATTGCATTTACGGTTATAATTTTTGGATGTAAAGAAGTTTATGTATAAAAATATGCACATGTTTGTTAGCCATTAATCACATGCTGATATCTCATCGAATGATACATTACAGCTGGTAGTTTTGTTGATTTTGTCCTTTGTGTTTTTGTGATATATAGACATCGGCTGCACCTGTAACATTTTCAGTTCGGTTACCAGCGTGAGTATTATCAGTTACCTACACTAAATGAACTTTGCAGAGTGCATATACATGTCTGTTTGTCATTTCAGTAATGTTAATGTATTTTGTTGAAGTGGCAAAACTAGCACTGTTTTCAGTATTTGTTTCAAATAACCTGTTGTACTTTTGAAGTTATCTCCAATTGGGATCCTGCCTGACCTCCAAAAGAACCATTAAAGATAATTGGCAGAGGTTTTTACATGTTGAATTATTAGAGTTTGAATGATCCAATTAAAATTGAAGTCGGTCAATCTCATAAATTTCGTTGCAGCCAAATCGGTGATTCTGAGCTGATGCAGTACTCGTCCATACCAGTGCTTGACTGTACAATGTATGGGGCCATATATAGCACTGGCAGAGGTAGCATGATGCGAAGCAGCACAACCGTGGCATGTAGAATAGCATACAATAGCGATCTGTGCTTGGCACATGGTAGTGGTCCTGATCACTTGGTCATTCTGCTGTGTTTCTTGAAAACCAGTCTGTCACCAATGATGCAGAGTTATAGACCAGCGAGCCTCTGATTTGTACTCAGATCAGAACCGAGCCACGCTCAGTTTGATCCAGTTTCATTGCATCAAGATTCACACTTAGAACTTAGATCGATTCAAACTCTATGCTGAAGCTGCTCCTGTCACTAAATCGATAGCGTCAAACAATTGAAGGGAATCGAAAATGTTGCCGACCAGGAAAGAATCACCTATTTTACTTTATTGTTCCTCCAACTGACTCCTGAAATGCAGTGTGAGATGAACGATGATTGATATAATGATGTTATGTAATGAGTGTGATTTGAATGTAGTGAGTCCAAGAAGAAGTATTCTATATTGAAGTTCAATGCCTCCAACAATGTAGATTTCACAAAATGTGGAACGGTTCGTATTTCTAAAACCAGTTTGTGAATTTCTGTGCATAATCTTTATATGTTAATATTATTTGTGATTGTATGCTTTTTTGATTTTCGTGTAAGAAAACAGTCATTACTGTTACATACTACATTTAGTATAGCAGTTGCATGTATTACATTCTCAGAAATTAGAGCTTCTGCAGTCAACTGAGTATTATTTAATTCTTTCAGCTGCTGTGTTGTACATTTGACTCTGCCAGCATTATGCAGTAAGATGTTTGCTGCTGCAACAGGCAAAAATTGGCCGCGAAAATAACCTCAGTGACTTTAAGTCAGCGTACGACATTGAAACGATGCCAAAGTTCGGCGCCGGCAGCGAGTATGGGCGTGAACAGCGTGAAGAAGCTCGTCGGAAGAAGTTTGGCATGAACATAAAGAAGTACAGCAGTGATGACCAGCCGTGGCTGCTGAACCTTGGCGGAGGTGCGGGCAAACCGCCGCGAAGGTAAGTAATCACTGATTTAGGTCCGGTTTTTCCAAAGCAAATTAATCTCCCGTTAATTTAATCCGGCATTAAATCTGGCAGATAATGATCAATTTACTCAGATGTCGTTTTTCCACCGGCAGTTCGTCAATTAAATCGTTTAGGATGATTCAATTGACGAACTGTCGGTGGAAAAATGACATCTGAGTAAATTGATCATTATCTGCCGGATTAAATTAACGGGAGATTAATTTGCTGTGGAAAAACTGGACCTTAATCTCACTTTTCAACTTGATCGTTCTGTTACACTGGCTTCGGAGAGTAGGCATAAGGGTGCACTGGCCCTTCTATCAGGAGTCCAGTGTTGGTCGAAGAAAGATGAGATGAGGCAACTGATAGCCTAGATGGAGTTAGTGCTGTGTGTTCTTTCAGCTTTGACACTGTCAGATGAATGACTGGAATGGACATCCAGCCCATAAAAACCTCTGCCACTTTGCCCCACATATGGACACTTTGCCCCACAAGTTCTTTTCTGGAACAGGTGGAAGAAGCAAGCTGTGGGGAATTGGCTACTGGCTAGCCTAGGTGTGCTTGGAAAATAGCCATTATATACAGATGTAGCTTATTTCTTCTATTGCTCTGTTTTTGCTTTCATCATTGTATATTTATGACTGTGCTGTCACTGCAGTGCTTTTTAGCTGTTATTTGTGTGATAGGAAGTACATGTTGATTGTGAAAAATTGCAATCTAGCAGTTTGCAAGCTGACACACTGCAGTGTTTATTGTTGTACAGATATTGTCATATTATATTTTATTTTACGTATTAGCAGATTATTTATGAAGATTTATTTTATGCTGCTAATGATTATCAGGATGTTTAGTAGTAATTCTTTGTTTGTATGTCACAAGGCAAAACTGCATGAATGTTAAGGCCAGAGGCAAACAAGATGTCCTTAAGGCTTCTCGAACCCATAACTGGGCTTCAACTAAAATTTTTAGACAGTACGAATATAAATTTATATGTTTGTACAGACATTTGAAACTGTCATACTTAAATGTGTGTATTTTAATCACCTGTAAGATTAGTCACTGGGTATATTTATGTGTTATGTGTTAAGACATAGATCTATATTTGCACAATATGTATGTGAATATTTTCTGATATGTACAGATTCAAAGGAACACGTGAAGGTGGAATATCTGAGAATGCATCATTTTTCATCTTCATGCAGTGTACTGATGCCAAGACATTTGAGGCATATCCAATTGATGAATGGTACAGCTTTGCTCCACAAGTCAAGTACAAATATCTGGACATCGATGAAGCAGAAGATGAATATAACAAGTATGATTTTTTTGTACACAGCTCTGTAGAAATTCAGTAGCTCTTATTAAATTCACCAGAAATAACACTTTGTAGTGTAACTTTGCTGTGATAACCTATTCCAGCTTCGTTGTAGCTTTGTAGCCGTAGGGGATGTTGGACGATTAATATGCATATTTCTGACTATTGGTGACAGAACTATGCTGTAGCAACTGCTAGAACGCTGTCCAGCGGAAACTGAACTTGGTGGCTGGCTGTGTTGTTGGCCACTGTAGACGAGACAAGACATTGAATTATTTCAATATTATGCTGCGGAAGCGACTAAAGAATGAAGAAGAGGGAGCGGGGGAGTTGGACGAAGGTGAGAGCAGCAAGAAGAAGTCGAGCAAAACAGACAAATCACTGGTATGCGGTGCATTGGTAATTATTGTTATCGACCGCATAGCAGGGGAGATAATACGTTTGGTATTGTAGGTCAAGGTCATAGGTCAAGGTGAAACAGTGAAAATTGCTTATGCTCTCTCGTTTGAACCAGTGGTGCGGAGCAGGTCGATATCCAAAGGTAATTGCGAATGACCATTACCAGTCCATTGGAATTGTCTGTTTGTCGTGCGTAAAAAGTCGATCAGCTTTATTCATTTCGATTTAGAGCTGGCAATTTCCTGATGCTTAAGGTGTGGTTATGGGTTGACGTTTATTTACCGTATCTCGTCTTCGTTTTGTTGTTAAATGTTTGTCTGTTAGTATTCTTTATCAAATGCTTGTTAGTAACCAGTGGTTTAATGCAGATATTTGCTTGCCGTTTCATGCGGAGTGAAGTTATTAGTGGTGTAGCATTTCTGTGTGTCTGTCACATTCTGCTATATGATGAGCATGTTTTTGTTTAGTGTCTGGTTCTATTTTCAATTCTGCATGACAGACATTCATCTCATATTATTGTTTGTAATACAGTTAGAGATATTGCACAAAATGAGTGGACTTAACCATAAAGTTTTAGCAAGAATAGTTTGAAGGTGCTTGTAATGGTGCTTATTCATGGTGAATGTGCTGTTTGATGCTGGTCTTAGCTGATATCTGAATTTGAAGAGATGAGTCAGTCTTCAGATGACGAAGTGGATGACGACAGTGGAAAAGAAACCAAGGACGATGAAGGTCTCAATGATTTCATCAGCGTCTTTATTTTATATGCATGCTGTCTGAATCCATTACAGTGACAGAATAGTTTTAATTACGCTACATGTTTTATTATTATTTTATTACTTGGGATGCAGGTACATATGTATCAGTATAATGTATCTCCATGTCTGGCCATAAAGTGTGCTTTATGTTATCTGTTTATGTTTGTAATTTAACATGAAAATTTACTGACCTATGTACCAATTTTTGTCCACTTACCTCAATATTTGTGAAAACTGACTGCAACACTTTTTGTAACATTAACCCCAGAATTTTAACAGTTTAACATTAATTCATCAATCTGATGTACCCCTAGGTGCTTGTAATACTGTGTAATACTGAAGTTAAATGATAACCTTTTCGATGTATTAGACAGCTTAATCAGTATGTAATACGTGTGTTTAAGATGTGTGATGTTTTATACATTATATACATTATTAGAAAAAAAGACACTTTGATGATACAGGGTGAGTCCACATAGACTTGCATATATTTCCGCTTGCAGCCTTCTCCGCAGACGAAAATTTACGCAGTTGTTTGCTGTACATATACTGACCTATGTACCAATTTTTGTCCACTTACCTCAATATTTGTGAAAACTGACTGCAACACTTTTTGTAACATTAACCCCAGAATTTTAACAGTTTATTTCAGTTTAATGCAACATTTACTAACTTTTTCTGAAACAAAACTCATTACATTACATGAAATCATACAGTAAAAGTGTTTGTCAGTAACTGTTACGTTAGTGATCACATTTTATGTTCATAATGCCCTCCATTAGCTGAGACACAGGCATCGAGTCTCTTGCGGAAGTCCTTCACACCTTTAGCAACGGATCTTTGTGGCGAGGCAGTCCAGGTCCACTGCACTTAAGTAAGTAAGTAAGTAAGTAAACGACTTATATAGCACCAGGTCTTAAGAAGAATTAGGGTGGATGTTCACCCTTCCAACTCAAAGAATTGTTTTGGTTTTGGCTGCAGCTTATTGTACAATTGCCCCTCGAACATGATAATCTAATAGACTGAGGTCGGGCAAATTTGTTGGCCATTAATCATTGTCAAAACAAGTTGCTGCAGTTTGGTCTAAGCCACTTTTGAAACAGTAAAATGTGGATACACGTGAAAAAAATGGATCCCTCAGTTTTTAAATGTTAACACAAACTCCCCAGATTTAGTACACGTGTGGATATAATCTACTGGTCAAAATTTTGCTCAAAAAGGCTTAGCATAGGCTGAAATATTATTGAGAGCTTTTTGGGGGTATTTTTTACTCACCCTGTGTGTGGACAGAAAAGCAGTCTTGCTAAAGACATGTTTGTTTTCTCACATTAATCTGTGTTTTGATTCCTGTTAATTTTACTATTAAAATGAATTTATTTGAAATTTGTTGTGGCACCAACAATCTGGGATTCTTTTCCTTCCTCTGTTCATTTATCTGAAATATTTGATTCGTTCCAAAAGTATCTCATATTATATTTGTTTGAGTCTGTTTTTAGCAACACCAAATGGCTAACACGGCCCCTGTGATTTATCTACACTTAAATGCCGTTTTTTTTTACTGTACTTATGTACATTTTGCTGAGTGTTTTGATCGATGTGTGCAGTGGCTGATGAGTGATATTTGTGTGGCACTGCCAGAGAAGCGCGACAAGAAGCCGAAGAAAAAGAATCCAGAGAGCAGGAAGCAGGCAAAGAAGAAGGATGCAGAGTCTGAAGAGGAACCGATGGAAGAGAGTGATGACCTCGATGAAGGTGAAGAGGTCGACTACATGTCGGGCAGCTCCAGGTCTCCATTTCTCTTTGTGTCGTGGCATTATCGCATTATCCACGGTGGCATTATGCACGAGTCTTGTCTCTGATAAATAAACTGTTGTTAATAGTAGAAATGTCTCCCTTTGTGGAACAGAGATTATTGGTTGTGTGACGGGAACGACATCACACCTGTAAAGACCTGTACTACAAGGGTTGTTCCATAAACAAGTTACAAAATGGCGACATCTTGTCAATTTTCAAAATATGAAAAATCGGAAATATATGTTTTATATGTTTTCAAAAAATTGGGGTGCTCCATTTTGATTTTTGCTGCTGTCAGCAGAGCTGAATGTATGATATTGCATTGTCGTGATATTTGTGTAATTTTTTAGGGCTTGTCAAGTTGTTTCATGTAGCCAGAAAAGAATGATTTAAAAAAGTTTTGTTGGATTCTTGAGACAGTTGTGTCAAATCAGCAGATTGCTCTGACTGTGAGCTTAATTTTAGAATGGTGACTACACTTGGCTAAATATTTATGCAAAGTGAAGTTTATAGTCTAACATTTCTCCATGTCTGTTTGTCATGTTCTGTTAAATGATAAGTGTGTAATGTATTAGGGTATTATATGACTAAAATATTTTTAGTTGATTCATTGTGGAGCTTTTGTTGATTGTCAGATGAAATAAACTAAAAATTGCTGACTGTTTTATTGGACAATTGATAGGAGGTTTTAACTACTAACATCGGGATTTGTATATTAACAAAAAAAACTAAACATACCATTTTAGTGTATGTCCACCATAGCCATGCTTCGGTGATGTTTGTTATGCTGGCTGCATCCATGGCAGTAAGCATAAAGCAACAGTTTGGTGTCTGTCCATCCGTCTGTCTGTTCAGTTTGTGGTCAACATGCCAACTCGCTAATAATACAGAAGTCATCTCTCTGATGAGACAACTCGCACACTCCAATAATAGATGCAAACTTTCGTGAGTTTCCACGTCGTGTGCATCAAATAAATGCTGATGATGTGGTTAGAAAGTGGTTACAGGTGGTCATCTGCAGATGCATGTTGGACTGCGTTAATGTTAGAAAAAAATGGGACAGATGGCAGCAGGTCACTCTCCAACATACCAACTCGCCAAATGGTCAACTTGCCAAGAGTGAAGTCATCTTGCCAATGATTCGAGTCACATTCTTGTCGTATGGCCATCGTACATTTCGGCCCTTCTGTCCAAGGGCCGGTACACTTGATATGATGTGTGAGATGACCAGAATGTGAGGTGACTCGACTCATAGGCAAGATGACTTCACTCTTGGCGAGTTGACCATTTGGCAATCTGTCCCGTCTTTTTTCTAACGTTAACGCAGTCAAACAAAACATGCATGTTGGACTGCGTTAACGTTAGAAAAAAGACGGGACAGATGGCAGCAGGCCACTGTCCAACATACCGACTCGCCAAATGATCAACTCGCCAAGAGTGAAGTCATCTTGCCAATGAGTCGAGTCACATTCTTGTCGTATGGCCATCGTACATTTCGGCCCTTCTGTCCAAGGGCCGGTACACTTGATATGATGTGTGAGTGGTGAAATGTGCTGGTGTGGATGTGCTGTGGTCAGTGACGACGAACAGATGTACGACGACAAGGACCGCGACGAGTCGGACAAGTACCAAGACAAAGGTGTTGAGGATGAGGAGGGACTGAGGAAACTGGTCGACTCTGGAGACGAGGACGAAGAAGACGAAGAGAAGAAAGATGATGAAATTGATGAAGATGATGAATCGAGATTAAAAGATGACAAAGCAAAAGGTGGCTCAGGTGATACCGCGAACACGTAAATCATTCTTGCCTACTTATTTTTTCAGTGCTTCGACGTAGTTGATTCCAGTATTCAAAGATTCCTTTGGGCCTGAAGGAACACTGGCAAACATAGCTAAACCTGGACAATGGCTGATATAATAAATATCAGTCACCATTACCCACGCCAGCAGTACACTGTGTCCCAAGTGAAGTGAGGCCAAAATTCAAATACCTTTAAATACGACATAACTTCACAAAATCATATATCAGTTTCACTACAGTAATTACTGTTCATTTAGTGCAAACTGTACATATTTCAGTGAAATATACCACACAGTTTCTGATGTATCAAACTGTAAAAAGTTGAACTTGAAAACTTCTGTTTTCAACATGTACCCAATGCTCACTGAAACAGTTAAACAGACAAGTCTGCCGACAGTCAAGTTTTCATCGGTTACAGTTTGTGCTTAAAATGGTTGCCATTTTCTGAGGCACGAGTATGCAGATGAACAGGCCACTATCGCACTGATTGATCGATGATGTCATAACCAGTGGCGGATCCTGGGGGCATGCGTATTTCCTATTGCAAATCATTACATAACAAAATAAGCTTCTTAAACATAAAATGGATATATTTGTTAAAGTTATAAATTGATTGGATAATGCATGTTCAAGTGGGTTAACTGATTCTGCAGTGTCATCATGTGGTATGTCCTGTGGTGTTCTATGGCGTTCAGACTTTACTTTCTCAGCAGTTTACTCTGCTGCTATTGTTGGTACTTGTCAGTGCTGTTTTGTCATGTAACGTGTTCAGTGGCTGTTGGCTTGTATAGATTCCAGTGACAGTAGTTCAGATTCCGACTCAGACTCAGATCCAGAGAAGGACAGTAAATTTGCTTCTGCTCTTTTTATGACGGTCAGTGTTGAACTTCGCCGTTGAAGTTGTGTTTGAGATGAGTTTCTGTCAGAATGTCAGTTATTATATAAAATGATACTGTTGCATCTTGCTAAAAAGGTTTTTATTCATTATAATAAACATACATTTATTGAAGCTGATATCAATATCCGTTCTGCAGATTCTAAAATGATTCATCTTATAGAGAATAATGATAAACTGAATTCATTTTGCTTTTCCTTAAACCAAACAGCTTAAGAAAAACTAGCTGATTACACACAAAATGAACGTAATAGTAGAATAAAATAAAAGCCTACGTCACAAAAAATTTCTACAGAAGATATGAAAATTGCATATTTTGGTGATACATTGAGCTTTAAAAAGGTTAAAATTTTCTCACTGAAAGGAGAATTTGTGATGTAAATACATGCATTAGGAATTGTGAATTAGCCCACTAAAAGTATGAGTAAATGAACATTATATTCTTTAGGAGTTGAAGATGTTACCTGTGTTTTGTTTTGAGATAACAGAAAAAAGTAATTGCGGTTTTCTTTTACAAAGCAGCTTTATTGATAGACATTATGTATTTAATACAGCTCTGACATTAAATTTGTTATGTTATTGATAGGACATTGTTGTAGCACTGGAAAACAAGTGGCTCTGCTATTGCACAGGGACCGCGCGAGGCACTTGTCAGTAGAAATCCTGCAACTACAAAACATCTCACTTGAAAACCCCATCGTGTGGCATTATTTGCGTGATTCTACGTTTAGCCATTTTGATACAATACCCAGAATGTGACAGACACACACACAGAGTGCATGCAGACGGACAGACACACGACGACGGCATATACCGCACTTAGCATAGCGTCGCACGGTAAAAATCGACTATATTGCAC
>Ga0209782_1001345_pt1 | contig 12672 bp, 10 predicted proteins | sample WorMetmaBAHAMAS1_FD_187390 | JGI IMG/M metagenome (GOLD analysis project Ga0209782, IMG submission 187390) | Marine gutless worms symbiont microbial communities from Max Planck institute for Marine Microbiology, Germany - Inanidrilus... | ecosystem: Host-associated > Annelida > Digestive system... | reverse complement strand
TGACACGGCGGATGGTACGGGAGTGAGGGACTATATTCACGTAGTTGATCTTGCTCTCGGTCATGTTGCAGCACTTAAGGCACTGGCAGCAAACTGCCGCTGCAAGGTCGGTGTGAATTCTTTATCTCACTTACTTAATGTGTTTATGCATTGATTGTTTTATATCACTCTGATCTGTCTAGTAGCAATTTGCTCTGTATTGACTATTTATTGAACGACTTCACTAATTTTATCACTAATGTATCAGCACATGCAGACACTCCATTTTAACATCCCTTTCCTTTTTTCTAACTTGGGTTATTTGGTTGCTTCATAGGTTTCCTGGGAATAATTGGCAAATTTTTACAGGTTGGATGCCAAACATTTCAGCACAGTGAAGCAGACCATGAAAAGTCACCCACTGGTCTCATCCTTTATTGGTCTGTGAACTAACTCGTGAAAGAAGACAGGCACATATGCGCCAGTTCTGTGAGTCTTAAGGTTTATTCACACCGGATGCATTGCAGTGAAATGCCATGTGGCACCACATATCACTCATTTTGTTAGCAGTGTGTCAATACTGTGACCTGTTACATTGCTCGTCATAACCAAACTGCATTCTGTTCACTGTTATCAAGTTGTTGGTTAGGTGTCAATAAGACATCTTGCCTGCCATAGGAGGATCTTTTTGAATCCAAACATGATTGTGGTGATTGTGGAAGAACTAGCCAATTAAACCAAAGTTATAGCGCATGCATTTTTATTTGTATGTTTGTTCATAAATCGCTATCGACATTGACTGATCTTCTCTAAACTGTAGATGTTTTATTATTATCGTTAGATCATTTTGTTGAATCAGAATCAGTGTCAGCAGAGAGAGTCAATCATAGTATCGTAATTTTACAAACTATGAAGGAATGTTTGTTGTAGCTGATGTGCTGCTTTCAGTTGCTTGAAAGTATGAAAATATGGCAAAAATTTGTGTATTATACCAGCTGAATATGTGCTGTCTACATTTGCCTGCGCTGGTTCACATGCTGCACTTTCTTGTCCACAGGCTGGCACTCCGTTGCAGCAGCATCACCACAGAACTGCAACGTGAAATCTCTCGATAGTCAGAGTATAGAAGAATAGATGTCAAAGTAATTGAATTACTCTACTACTATACTGTGCTGTGATATTATAAGTATTTATATCATTAGCCGTCATTATTATTATTATTATTGTAGGTGTATAATCTTGGGACAGGCATTGGTTACTCAGTTCTGGACATGGTGAAAGCATTTGAGACTGCATCAGGCAGAAAGGTTTGTATTTTAGTACTTAGTGTTATGTGTGTTACAGTTTTTACAGTATAAACTGTGTAATACACCAGTGCAAAGTAACTTTTTGTAACTAGCGTAGCCCAAATAACTAAAGTAAAGTATTTGTTGTGTACTTCCACGGTTATGTTTCGTTGGGTTGTAAGTACAGCAGCAGGATCAGTTAGACAGAAAGCATAGAACAGTATCAGGTTCAGTATTGCTTGAAACGTGTGTTGCTGTTGTATGCTGTCAAATATCACATTTTCCAACCACATACGAGTACAGCATGGTAGTTACATGCTTATGCTTTTATGCTGCAGGCATCTCTACTTTGCCTTGTGGAATAGTTAATGTGACCTAGTATACCAGAATCTACAGAAGTTTACTGTAGTCAAATTCACCATGTCAGTGACTACTGCTAACACCAAACACCCACACACTGTTATGTTCTGGTAAGGTCTTGAAAAAATCTCTTGAAGTTTTTGTAAAGGGTTGGTCTTGGGGAATATAAATAGTATCAGTCACATTTAGAAGTAATACATGCAACTACCGTGTTTTGTCTGGCTTCAGCATGGGCAAATGGGCATGGTGTCAACGTCTGGCAAGTAGTGATAGTAGCTTCGTAGCTGTTAAAAATTTAAGCAGATGTGCGAAAATGTTAGCTGTGTGCTAGATACTTTTGAATAAAAATTTATCACAGTGAGCGGCTGTGATATGAAGTTGTTGTTGTATTAGGTGTCGTATGAAATTGTTGGCCGGCGCACTGGCGACGTTGCCACTATCTATGCAGATCCAGGACTTGCACTGCGTGAGCTTAGCTGGAAAGCGAACAAAGGCCTTAAGGAAATGTGTAAGTGGCTGATGGCAGTGTGTACATCATCTTATCGGTGTATCTCTTAATGCACTGTGCTTGTTATGTTTGGTTTCTGGTTAATGATATTAATGATACTTGGTAGGAGTCCGTGCAACTCTTCTCCGAGAATGTGAGTGACATTGTCGAGAGAATATGAAATGTTTTGGATTCTGGAAACTAGATGCACAGGTTGAGACTTTGGAATAACTGGTCAGCAAGCTAATGCATATTCACCTGGGAAATGGTGTATATCAGTTGTTGCACTGCACATATGTTCAAGTTAACTAAGAGTATTCTTAACGGTGTATGGATGTATCAATGTATTCATTATCGCCAACCCATGTTTTGTCACTAAGAGGAGTAAGTGTTCTCTTTGTGATGTTGAAGAAATGTGCACGATATGCAAACATTAATTGTTTTAAAATCGGTGCCTGTTTCGTATACTACACTGCATTTGCGATCGCCTTCAGTAGTTTGGCACTGTTGGTTGGCATCAGGAAGAGACTGGGATGCAACAATTGAGTGATGATGTAATGGCGTGCAAGAAGGGAAATGTTCTGCATATGGCCCAGCTGATGCGATTGCCACCATTTCATCTCTTGCTTCATTATAATCCAGAATGGTTTACCTTTCTGGTGCTGGTTTACCACAGTTGTCCTGGAAAACAGGCCATTTTATGTCCATTGTATGATTGCAGGAAAACTGCTGCATTAGAATTATGATATTGTAATAAAATACTCCGTAATGGTTTATGTTTTCAGGTGAAGATTTGTGGCATTGGCAGTCACTTAATCCGTCCGGGTTTGGAGACAAACAGTAGTCATTATTGACACGCTAGTTTTATTTTAATTGTGTCGACTGTTAATGCCAAATTGTTGTGTGCAACAAATGTTACATCAGTTGTTACAGAATGTTTATGGTATGCAGTAATATTAATGATGACAGGTAGGTAATAATTTGTTTGTCATTGTATTATTGAACAGCCTTATTTACCTGATATTGTTTGCTAACTAAATGTTAGAACTTCTTAACCTAGTGTAAATAACCTTCATGCATTGATAATAGAGTAAATAAGTAAAACCATTTATAAAGCGCCACTAGTCACATAAGTAAATTGGAGGCACTGGGGTATGCCTCTAGGGAGTAATGTTATTTTTTGGAATCTAGGATAAATGCCTAGTCAGCTGTTTCAGGTTAATTTATTTAAACTGTATAAAGAATATCAGGTAGTCCACCTCTATGCTCTATTCTGGCATCCATTGTCTCTTGTTCCACCGCACTGCCAAGACTGATGCTAGTTGAATTCTTTGTTGCTCGATGATGTGACGTTGTAATATGTTATGTACTTTCTCCTTTGTGGCATAATGTTTTGACATAATGGTCTCTGTCTTGTGTTGTGTATGCTTATAACTCTACAGTGATGCACCTAGATCTAAGGTAGTTACAATGGAACATTAACTGGAAGGCACACCTTGCGAGTGAGTCAAATGCTGCTCTGATGACACGATGAGCCCAAGATCATGTTTTGTTACCTTTTGACTTCGGCCATTTATAGCTGAGCAGTGGTGCGGGAAGTTGTGATTTCACATTACTTAAAGATCATTCTTTGTCAGTCAAATGCCTTCATCGGCATGCTGCTGTAGTGGCAGTGACTGGAATTGCCCGAAATGGCTTTTGCCTCCTACTGACTTTGTCTCTTGTTATTTCAGTAAGTTAACTGTGTAACCTATACATTAGGTGACTAACTGCAAATACCATAATCATGTTTTGGTAGCTTTTGACTTCTGACCCTTGACAGCTCAGTGACAATTACCTGCCTTCAGGTAGTATATCAGCCAGCCTACAACATTGATTCGAACCGAATGTTAGAGTCAAGTTTATTTAATTTTGTCTTGCATTATTTTATGTTTGTAGTTTTTTTGTTTGATGATTTGTATTTTGTTGATTTAGTGGAAGTATAATTAGTTTTGTGTTAGCCTAGGTTGATTGTATTGTTATGTTGTTTTCTCCTGGCTTTAATTTTCTCAGTACAAGGCAAGAGATTGACTGGGAAGAGTGTGTCCGATATGACGTGGTTATTGTCGAGTGGGACATGTAACTCAGTCAGTATTGAAAGAAAGTTACGGTAAATTTTCAGAATGATGGATAATGGCGATCACCAAATTCACTATATTTTATTATTGGCAATAAGGTGAGTCAGTTCATTTTTATTGTTATAACATTTTGAAGTCCTGTCATGTGGGTAGTTACTTGCTGCAAAGCAGTTGACCTTAAGTACTTAAATCAACCTAAAAGACTTGAGACTATGTTCTTAAGCCAAGGTTCTCAAAGATTTATTACACCTCTGTGAATTGTGATGAGTGATTATTGCTGCAGACTGTAAAGCCATGACTATCACATTCTAGCTGCTGTGTCACTGACTGGTTATCATTTAGAGCATGCACACACACACACACATAGTTTTTCTTAGAGAATTTGATGTAGAAAATGGCAGACTTTTTACAGACGGGATACCCTTCCTGTCGCTGAAAGCACTGACACTGACTCCAAATGTGGTAAAACTAGTTATGGTATGTACAGTTGTACGTGGTCAGTCCTGTTGTGTATGCTCGTCTCGTACAAAATTGTATCATTATTATTATTGTTATTTGTGATAAAGCTGATTGAATATGCTTCCAATCTTGGTCACTGAAACACAGTATTAAACATCAGTATTACATAGTAGAATGTGGTAATGCTGAAAATCCTTCAACAAAAGCCAGGACTTAAATACAAGCCGGGTCAAGAATTCGTGCTTACACGTAGGGTCCGAACCCAAAAGAGGCTGTCACTATTTGACCAAATATGAGTATGAATATAAAATACAAATAAACTGATAGGCCTATATACAATTTAAATAATGTTATGTGTGAGTCACTTCTAAACATCTGTGTATTTTCTAAACATCAGCTAACTGTAATGTGGTCCTGGAGCAATGGTAGAAGCCAGGCCTCAAGCCTGTGGTCAGACACAGTTGTACTAATTGAAGCTCACTGAAGCTGAGGCTTCTATATCAGGATTTATAGTACATGTATGTAATGTTGACTGATTGATGTTAAGTGAACTGCACAAAATGGAAAATAATGCACTGATGTCTGTAGATTGACAATAGAATTTGCTGACAAGTTTTGTTCTCTTTTGAAACATTAACAGCCAACAAAATACATGCAACAAAATGGGAGTTCACAAAGTTGAAACTAACTTTTAAAAATTTGTACTATAATGCCAACCAATTATCCAGTAAATACCTATGTACAGATATAGTCAGATCATTTTACCCCAATGCTGGCTGCATCCACACGGGCGGCGCCACGGTTTTGAAGGTGGGGGTACAATTTCTCGAGCAGAGCAAATGAACAAATTTTTTTGACTCCCCCACTTTTGTGTACCTGGGGGTACAGGAAACAGAACATTGCACAATTTTCATTACTTTAATTAATTTAATTATGTATATGCTTATCTGCAGCAAATGAAATTAGATAACAGTGGACTGTGTGACTATTTTAGCGAGACTGAAACTGAAGTCTGACGATACTGCGACGCCAGGCCCGTAACTAGACATTTGTAAGGGGAGTTCGAGTGGTACCCCTGGGGCACGCAGCGGGAGTCCGGGGGTTTCTCCCCAGAAAATTTTGAGATCTGAGATGGCTGTAGGTGGGTTTTAGAGCGTTTCTGGTGTGATAATAACCACTTCCATTGATTTCTGCTGGAAAAAGTTTGAAACAGTGCGTTTTGTGAAGACGCAGACCAAATGTCAGAATGTGAACTCGAATTTGAATTTTGTTGTACCCCCTGTGAGGTACATGTCGCAAAAGTGAGGAGGATATTGTCCCCTCCGGTGTCACCTCCCTTCCCCGTCCCGGTGTCAGAGCCCATGCATCCACAGCCATAAATGTGAAGTAATTGTCTGGTGTCTGTCCATCTATCTGTTGATCCCATCTTTTTCCAACACCAAAGCTGTGCATAGAGCATATATTTGTACTGTGAATTTGTGCACTATCGATTTGTCCAAGGCCTTCGATAAAGTAAATCACGACGCACTGTTTATTAAACTTATGAAAAGGCATATACCTGTTCAATTACTGGAAGTTTTAGAAAACCTATTTCGATGTTGCAACAGTTGTGTAAAATGGAATGGCATACTATCGTCTGTAATCTAAATAAAATTAGGGGTCAGGCAAGGATCTGTATTGTCTCCGTTTCTATTATCTTTGTATCTAGATGATTTGAGTAAATTGCATACTTCGTTCGGAGGCTGTTACATCGTGATGTACGCCGATGACGTTTTGTTGTTGTCACCGTCTGTCACTTTGTTACAGAAACTTTACATGTTTGTGAACGTGAGCTAGCTTGGTTGGACATGTCTGTCAATTATAGCAAATTGTGCTGTATACGTATTGGCCCGCGTTGTGACAGGACTTGTACTTCTGTCAAAAGCCTCTCCGGCCGCAGTTTACCATGGTCAACTGAGATGCGTTACCTTGGCGTCTACATTGTTATCGTGTTTCACTACTTAGTTAAGGTTTAGTTAAGTTATATTGTTGTTGTTTTTTGTTATCTTCTTGCTACCATGTTGTATTGGTGAATAAAGATCTATACAGGGTGCGCTAATAAAAAACAATCCCTTAGGAAAAATTCATTTTCTCAGTTACTGTAACAGATTTTTTCACCAAATTTACAGCTTTCCCAGAGGAGGATTCGCGCCACATACACAGCAAATTTCGTTACAATACTTGCTGTGGTTTATAAATGACAACCATTTTAACTTAAAAGTACAGTTTTGTAAGTGAACCAGTAACTAAACTGCAATTATGATATAAAAATAACAGAAAATGCACCATATGGACGTGCCAATAGATTATCATATGTGAGGTACTATGCTGGAACATTATCAAAGACACATGCCAAAGCTGGCCAACATAATGCCAAGAAAAAGATGTTTTGTCGACGATACAGAATGATCTGCTTCACGAGTTAATCAATAAGGCAATTGTATCATTTTGCAACAGACTTTGATCGTGTGTTGCTGCAACTGGTGGGGCACTGACATTGAGAACAGTCTGTTTAAATACAGAGTGAGCTATGGGCATCTGACATTCATGATTAAAACATTTGAACTGTTGATGAAAAGCTGTGAAAAATTGATTTGTTATTCGTGCATAATCCATGTGCAACTGCATGTTCACTTGAAAAAGTGAACTTTAAAGTTTAAACTGCTGTATCCGAGGAACTATATCAGATATTTCAATAAAATTTGCAGGATATGTTGCGTGAATATTCGCATACAAAGTCTGAACGTTTGTACTACCATGGTGAAATACAGCATTTTTGCTAGGGGATTGTTTTTTATTGGCGCATGCTGTACATATATTCAGTATGACTCACCAGGGAGCAGCACACACTATGGCCAGTGTATGATTCAGTCATTTGTTGATTACCCCATACCCAGAGTCCAAAAGAATAAGTAATATCTGTAACATATTTACTTACTATGAAACACAATACATGTATATAGTCTGCAGTCATTCTTATTAAGCTAATGACGAAATATGTAGAAATATCAGATTTTTTTCCAAAAACATATTGTATGATATATACAGATGAAGGTGCATGTCAGTCAGAACTAAATTAAGACAAAACACAGTAATGTTTTGCTGCAGCCCGAACTGCTATGTGTCTGCTGTCATGGTTGTATTTATTATGACTGCTGTTGTGTATATATCATTGTTTCCTTCACAACTGTTGCCACCACTGATCAATGGTCTTTCAGATGCTGATGTTCTGATTTGACTATGGAAAGTGGAGCTGTTGTAAGATAATAGCATTGCAATGTTTGTTTTCTATAGACCAGGTAAAATATTTTTTTCTGGTGATTTACAAAAGCTTATCCAGTGGAATGCACCATGGGTGATAAGATTCCAGTTTGAGCCAAAACAACATATTTCATGCAAAACATAAATCATATTTTGGCACAGCAGTATAGATGCCAGTACCCATCTGTAAGTCCTTCATACAAGCCCTAACTGTGCAATTTTATTCATTGTGTTGATTATTTCTGATGTGACAAGGTGAAGTTATTTTTTGGCTCCTATATAAGGTAATATAATGAGTTTCATATGACATTTTACACAATGTACTAACATGTAATGTACTGTTGAACTGAATAAATGAAATGTTTTTGACTTGCACATTAGTGCACTGTTTGACTCCATATGCTACTTCTGCCTTAGAGTGTACCTTTTAACAGGGTTGTTACTACTGCAGTATTGCAATACTTTTTCTATTCAGCATTGCAAAAAGTATAGCAATACTTTTTATTAGTACTGCTAACAACCGTACCTATCAGTAAATGATTCAGTGTATTTAGATAACTGTGTTAACAGAATGGTGACCTTGATAACACAAAATGAAATCAGCTGCAGTATTGTAAGAGTGTTCTAGACTGCTTAGCTGTTTTCACATAACCTATGATAAAGGGGCTACTGGCTGAGATTCACCTTCAATGCAACTGTTAAACTGGTGCCATAAACTTTGCACAAACCTAATGGGTCTATTGTATCGACAGTCAGCATAATGGGAGAATGACATCCATTCCTCAAAGTCAGCTGCTGGATCAAGAAACATGAGGTCTAGCAAGTTAATTTTGTCTGACTACGTTGGGGTCGGTGCTTTGATAGCGTTTGTTACGTGACTGGAAGGGCATGCAGTCTGTAAAAAGCACTCTTAAAAATTCTGTTGTCTTTTGGAACAAATATGTAACAAGAGTGGACAAACGATCAACCCAGAATCACATGGAGAATAGCTATTAACTGGTGTGTGCAAATGTATATGTATGTCCCAGTAACCCGAACAAGTAGCTGCTTAAAACTTAGCTTCACAGTATAAAAGATCATCTGTGTGTGAGTTTCATGTTCTTCACCTTCCGTAATCCAGTGACTCTGATGCAACTGTGCATCTGACCTCAATTACAGTAATGCAGCTACTTAATTACCAGATACATCAGTAACTATGCTAATTTAATATGATAAATAATGTGCAGCAACAGTTTCTAACATCTCTTAGATGTTTTCATTTAGACATAATTTGGCTGTTGGCATCAGAATGCTTCATTTATCAAATATGTCAGTTTAATGTGAGCTGCATGTTTCCAGATGTACTACAACGGTAACGCTGTGTGTAACACAACATCGATCATGCATTACAGTTTGCCATATTATAACAGTTGGTATCACTGTTGTTAAGACTGTAAATTCATTGCTGACTACGGGCTATCTTTGCTTGTTTTGCGCTGCCTCTTTACGCGCTGCATCCTGCAACAGCTGAGTGTCACATTCATCGGCAGGCAACTGAACATATCGCACGACCGAGCCACGCACGAAACAGTTCTTGACTGAAAGCTGTCAAACAGTACAAACAATATCCACATCTAAACAGCAATAATGAGAATGTAAAGGCGGTGACAATAATTTCTTCTTTGCATTTTTAGTTGATAATGAATTGATTTGATACACAAGAAGCATTTGAAAAATGTTGGGCCCATTCGCCACAACGAGCCACCTCACGCCAATTCACCAGATGTCGCTAGCAGTACTCTCGCGCACCGCCTGCGCATCGATGTCCACGACATCTACAACGACGACAAGGACAACAGCTTCTACTGGTGGAATCCATCCATGGGGGCTTCTGGGTAAATAGGTGAAATATAACAATTATTTTTTTTAATTTATGCCCCTTTCAAGGAACTCACCTACAGGTCAGACGGCTCTCCAAATTTTCATGTTTAATGGCTCAAATGACGTGGTATGCATTTTTTCACTTTGGTTGATACTGCACCCTATTTATGAGGTCAAATAGCCCCAAAAACAATTTTGGAGGCATGAATAGTCGTTTTCCCGCCAAATGTGCCAAATACTGAAAGGTTCATATTATTGAAACTACTGCATCAGTCAAAACCAAATTTTGCACAGTGATAATGAACGCCAAGTATTCTCCATGGATAATCCAAATAAACCCCAAAGAAATCCATCATGAAAAAAAGAGAAATTGCTATATCTTCGCAATGGATTAACCACTTTTGACGAAATTTGGCACGGTGATGCATCTCGGTGTAAATACACAGTGTTCACCTGGTGATAAAGGTTTAATTTTTCTAACATGTAAACCTGAATACTAAAAGAACGTAACATTGAAAATGAAAATGATAAAAAATCTATAATTAATTTTTTTATATCCATTTAACATTCCTAATAAAGAGTATTACTTTAGATACTATACCATGTGTGGATACTTGTCTGGATCTGTGATACTGATGTCAGTGAGTTTAATGTTGAGAAACTGATCGACAGAATGTAGTGTACCACATATGCTATATAAATACAGACAATCACGTGTGTTATACATGCCCCATGAAAAATATGTTGTCAACTTTATCTGTGTGGTCATTCTATAACAGCAATATATATATTTGACACGAGTTAATAGCCAATATTTATAGATAGTTCTGCAAGTAATACGGTACTAGAAACAGTAATGTGGAAAATATTAAAAATAACCGGTAGTCTAGAATACTACAACTATCATGTCTAGTTTAGGTGCCTAAAATGTCCAGCATTATAAGAAAAATGTCAAACTTATGGCATCTCTATGGCACATACAACAGCATCACACAGAGCAAAAAGACTAAAAGAGAGAGAGTGTGCATTGGATATGAGTCCACCACTGTAAAAAAATAAGTCACATGCACATTAGTAAATGATGCATTTTTAACACTTGACACATACCTTAAGTCATTCTTTAGTTCAACAACAACATCCTTGCCGACAAGAGATTTGAAAAATGAGTAAAATAGCTGAAACAAATGCAATACAAATTACAGACACTTCAAATAACTGCTTAAATCACTGCAAATTAATAAAGGATAAGTATAGTCCTTGAACATAAAGGCTGAAATGTATGCTAGCTGTGTCGGCTGTTTCCACTTGACATAATGCTCTGAGGCAAAGATGGGATAGGGACAGGCACCACAACAATGCATTATCATCATTGCTATGGGTCACATGGCCAGTATAATAACTATCTCCAGTGTAAAGAGACAAGTGTATGTACACCAGTGCAGTCCAGTCCACTCGGAAACAACAAGAAATGCGATAAACTAACAAGCAGGCCATATAATGTTATCTCTAAAAATCTCTATAATGCATTTTATGGAATAGAGAACGACATCACACTGTTGATGGAAACGTTTGCTTGAATAAGCCTATAGATGAGATTGATGACCGTAAGTTTCCATCTAAAAACCTTTGTTTCGATGTCAAACAGACTCTCGAAAAGACCTAGGTTTCGGTTTGGATAGCGTTAACAGCACTAGTCAGTCTAGCTTTATATGTACACTTGGGTATAAGAAGTTATGGTGACATTCAATCAATTCACGTGAGTATTCTGCTGGATTAACACTAAGTATATGATGAAGTTCACATTCAAATGCGACAACATTCGAACTTCGAACATTTTTCAGCAGATTTTAAATTCGTCGAATATTTTCACGTACCCATTGTCAAATTCGAACTTGAGGTGTACATGATCAGCGATTTATGTTTACACCAGAATAGGGGCAGATCGATATATCACAGGAATCAAATCAATATATCGACTCGACATTCGATATATCGTATCGTACTGATATCGTTACCCTGATATCGAAATTTTCGATATTTTGTTGCACATTCAAGTGAGTCAGTAATCAGCAATAAAATAAGTTGTCTGTCACCAGTTACCATTATCTGACCTACAGCGGACCTGGTTGTGGTCTTGTGGATAACCATAGCTGACACTGCTGTGCACTGAGGCTGAATGCCACTAGGTCCTTGAGGTATGGAGGAAAACGTTGATGGAAAATATATACGACATTGAAAGTGATACGGAATTTTAGACTGATGCTATATACACGGCTATCCGTGTGTTTAGACAAAAAGCGAAGTGGTCGTCACAAGGCTGGCTGTGCATGTGATGATTAGCCACAATTTTCTATGCATCATCTACAGCGCTACATCGCCTTAATGTTTTTTTGAATAAGTGAAAATGTTGCAAAATAAAACACAAATTTGAGTACAAAAAAAAATATAAAATATAAAAAAATTCACCCGCCGGGATTCACTCCTGATCCCAGAAAATGCATCAATGCAGTTAAGTGTACCCCCAGCTAAACTACAACGCCAGTCGGTGAGCTTGCTGCAAACAGCTGTAATGAATCGACATATATACATATCTATTTTAGTACACCAGCCAGCTATGTGTATAGACACTATGGGAATTTTAGTGGAAGCCAGTGGAGTTGTTTAAGAGCAGGAGTAATCTATCATCGTTTGTTCGTCTTTTGAATCGTTTTAATTTGAGCCAGTTTTTTGTCGGTAAGGGTTAAATGTTCATGTGTTTTGATATGTTCGATTTGTATATTTGTGTGAATTCTATTTATATATATATATATATATAATATATATA
>Ga0209782_1001344_pt1 | contig 12673 bp, 7 predicted proteins | sample WorMetmaBAHAMAS1_FD_187390 | JGI IMG/M metagenome (GOLD analysis project Ga0209782, IMG submission 187390) | Marine gutless worms symbiont microbial communities from Max Planck institute for Marine Microbiology, Germany - Inanidrilus... | ecosystem: Host-associated > Annelida > Digestive system >... | reverse complement strand
TTACGGGCCCATTAAGTCGGCTGTGCGTCTACTGTAGTTCCGCATTAGATTCAGTCCCAGGGTATATAGCGTGATGCTGTATAGACAACAATAATGGATGCGGGATCATGGTATACGGCCACACACAGCACCTTATAACGCGCCACGGAGCCACTGGATGAATAAAGTGACGTTATCCCCCAAACCGGAAGTACACAGCGTATCGCAACGCCGCCAGAGTCAATTACGTGCACAAAAAATTTGGTGAAGTTCCGCCTATAGTTTTCGAGATATGCGAGCGTACGCCAGACAGACAGACAGACAGACCTACTCATCACAATATTTCGCACTGCCAGAAAGGAGTACGTAGCAGAATGCTGAGTAATATATGGTCGTTTAAGCTTGCTTCAAAAGAGCACGTGACTCAAGTTGCAGCAGCAGCAGCAGCAGCTGGTTTCAGGTCGGCTGACGGCTCTACAGTTGAAATTGCCGACTTGGTATCAGTTCAAACACAGAGGATTTATAATCTCCTGAAAGTCACAGGTACAAGGAGCTATAAATGGACCGGAATCTCAGTATTAGATCAGGATCAAGTTCATCAATTTGCAATATTATTTATGCTCTACAGGAAGATGCTATTCAACGTTGTCCAGGTCTCATTGTACTGAAAGAAGACAAGAACAAGAACAACAACAAACTGTACCGTCTCACGCATCGTTTTGAACCGCATCGTCCGCACGCGATGCCTAGATGCAGCCCTCTGATATAGGCCTACATGTGTGTCGGGCGTATAAGCCCCTACAGCTGTGCTGTTCAAAAACAGCTAAACTGACTGAACGGCCGCGCTTGGGCCGTAGCTGCGGGCTTCAGTTAATTGGTACACTACAACTGACCAATATTCGGAAATTTTTTATTCTGCCTGCAACCTTGAGCTTCTGACTGTCGAAACTGACCGACCTATAGGCCTATGGTCATTGGCGGTCTATCTAATTTATGCCGTGACGCCGTGACAAAGCCATGACGGCCACAGACGCCGTGTCTGGGCACGCGGAGTAATTAGCGTCCAGGTAATCACGTTAACTGTTCACCTGGACCTATACTCACGCCTGACCATGTTTGCCGGGCTAGCATATATAAGCGCGATTTCAGTTCACGTGTTCTTTTATACACTCGAGTAAGTATGTAGGCCTATATAAAAGCTAAAAAAAACTAAAACAGCCAAACTTTCAAAAACCTAAACTTGCCAGTCATGTTGGATGCCTTCACGCGGCGACTGGCATTAGTAGGCCCTAACTCCACACCTCAGTGTACGGGTGAAGTTAATATCAACAGGAAAAATTGTGGGATGAAATGTGTCACAACTGCCAAGACAAAACGAGTATCTCTGTGTCTATATTTAATAATTTTCACACGGTACATTATGAAAACTGTAATGCTTTGTCTTTAGGTCTAGAAGTCGAATTGTCAGCGAGAACTGCCAAAAGATACTAGCACGTCGTTATATACGCTGATCGTCTGCATGCCGTCACGGCGTTGTCTTGACGCCGTGACAAGTCGTGACAACGCCGTCACGGCATAAATTAGACAGACCCGTCATTGGTCAAATTCCCGGCCAGCATGCCAAATTCGGCTATAGCCCAAATATCTAGATCAAACGAGAATTCCCTTGAAAGTCATCGTCCAGACAGACATACCCTACACAACCGACCGACAGCTCTACCAGTATAGCACGACGAGGTCGGTAACAAGTTAAATTAGTAAAGCAGGCCCCGCCTACCTGTCGTAGTAGTAACGAACGTCAAGGCGACATTCAACAGTAGCGACACTGGCCATCGTCTGAACGCTAACAGCGAAGTAACTTCAGCCGATTTCTGCATTCTGTCCTGCATAGGCCTATCCTAGTTACTGCAAGTGCGATGGCCGACCCGTTGGTAAGCTGTAGCCACGCCTGCCACGAGTTAATAATGCTGTTACAAATTCTCACTGTCATCGATCGTAATCCAATGCGGGCACTCAGCTCAGCTGGCCGTTGCCGACCGGCTTTTACATTTTCTCCAAAGTCCATTCAAATCGCCGGAAACGTGCGACTTGTCTCACGTGTTTTCTGACCGATAAGACACCTGAAAGCACGTAAAACATCTGCGGAATGTATCTGCGCAATAGTATTTTAGCTAATACATATTCGTACGTTCACCGACCACGTTCACAAAAAGCACGCTCCTTTCGAAATGTCAACATCAACAATGACGGCGACATCGGCGCTACAGGTGGGCGTGGCCTAACAGCCTATCGTCCGCCACCCCGCGCCAGGAGGCGGGGAAAAAGGTAAACCAGTGGGCCACAAGCCTTGAGCCCACCTACCACGCTGTATAGGCCGACTTCGCAGGCGACCACCGGCCCCTTTAAAACGTCGATGGCCGAGTGGCCGACCGATTTCCGGTGTTCGCGAAAAGTTGCTAGATGCAGCTGGAGAACAACAGACGAAAAACATTTAAGCTTAGTACAGGCGTCAATGCAACATTTGATGCATCATGTTACGGTTAGTCTTCAACAATCATTACCTTACAAAACAATTGTATAAATTGATAACTCTGCCCACTTTGTCCTTTTATTTGTGACTAAAATGTAGAATTTGCAACTGTCACGCAAACTGTTATGATTAGAACAGTATTGCTCAACACCGGAAGTTCACCAAACATCGAGTAAAGCTGGATCTTGGATAAATATTCTTTATTTACTGAAGTACACAATTAGCAGTGACGTCACTGTTTTGGTTGTATGACATCGTATCCAGGCAGATGAATCAACTAAACGCTATTTTGGCGTCATCTGGCGATATTATGGATAGTAGTATAGTAAAAGTAATGTAATGTGGATTTAATGTTGTATTTTATAGTAGTTAGAAACATATAGTGAATTTGTGCAAAGGATTCGTCAATGGAGTCGGAATTGCTTAAAGTCGGAGCAAACGTTGACATACAGAGAACAGACGGTACGTTTTCTGCTGTGCATTGGTGCACTGTAGTTGAGGTCGCACGTTTACTGGAAGATGAAGATGAATCTTTCTAAAACATAACAGGACAAACGAGACAGGCAGTTTACATGTCCAAAATAGGTAGATGTATTTATAGTTATTTTTTGACTAATATTAGCACTAACTCTAAACTTAACACTTCATCTTTAGCACACATACTTCAGCAGGGCATTTTATGCTGGACTGTGCTAGCCATACTTATCTTGCTAAACTTACTCAGTCGATAATTCTACTAATTATCCAAAAATTATCTGGCATTGCAATCAATCAAGAAATCAGTCGTGTCGCACAACGACAAGTTCTCGCGAGAATGGTCGGCCACAGCATGACTGGTTTTTTAGTGCCCGTCAGTAAATAAAGCATATTTATCCCAGATCCAATTTTACTCGATATTTAGTGAACTTCCGGTGACGATCAATACGGTTGTAAGCATAACAGTTTGCGCGAAAGTTGCAAATTCTACAGGTTTCCCGCAAATAAAAGTACAAAGATAAGTATCTTATTAATTACTTGTTCAATTTAAAAGGCTACAGTGGTAAGCATTTCAGTCAGAGAGTTTCCCAGCAAAGGTTGGAATGTAGGCCTTCTCTACCTGTTGTTGCAAAAGCTACAGGCTACTGAGTAAGTCGGCCGTTGTTCCTGCAGCAGCAGATGATGCAGCACCCGCAGAGCTGACAACGTTGACCTTGTGGACGAACTGGTGCTTCCCAGCAATAACCAGGCGAGAAATAATATTTACACACTGTACTCATAATACTAGGACCTTATTGTCTACAAATAATTATCAAAATTGGTTGATAAGTGTCGGAGATATAGCAAGCCAAAGCAGACACAGTATGCAACATGACTGAAAAGACCCAATTTCCAGGGTTCATGTTTCCCCAGGTAGTGCAGAGACATTAGTTGGGTGAGGTGGGATAACAAATCATCATTTGATAGCATACTCACTCCGCAATATCTCTCAAAAATTACCAAAATCGGTTGATGTTCGTTGAAGTTATAATGTGCAATGTCAGTGTCGTTTTTTTGAGACACTGTGTATATGCATAACTCATGCAACATGTGCGCAAATTGGCGTATGAAAGTCTTCCCATGCTCTGTTTGAATCGGCCATGTTTATGTGCTTGTAAGAATGTGATTTGCCATTGTGGCGGTGTAGACTGGCCGAGTTGGAACGGAGTACATGTTTACGAGACCATTCTTGGATTTGTGCACAAGAAAGATGCAGTGCAGTGTTGCCTGATGTGTTCGTAGGTCGTATACATTCAGCTGTCGTTAGTGGAGTCAACTTGGAAACGAGCAGCGTGACAGTTGAGTGGTTTGAAAAAAATGAAATCAAGGGCAAAGAGGCATGTATGAGTTTTATTGCACTTTAAATAGAATCTGTTATGTGCACATTTACAAGACCGTTTGCCATAGTGATCGTGGTGTGGCACATGTCAACAGAGTTACTCTTGTGATGAGCCTGATCAGATGGGTGATCATTTGCTTGTATAACGTCTTGTTATCACAGGCAGCGCAGTTGCACAGCCCTGTGTTAACAGCCATTGGCTTAGTCAGTGGGAATACTTTATTTTTGATCCCCCACAGAATCAATGTCCCGTAACCTATAGCTAAAAAATGTCACAGGTGATTAATGTCCACGACTTATACAGCTGTGCAAAATTTGGTGGAAAGCGTCCATGGGGGCTTCTGGGCAAATAGGTGACATATAACCAAATATTTTTTATTTATACCCCTTTTTAAGCAGCTCACCTACAGGTCAGATCATTCACCACATTTTCATGCTTGATGGCTCAAATGATGTGGACTCATGCAAGGGTGTGCCTTTTTGGCTCTGGTTGATATTGCAGCCCATTTAGGGGATCACATCACCCAAAAACCCCAAATTTTGGGGGCATGAATAGGCATTTTCCAGCCAAACGCGCCAAATATTGAAATGTTCATATTATAAAAACTACTGCATACATCATAACAAATTTCGCAGAGTGATAGAGATCCCCAAGTACTCACTGTAGGTGGTCCAAATATGCCTCAAACGAATCCAAGATGGCGGACGGCCGCCATCTTGAAAAATCGAAAAATCTTAATATCTTCGCAACCAGTTGACCGATTTTGACGAAATTTGGCATGCTGATGCGACTCACCTTCTGCACCCCGATAGCCAATAAAATTTCGCGATTTCAAAAATCCAAGATGGCAGCAGTGGGCATTTGAAAATTCGAAAAATCGCAATATCTCTGCAACGGAATGACCGATTTTGACAAGTTTAGTACAGTGATGCATCCAGATAGCGCCAGTCAATGAAATTTTGCAAATTTGACAATCAAGATGGCTGCGGCCGCCATCTTATTTGGCACACTGATGCGCCTCGACCCTCTGGACTCCGTTAGCTGATAAAATTTTTTGATTTCAAAAATTCAAGATGGCCATGTGGCCGAAATCACAATATCTCTGCTATGGATGGTCCAGTTTCCAGAAAATTTTGCATAGTGATGTGCCTCGATCCTCCCAATCTCATCAGCATATAAAATTATATGCTTTTAAAAATTCAACATCGTGGCCAATTGCCATCTGGAAAATATAAAAAATGTGATATCTGTAAAATCATTTGGACGTATTTTAGCAGAATTTTAATGTGTTGATGCATAATTGTCATCACTAGCCTAAGTGCTATAAAATGTACTGTAATTGATAATAAAACAGCAAATATAAATGATAAAAACTGCAGTTTATCTATTGTGTTAACGGCTATGGATCAAAAACTGCAAAAACCATAAAAAGGTGATATTAGTCAGCATCACGTTGACATGTAGACCACATGATGGTGGGTAGTATCACCTTTTTATATGATTTTTGACAGTTTTGATCTATGGCTGTTAACACAATAGATAAACTGCAGTTTTTAGCGCGAGATGTAATATATACATCTCGCAGTTATGCTACGATATCAGTGTCCATCTTTCTGTCTGTCTGTCTGTCTGTGACGGAAGTGAATTGTCACGGTGCATTTCGGGAAGAGGTAAGGGGTCATCTCACGCTATGCTAGCCACTGCTAGGCCCTCTTGTTATCATTTGTCATATGTAATCAGTCACTCCAGGAGTGCCAGCCAGTGAGGTGATGTTTAAAGTGTCGACAATAGTATTGTTATTAATTTTATTAAAGAAGCCAATTTTTATTGCCAACTGTAATGATTGTTATTCCAATTTTATATTAGCTCTACAGCCTTGGTTTTGCACTTCAATTGTGTTTTTTGTTAATTTTCATTTGATTTTATTGTCATCGATTTATTCGAATCACTCTCTACCTCTTCATCGCACTGAATAGCCTATAATGTGCTGATGTGCCGTTAAGAAACTACTCACTCACTCACCAGCCGCAACAGAACATCACCTCAACAACATTAATTATTAATGTTCATTATTATTAATAACATTATTTATACTTTACTTGCATTACACAAACTGGCCTCTATTGGGAACTCTTTGGGGATAAGTCGCACCGGTTTTGTGGGCTGCATGTCTTTCTTGTCACCCAACCGAAAGTAGCAATCAGTTCATGTGTACATTATGCCGATTGTATAATTATAAATGTGCACAGTGGACTGTGCAACCTGTTCCTCTAGTTACGTCGTCCGATGTTTTGATGACAACCAGTCTGTCACTTTCGTTTCAGATTGAACTGGAAGCTATATATCATTTAAACCCTGATCTGAGGCCATCGTCAGTTATACCACAGGTATTTATATGTCAGTTAGTGTAGTGTCTAGAGATGGTGCAGATAGCAGCGTTGAAGACGAATCTGGCATGATCCAGTCATGCTAGTTACCTCTAGCAAGGATATGCAGGCAGTAAAACTTTGCTCCAGCACGTTAACTGGAGTAGCTGACTAACACATGAGTAGTAAGCTGATATCAGCTTACGGGTGCATGGACTTCAGCAGCTATTTTCAGGCGGGCTCAGAGTCTAGGTCGGTTGGCCTGGGCCTGAGTCAGCGGCCGCCCAGTGCTGGTCAAGCACCATTGGCCGCCCTGCGTGGCAGCCTAGGCCTAGATTGCTGTCCTGCGTGACAGATGTGTATATATATTATGTGTTGTGGTCGAGCGGTTTGTCTTGACTTATTAAACGAATATTATTATTATTATATTATTATTACAGTTTGTCCTGTATAATGGCTGTAAAATGGTGGTCTTAGTAGTAGTAAGTTAGTAGTGATGGTGTTATTTATATTGTAAGTGTGGAATAAGAAATACTGTCATGCATATTGCATACCATAGCAGCAGACTCTGTGTAATACTGTGTATTACATTTTTTGTGAATGTTAAATGTTAAGACACATATATTTTCCGTTAATGTGATAAAATATGTTGATGAAGATGCATTAATGTACTTTATTTTGCAGCCCGATTCTACGAGTGATCAGCCTCGATTAGTGCCAAAAGAAACTCCGAGAAGTAATCCCATCAGCAGCAAAGGTTACTTGTACTTTATTCTATTTTGCTAAATCTTAGTTTATGTAGTTATTCTGTGTACCTGAAACATGAGCTAGGCCTCAAATACAGGCCAGATTTTGAATACGAGCTGTGTCATATTTTCCTTCCGTGTAGGGTTTATAACTTGAACAGTGGCACATATAATGCATAAAGTGCTTTGAGCCACAATTAAGTGTTTTAAATGAATAAGTAATTTCTAAACATTTTTTTGGAGCAACTTATTGCTGTCAGTTCACTGCAGTGTGTGTGTTAATAGAATCTGGGGTCTTTTGTTTCATGATTTACACTACCGTACTTGTGTTACACTGTGTGCCAGTAAATAAAAAAATAAGCACACTTTACTTTTAGTCGTGAATTCGGCAGACATTTTTGGACTTTGAAAAATTTCTTACTTACAGATTGCGGAGGAAATTGTTTGCGTATGTTGCGGTAACTGCTTATAGTAGATCCAAGTGGAAAGCAGAGTTGCAGCCGTATTGCCGATGAACATCCCGGTCGAATTTCACACTCCATTCAGCACGCCAGCGAGGGGTCGCCGATGAGAGATGGTGACAGTGAAACTGACGATCGCCGAAGCAGCGTCGTGTGTGAGTGAAGAATACATGTGGAGTGACATTTTTGGACGGATAGTTTAAGTCCGTAATTGTTTTAAGTCTGTCTGATTGCTTAAAAGTTTGTAGCAGTACAGAAAAATGTATGGCGGGAATACTGATGAAGTCATTAATAAGTTGGATTTCCAGTGACTTATTCAGTCTATCAACGGAACTATTTTTACTGGTATGTCCATGGTTTAAAAAAGTCAGCCAGAGAATGAAATCGCCAGCTAGGATCACTGACCATAGCCAAATAGCAGACCTAAATTTGAAACTAAATAAGTAACAGCAAGCCATCCAGAAATTTTCTGCATCCAACACCCGACCTCCTGGGAAAGTTGCCTTTCCGTGGGCAAATCAGGACCCTATGTACTACAAAATAACTCGTCTGTTGTAACCGTCACAAAAGCCAACTCGATCCGTATATGAGTATAGCTGCCCACAATATGCCAGTATTATTTACTCAGACTGACAGTCTAACTTTCCAGTAGGATGAGGTGAACCATTACCATGGTCGGCGTGAGTGTGAGCGACAAGTCTGCCTGTGACGATGTCAGCTGCAAGTCGTGTACGCAAGTCGAACTGCGTGAAAGAAGTGGAAAAGATTCAGCAACGTCGTATCGAGCGTCGAGCTGCCCAGCAGTTGATACGCGAACAGCACGAGCATGAGTTTGACACGAGCGTTCCGACGTGGGAGTTCTCAGCCATGATAAAGTATGTATGAAATTGTATATACATAAGTAGCATAGATGGCCGAAAGTAGAATATTTATTATGGCCACACATTCGACTTTGGATGAAAGTGAAATTTGCACATTTGGTCGACCTCTAACATCTTTGTGTCTTTTCTGCTTTCGTTGTTGTGAATGATATAGAACTTGAAAGTAGGCTGGTATTTCTTGGCGCACTCTGTACAGTTATTTCTGTACAGTTATTTGATTTTTACTTAAACAGAAACTCTCAGATTATGACTAGCTATATACTTCTAGTGTAATTGAACACATGTTACATTATTTGCGTTGCCAGTAATATGTAGTTTGATATCAAAAACAGCATTTTAGCACATAATGTACTAGTTTGTGATACTTTACTTATTGTGTTTACTGCACATCTGTTTCAGAGAATATCGCAGCAAGCTGGATTTTCGACCGCTGTCAGCATCAGATCCAATTGAGAACCACCAGATTTGTGTCTGTTTACGGAAAAGACCCCTCAACAAAAAAGGTTCTTGTTTTGTTGCAATGAACTGTACTTAATCATGGCCTTCAGGGTCTTGACACTATTGGTTGTGTGTCAAGAAAGGCATCGTGATTATAAATTATAATTACGATGCCTTTCCTTATAAATTCCTTCCCAGCTGGTTCTAGATGATTTTGATTAAACCACCAGCTAACCGAGATCGGTGTGAAAAAAGACAGTGCAATGAGTGGTATGTCGTGTGTTTGTGTTTATGTTCCTGTAATAATGGGAGGGAAGACTAGCGTGTGATAACTTAACAGTAACAAGAAGCATTTGAAAAATGTTGTGCCCATTCACTACTTCGAGCCGCCTCACGCCCATTAACCAGGTGTCGCCAGCGGTACTGTCGCGTGCCGCCTGCGCATCGATGTCCACTACGCCAACGACGACAACGACAACGCGTGACAGAGGGGACCACTATGGCCCCATGGAATGGGCCCAATTATTGAATTGCTTAAGTTGTCATGTTGGAAGTTTTTTTACATATCATAGAAAACCAGCGTAAATGGTGAAAAGCCCTTTTACAACTGTGACTGATGGTGGGTGCATGATGAAGAGAGCGTGGCCAGCGGTGATTCTCTGTTTGGCTCAGATGCTTTGCCGCTGACGACTGCACGATAGGAAGGGTGTCCGGCCAGTATCACTTTTCCCTTTCTGGAACTTAAATAACACCGAGAGGGTTCATCTGGCTTTTCATGTTTCTACACAGCTAACCCAGGTTAACCGGAATAACAGCATCAGAACATAAGTGGTGGAGTAATATTTCCTGGTAATATTGTACTTTAGGCCCGTTTTTCATGGCCTACCAGAACCTGGTAGGTAGTTGTTTGGTATGTAAACATGATAGTCACGTGATTAAAATACCGAAAGCTGATTGGTCTAGCGTGAAAAATAAACAACTAACAGCCACGCCCTGTTAGGTTCTGGTAGGCCATGAAAAACGCCACTTTTGTTGTAATGTAGAGAACGACAGGAAAGAAGTGGATGTAGTCACGGTGCCAAACAAAGACGTAGTGATTGCACACGAACCGAAGCAGAAAGTTGATCTCACTAAGTACCTGGAAAATCAGACGTTTCGTTTTGACTACTCGTTTGACGAGAACAGCACTAATGAAATGGTTTATCGGTTCGTGTTGTTTATTTACTTTACTTTCACGAGATGTATTTTAAAAATTAATTTTGAAATTTTATCTGGAATAAAAGCAGCATTTTTACCGACTAATTTTCTTGTTCGATGTATTTGTGTTCAACATTGAGATGTGTACAATATGATCAGTTTTTAACAATTTTTATTTATCTAAAAATGTCTTTTGATATACTTAGTGGACTATGATTGTACATGCATCAAATGAGTGGTACCAATTTGGTTATATTTATTAGTGTATTTTTGCTATTCTGACAGTTTTTTTTAAATTGTGATTGTATCACCTCATTTGTAAGCTGTAACTCTACTGAACTTTATCCCTTAGCAAGTAGCAACATATACTTTTCTGTGTCAAAAATGCCATTAAGGTTCAGCTAACCAACATGTTTCTCGTGCTGTTAGATACACTGCTCAGCCGCTTGTTGAATGTACGTTCACTGGCGGAATGTCGACCTGTTTTGCCTATGGTCAGACGGGCAGCGGCAAGACTCACGTATGTTATTCAGATTGACTTTACTGATATTAATCATCATACGTTTGAGACCGTTTTTAAGATGTGCCATATGTTCTCTTCATCTGTGCATTATGGGAGAATGTCTGTATGCATTAAACATTTAATTCCCTGGTAGGTTACACCAAACACACTAACATTCTAATTGTCTCCTTCAACTACTACTATTATTAGGTTAGGCTGCGGCACTGTCTAGCAAAAGCAACCTGTAGTTATCGAACATTCCTTACAGTCATCTGTTGGTCTGTGTGTCTGTCTGTCTAGTGCATTGTGGCAAAACAGATGATCAGATATGGATCCTAAACGGACGATTTAATTGACGAACTGCCGGTGGAAAAACGACATCTGAGTAAATTGATCATTATCTGCCGGATTTAATGCCGAATTAAATTAACCGGAGATTAATTTGCTGTGGAAAAACCGGACCTGAAAGATACTTATCTCCTGATGGTGGTCATTTGCTGTTTGAGCCAGTGTTGCAGAAATAATACGATATCTGATGAGAGATTAGTGACGCTGAGTTTTACACGTTATTTTTAGAGTTATGCATATTGACAGCGCTAGTGCAACTGCTGGGGGAGGGGGTGGAGGTGTTATTAATTGATGTATTGGCCTAATGACCGCCATCGGCTGCATAGTGTGCGACAACTAACTTAACACTAACCCTAACCCTAACCCTACTGACCATAACCGATCCATGATCTTACACCGTAACCCCTAAGTTATCAATCGTTTAGCACAGAAACAAAGCCATTTGCAGCTGTAAAATACATACAGCAAATTACACCATATGTTAAAGATGTACCGGTGAGTGATTTTTTATGTTCTGAATGCCAGTAACCAGAGTGTATCAATTTAGTTACACTACATCTTGGTTGATTGGACTTTAGTACTGTGCTAAGTAAACAAATAAATATAATATAGTTGGTAAACGTGCACAGTGGTTAGCCGAAGCCGAATCTAAGTGATTGGCTGTGACGATGATTCATTATTGTGACGATCAGGATGAAAACCGTAACCATGGCTGTATTGCAGACGATGGGAGGTGACTTTTCCAGCAAAGGGAAACAAGACTGCAGTAAAGGCATCTATGTTTTGGCAGGTTCTGTTTTACTTTTGCTAAACTGCACTTTACCTGCACAGCACTGTGCTAACATGGTATCAGCTATCGGTCTGTGTCTGTGTGTGTCCGTCTGTCTGTCACAATCTGGCATTGTTGTGTTGAAACAGCTGCATAGAACTAAGCCGGTTTCGGCATAAAGGCTGAATTGTATTTGAAGGAAATTTTGTTATCTACAAAAATAATATTTTACTTACCTCTGGAACATTGTCCGAGTCTCTGGATTTGTAACAATTTTGCCACGGCACATCCAATATCACCGGGTGTTGTCAACAGCTTACTAATGGCTATCACTTGTTTATCGCACTTGCCATCCAGCTTTGTGTACCACACCATGGGCAGGATGCAGAATGTCATGCAGGTGCACATGCTGCAGTTGAGGCTTGTTACTGTTAAGCTTCACTGGAAAGAAGCATTGGTTACAGCCTGCGTAGTGAGGATGTATAGGTTTTGCCTTGTGTGTGTGTGTGTGTCTGCCCGGGTGCCAAAAACTGATAATTTCATCACTACATCACATTTTACATTCACCTGGGGGTTGGGGGGGTTGGACCCATTTAGGCA
>Ga0209782_1001343_pt1 | contig 12681 bp, 7 predicted proteins | sample WorMetmaBAHAMAS1_FD_187390 | JGI IMG/M metagenome (GOLD analysis project Ga0209782, IMG submission 187390) | Marine gutless worms symbiont microbial communities from Max Planck institute for Marine Microbiology, Germany - Inanidrilus... | ecosystem: Host-associated > Annelida > Digestive system >... | reverse complement strand
GCTTAGCGGTCTACCGCAACGGTTGGTGCGTGCCGGCGATCGGCGACACGGCCTTTTACCAATTTTTTGGACACTTATTGTAATTTTTTTTTTAATTTTTCGATCGTTTTAAAGTTACGACGCAGCTGCACGGTGGTGCTTTGTGAATGCGCTGAATAATGATCGTGGGACGATCTCTTTACGTTCGTCACGATGAATAGCTTCAAACACCGTCGAATCCGTGACATTTCGATAATCACCAGGTTCCGTTCTTGAATCACAAACCGAGACAAAGAGATGTATTACGTTATAAAGCAGCATCGTCGTGTTAGGAAGTTAATACGAGTTCTCACCGCGCCTAATGGTGCGTCATTGCTGGGGGCGAATTTTCCATTTGGCGACGAATATATTACACATGGTTGTACAGGTAATAACGTTAACAAGACGCTCGGCGGATCTGATAGCGTTGCTTAATGATCATCCGGGTTATTGACAGCTGCTGCCGCTCGTACCGAGACATCGTGATATTTCCGTTTTATCCTCTCACCGCAGTACGGCCGCGTAATAAAACCCAACGGGATGTCGGTCGACTGATGGATCGACGTAAGATACTTACTTGTACGACGTATGGTGAAGAAATCCCTCTTGTATAGTTTGAACGAATATATATACATTATAAACGAGAATTTGATGCATATCCGAATCAACTAAACTGAAATGTTCAACCGTAATTGTTGGATTTCGATCTCCGTTCTTTAAAATGCTCACAGTTTGCGTGAGTGCTCGCCCGGCGTGAGAGCAGTCAATCGTATATACAAACAACAAATGTCCGACGTGATCTGGCAAAAGGCTGCACCGCCGACGCCGTCGTATTGTCACACCCGGCCAATGCACACGTCCGCTGCGCGCGCTGGGAAGGCGAACGATGCGCAGCGACCGTAGGGGACGACTATATAAAGTACATGTAGTCATCTGGAGACCCGGCACATGTCCACCCCTCAAACGTACCTCTATACCCGTGCAGATCTGGACCCATGCACAGGCCTATCTAATAGTCGACAAGGTTAATTGTTTGCATCGACACTAAATCAGCCGATAACCGGCATCTCGATCTGTTCAGCCGTTTTTGCACAGCTAGCCCGAGTGCCCAACACACAGACAGACACACAGACCTCGTTACGTGAGACACCGTCCTGTATAGCAATAGGCTGCATCTATACACTGCGTGCAAGCGATACTGTCTATATATTATATCGGAATTTCTATTCCACCGTAAGAAGCGTCTTTTTACTCGTTTTGTCGGTATAGGCTAAGGGGATATTCGATTTAGAAATCCGGATTCGGATACGAAGTATAGGGAAGCGCCTATCGTGTAATTTTGTAAACGTGCACACGATAGCTTATCGTGTACACGTGTACACGCGCGCATCCCTAATACGTTCACCGAATCCGAATCCAGCTAGATTTGTCTAATGGAATATCCCCTAATACGTGTCTGGAGTGATCGGCTGTTAATGGCGTGCCATATTTGCTGACAGACGCTACTCATCGTATAGCTCATGCACTGTCATTGCCCTCATATAGGCAGTTTTTCTCTTCCACCGTGTTTACAGGTAGGCTTAACGTTTATACCGAGCAACGCTGCTTCATAACAACTTAGGGGATATTCGATTAAAGAATCTGGATAGGGATATACAGTGAATCCGAATATGGATGCATTGAAAAAACTGCATTTATTAACGAATCTGAATCCGGATAAGGATTTGGTGAATCCTGCTTGAATCCCGTTTCACTTGTGACGTAAAGTCGGCGATGAGTTCTAACGATTATAAATGATTTAAGACATCTATAGCAACATTTCCTGCAGTTATACATCATCTTGGTAGTGAATAATTAAAGTGTGCAAAATAGGACCGAAAACAACATAAACAAACAAAATGACTTCATATTACATCACTGTTGTTTGCGATTTGCCACGTGAATCCGAATATAGATTCACTATGTATCCGAATCCAGATTGCTTAATCGAATTAAGGTACTTTCTCACCGGATACGGCGCCGTGCGGCACCGCATCCGGCGACGCGTACGGGCACCGTGCCGTGCCTTGCCGCGCCGGATACGATGTGAATGAACCTTTACTGCGGTCAACGACAGTAGCTAGCAGTCTAAACGTGGCAGAATGCGATTAACGGGCACGTGTTGGCGGTGAGCGATAATTCGCTGACCAATGTTTAGCTGCTAAATATAGATCCGTTCGACATTTACTTGAAAGAAGTGACGAAACGAATTCATCGTCGTCATCAGTGTGCTGTCGACTCTAGTGAAGCGTGATAACATGATAGCGTTGAAAAGACTCGGTCATTAGCTACCTCGAAAGATGCGTGGGTACTGCGACTGGTCGCGTCTTCTGTGACTCCGTGTGTCTGTGTCAGTGAACGCGCTTTAAAGCCTAAATTCCACGACAGCAGTTTCTTCGTAGCATCCTCGAAACATCCTCGTATGACACATCCCAGACGCCCATTTTAATCGTGACTTGTTTACGAGGATTCTACGAGGAAAACTGCTGTCGTGGAATTTAGGCTTTAAAGCTTAACGGAAAAAAACGGCCGAGCTGTCGTCGCCATGCGTGGTAGACTTTAGCGCATGGCAGGCTCTCGGCATGCAGTGACCCCCATTAAAAGGTCAAAGGTCAAGGTCGCGGGGTTAAGCTGGAATTCCATTGGACCGACACGGACACGCTGCAGACCGCCGGCCGACCAATGAGATACTAATTTCTAATACCAAGTCCTGTTTCCAGTTCCTTGAATTGAAATAAAACATTGGATAAAATTAATTTTGTCAACATATTAAAAAAACAAGAGTGCCTAGCAGTGGCTAGCATAGCGCGAGATGATCACTCTTCCCGGCGATGATGCTTTCCCTCGCGCCCGCATGCAGCGCGACCGCAATGCGCGGTAAATTGGGATCGGAATTTGAAACCTAATTTAGCTATAATGCGCCAATGCATTTCCGTCACAGACAGACAGACGGACACTGACATCGTAGCATAAGCGCGAGATGTATATATTACATCTTGCGCTAATGACCGATATAATTTCACCTCAGTCGGTACAATACGATATAGATATCGCGATCTTTAGATATTGACCCACCTCTATCGTTTATAACTTTTGGTTGTCATTTTTTATGTGATCTAATATTCTTTGCTGTGTAAAAGTTGGTAAATTTTAGTTATATAATAAGTGAATTATAATAAATTGTGGCATCGCGCTCAAATCCGTGTAAAATGAGCAACGAAGCGGACATTCAGACTGTGATAGAAACAATTGACACTGCAATTAGCGCGCGTTTTCAACTTTCTCAGTTACTTGACGGCGTCAATGAAGCTAAGAACCAGGTTCTGAGAACTTGAAATTGGCACAGTGATATAATTAACCTAACCCTAATCCTAACCCTAACAGCACTCACCTAAGCTCTACTAACAGTAGTAGTAGTTGTTGTTCTTACCCTATCAACTTTTACCTTTACCTGTGGCATGGCTAGGAAGATAAACATTTTAATTTTGGACTGTACTTTCATACATCTAGTAAATATGTGACATCACTGTGACATACAGCAACTTTCCGCATTTTACTATGCTATTGTGCAGTCATGCGTGTTAATGTAGTATACTGTAGACTTACCAACTAATAAAGTGTAGCCTTAATCTTTGAGTGAAAGTTCACAAGAATGAAAATTCTAGTAAACAAATGTTATGAAAGGTTCGTTTCTGTAAAGGAATGTTTCTGTGTAGAATGTTTATGCTTGGGAGCAAAAGTGCGTAGGAGCAAAAACTCTTGTTATTCTCTGTATGCATGCACAATATTTTAAGGTTAGGTAGATGCAATTATTCATATGCACCGTGTTCTGTTCATAGATTGCACTGTGATACTGTATTGTATCATATAGAGTTTCGTCACTTACAGAGTAGAGACGTTCCAGATCTTCAGTACGATCTTGATGCACTTCAGAAGTGGAAGTCCACGTGGCTAATAGAGTTAAATCCTTCCAAATGTCAGCACATGCACATCGCACTTAAACATGAATGAGTTGTGGCATCATACATCGTCTTGGCCAGAGGCTGGAGACTGAGTGGCTCTTCAACTTTTCAGACTGTTGAATATCCATTTTGATGCGAGAATGTGCCGTGGAACTACAGATGCCTTATAATTTTATATAGTTGATGTTCGCGATATATGTAGGTGAGGACAAGTGCAGCACAGGCAAAATGCAAGCTGAACGAGCACTTTGAGAGTCTACGTCAGTGTGTCAATGATGCACTGTGTGAAAGACTGGAAACGCTGCTGCAAACAGTCGATAATGTCACACAAGAGTCGCTGGTGCCACTTGATCATTGTGAACAAGACATACAGAACAGAGTTGACATTGCCAAAGAAATACTCGACTCAGGTGTGTTTGTAGTGCATAATATATGTGATTGCTGTTAGCTGACAGTGATTATTATCAGATAGGTTAACTGATAATCTATCGTTAAAACCATAGTTATTTATTATGAAACTCTCCAGTGTTGGAATGTTAAGACAATGACCTGGCCACACTGAGCTCAGCTGGTGTGTGTGTACTTGTAGGTAAGACGTTACTCGAGACCGAAGACCAAGAAGGTGAACAACTGAGTGAAGAGTCTGCCGCACTGTTCAAGAACAATGCCAAACGGCTCAATGTTAAGAAGTATGTTGATGCTTGATATTTGATCAGCGGTGACTGGGTTGATTGGATGCACCTGTGTCACGTATCCCAAAACATTTTGTTCTGGAACAAGTGAAGGACAGACACTTAATATCAGGGACCCATTAACAGGATAAATGGCCGTTAATATGGAGGTGGTGGTATGATGTAATAGGACATAGTGGGGTACTGTTTAAGTGGGGTTTTTATTTAAACAGCATCCCACTATGTGCATACATAAAGTTTGTAAATAAGTAAATAAGCAAACCTTACTGTTCATCTGTGTTGTGGCTGTGCTTTTCTGCAGTTTTGTGACACAATACCATAATATGTTGCATTACGGTAATACTTATTGCGGTACTTTTTTCTGTTGCAATATTACGATGCTCTTGTTTATAAGTATATTGTGCTTTGTTGCAAAACTTTTTGGTATGCATTTTGCAGTAGTTAATTGCAATGTTTACTGTTGATAGATTTGTTTAACACATTTTGCCACAATTTATGGCACTAATTAGACATGACTTTGATTGAATAAAAGTGTTTCTTCATCTTGCTGAGTGATGCCGGTGTTATAAAATTTTGACGTCTCTTGCGAATTGTGAGATGTTAACTGTGTAGTTTTGCAGTGAACGCTGACCAAATTCCGATTGCTGAACTCTGTTTTAGATTTGCAGGTGGCAAAAACCCGACAACCTTGCTGCATGTGTAATTGATTTTGTCATTCAGTAAGTGACTCTTTGTGTATGTCTGTATGTTAGTCTGCCTGTGGTGCCATCTCTGTTGGACACTGCGTGTATCTGTGTTGATTTGCCTCGTGACAATGAGAACATTCGTCATCAGCTTACGGAGGCCGTGCGTGACTACGGCCGTGTCATGTCCCACAGACCGCTTCAGATCACGAGCATCTTGGAGAGGCCAGCTTCTCTCCTCGTCCACTGGGCTGAGGTAAAAAGCACACAGACAGTGCCAAAGTTCCAACTCTCATGTGACTATAACACTTTCAAGAGAGCTTGAAGAGTTTCAAGACTAGAGTTCGAACAGTCCACGAAAAAAACGGATTGGACCCGGTACCCAATTTCACGTCCACAATTTCGGCCGACTCAGGACCCGATCCGATTTACCATGGCACTCATGCACGGTCACCTGCAAACGCCGTTTAGTTCGTGAATTTTTGCTAAATGTATGCTGCAAATTAGTTACTTAGCATATTGCACAACAGTATGTAATGTTACTTGCATATGTTTCTTTTCTTTTGTTTTATTTCAATAAACTGAACACTTTTACTTTTAGTTTTGTTTATTTTTATTTACTGAGTGACATCATTTCCAGTCTGACTAAATATCAAGCAGGCCAATGTAACGTAACGTAATACAATTTACTACGGAGTGTCCCATGCGTATTGAATGGCTCCGTGACAGCGTGAACATTTATTGGCGCCAGATCCGTCAATTAGCCATCTGGCATGTGATGCACCAGGCACCGTCTGGGCTGGCGCCAGATGCATCACGTGTGACGTGACGTATCGGCGTTCGATGTATGTTTAAATGCTACACGGGTATCTGAAGTATAGACACTGCCATGTGATGTAATGTTTACATACCAAACGCTCCGTGTTTTGTGTACGAAAATGAGATAAATTACGTGTTGATGATGAATGTGATCGACATTTGGATGGACTTTAACTTAATGTAAGTAAATATACTGGTTATATGCAACGAGACGAGAATTTATTACACATAAACAAAACTTGATGCTATTCACATGGGTTACCATCTGACTGGGGCAGTTTACACCCGCCGATCCGGTCTACTGGACGTTCAACCAGTCCGGACGCCGATCAGATCCAGGATTTGAATCAGTTCAAACTCTATTATAGACGTCCTTTCATCTTCTGTTCCAGTCATTTCCAAACTGGAGCTTTCATTGGAGAGCCGGCATAAAAGATGTATTTCCCCTTCTTGAGGATCATAGTGATAGACGTAGGCCACCATTTCGGATCAGTGCTTTCACAGCCTGGACGCTTCTTTTTGGATGACAAGAAAGGCATCTGGCGTGTAATTTACCCTTTTCACCGAAAGATTCAAACCAGAACAAGTTGAGACGGAAAACTCAGGCGGACCGACCATTCTCAAGTTTACCTGGATAATGACCATTAAAATAGAGGTAGGAAGTTGTCCATAGAGGTATAAGATATAAGATAGACGAGTTTAACAAAGACTGTGCAATTGTGTGATTGCAGACAGCATCACTGACTGAAGATGACAACAATGCCGAGTCCCACACCGGTGAAGCAGACTTTGATGTCTATTGTCTTCAGCTATGTTGCGGAAAGGTCTCGGCTCTAGACTCGGAGTCGATGACATCGTCGTTCCGAGATGTCTACGAAGGTCCCAACACGAGTCACCTGGTGACGAACCTGGAGCAGAACGTACAGTACACGCTGCGAGTGAGCGGTAAGAACTCGGACGAGATGTCCTGGTGTCCGTGGAGTCTGCCGGTGACTTGGTCCACCAGTCTGCCGAGACGTGGTATGTGCTGCTCTCTGTGTGTCTGAACGTGTTGCCAGTTGGTCGCTATCTTTGTTTTTCTTTTTGCCTTTCATTGACATTATAATTTGTCAGTGAATTAGAAGCTTATATTTGACCACAAATGATCTCAAATCCATATTGCATAGTTTGTCATCTGCTGTCTCATTTTACATAGGCCTACATCCAAGCCTCCAGGTATGCAATACAGCATATTTGGTGCCTGTCCCACGCCATTATAAATTGGGGACGGTTGCAGCAGGAAGGACGTCCGGCATAAAATTGGGGGTGATGATGGAGGTGGGGGCATCGATGGTCCGGATGGTGTGTCGTCTATCTGGATTGTCAGCGCACTTGCCTCTATTATCCCCACGCCTCATAAAATCCAGAATGATGACAGACTCCCACAACACATTTCAGGTGTGAGTAGGTGAATGTCTCTTCTGGTACCGGCCCACCCGGGTGGTTTCGGACAAAGTGCCGTAAAATGGCTATGAGTGTGTGTGTGTGTGTGTGTACATATTTCTACTTTTTGTGATGAAATGTGACATAGTGTGACATAGATTAGTTTGATGTACGTAAGTACATAACTTGTGCCATTATTGTCATACATGTGAAATTGAAGCAGTGGCATGTGCAGCATTATATTGACTTTCAGCCAGTTGACGTCTGAAGTATGCTAAGTAGATTACCTTACACTATAACGATTAGTCGCTCGTAATTTTAAAATGTAATTGTGAATTTTTAAAAGTTTTTTTGCTTATTGCAAACTTTGAAATGAAACATTAATATCGTAAAATAAAATTTTTGGAAGTGCAGAAATTTTTATGAAATGTTACATATTTTTGGTGATGATCGAAAATGACTTACATGCGGACGAATACAAAGCCCGTGTAGCCTCTATATAGTTTCACAGATCGTTTAAAAACAGTTTGACTTTTGGTGGTAACTTTGGCAAATGTTATTGTGTCCCATTTTTAACTGATGGATTTTTATGATGAACATGATAGTGAGGCAGGCGGTGTGTTTCAGTGTGGAGGAGTAATACGCAAGGCTGTGAGTTGACCAATGACGAAGCGACAGTACATCTGCCCGCATCTAATGACGCCGAACAGTCGTCGTGCGACAGTGTTGTCTGCATGTCTGCATCGGCATCAGTTCAGTGTGGCCACACGGTCTCATTTCATCTCAGTCACTCTCACGGTGCTGCTGCTGCTGCTGCTGCTGATAGGCCGCTGTTGTTATCAGAGAATGACGGGGTCGGCTTGTCGGTCAGCGACAGTGTGAACTTGGACACCGATGACGTCATCTTCTACAGCTTCCACGGTGATTTTCACGTGTAACTCTGCAGCAGTTTAGTAGCCATTGATGCCTCCTGTGGTAGGTAGCCGATGCATGTGATCAGTTGTGTCTGTGTCTGTGCACTCTACAATGAAAACATCTTGAGCTATCAAACTTGTTGGACATACAGTGTATAGAATGGCAGGCCCTCCGCATGTATCGACTTTTTGGTCAAAAGGTCCAGCTCATAGGGTTATCAATTTTTCTGCCGGTGAGGGTCTGCTCGTAATATCGATGTGGTTGCTAAAGTTTCCTAGTTTTTTTACTTTTATAGTAAGCCTCTGTTAAATTGGGCTGTTGACCTATACTTACAGACAGCATCTGCAAAACCCTTGAACATACGACGGTAGTCTCTCAAAGGTAAAACACCAAAAGGTCAAGAATGGGGTTTGGTTTTTGTAAATGGAGCATTGAACCCCTCCCCACAATATAGGAGTGCTGTAGGCTCACCGCTGTGGGGCTGGAACCCCAGCTGTATAAGGGTTTGCCTCCTTTTTTAGCACGAGATGTGCGCTAATGCTACGATGTCAGTGTCCGTCTGTCTGTGACGGAAGTGCATTGGCGCATTATAGCTAATTCAGGTTTCAAATTCCGATCCAAATTTACCGCGCATTGTGGTCGCGGGGAGGGGTAATCTAAACAACAACATCTCGCGCTATGCTAGCCACTGCTAGGCCCTCTTTGTCTTTAAGATGGTTTCTTCTAGCTCATGTCCAGTCTGTTAACTTTTCCTGCTTTGTTTCCTATCCCCATTGATCGTTTTAGTCTTGTTTTTTTCCACTTTCTTTCATTGCTCACCTTTGTTTTGCCCAATTTTTCTCCCTATTTCGTTCCCCCTTTGTTACTCTGCATTACCCTTTGATTGGGGGTCAGCTTCCGTCACTGCTTTTACACTGTTGGCTGGGCGACAAGAAGGCATAGATCCATAAAATTCTAATACCACTTATCCCTAAAGCTTCTGTTCCAAAAAGAAGTGGAAGAAAAACCGAGATGGAATGTGGGTTAGCTGGTGTCGTAGCCAGTGATGGTGGTAATTCGACTGATGGCACGGTTTGGTGGCATGGGTAGGCGGAGTGTACGCTGGCAGGCAGATGAAGACCACTCGTCTGCCGGCAGTGAGTTTAGAGTCGAACCGAGTCATCACATTTGAGACGGAGCGGACTGCGGTAAACAAAGTGCGAGTGACGATCGAGGTCTGCGAGAAAGTCATCACTTTTGACTGGATCATACACGGTGTCACTGCGGCTCCAATGAACATGCCTGGCCTTGGAGGCGCTGGTGTTGCCGACACTGATCAGGTGTCGCTGTACTTTTTTACTCGTTTGTCGGAGCGAGGCGTCGCGGTCACCGTCGACTCCTGCTTGCCATGAATTTACGTCGTTCATATCTGGCGTTTGCCTCTACTGCCATAATGCTCTGTGAAAGTTTGATCTGGTGGTTTTTGATTTCAGAGTTGCTCAGTTACGTTTGATGTGGTGTAACTTTGAAAAAGAAGCTTGCTTGTAGTTTTTTATAAGTTACAAGGTTCATGTCTGAGACAACCTACCTTCTTCCATATAGCTCCCTATAGCTTAGAATATATTACTTTCCAGTTTGATAGTTTGTGTTAAAAGTGCTGTGAAACACAGGTCAGCTAACCATCCCTACATGAACTTGCTAACCGATGTACAGTGGGAAAATATGGTGCTAACTTAATACTTTGTGTTTCAAAAATTCATTGGCTCTAACCTGCAGATTTACCTCTTACTTGGTATTGTTTTAATATACTGTCCTCAGTTCATTCACAGTTGTTAGTTTAGTTTAGGTTTTTAATGTTGTAATCCAGTGGCCAAAGGCCCGTTTTTGGTCGCCTATCAGAACCTAACAGGGCGTGGCTAGTAGTTGTTTATTTTTCATGCTACACCAGTCAGCTTTCGGTATATTAATCATGTGACTACCATGTTTACATACCAAACACCTACCTGGTAGGTTCTGGTAGGCGACCAAAAACGGGCTGTTGTAAGTAGACACTTTATAATATACCGTGAACATGGTGCTGCTGTGTGCAATGGCATTGATCTCTGTGACTGTTTTTGTCGACCAGTCACCGGCCTCTACTGTGATACCACCGATATTGGACTATTTTTCATGTGGCATTGACAACCGGATACCAAGGCGAAGCCCTCAAATACCAGTTCCGAATTCTTTACCTCAAGACTCTCTCGAGATCACCACTTGTGGATTTTAGATAGCGTACCTGGAACGATGTGTGATTAGCTTTTGCAGGTAGTTGTTACTCAGCATCGCAGTGTGAGTGGAATTATTCATTGTTTGTTCAAGCTCCCATGTTTTTATTTGTCTTTCAGATTTAGACTCAAGATGGGATAGTATACGTTACTTGTTTTGAATGAGGAACCATATATTAACTGACTACTGGTGTACTAATCAGTTAACAACAGTCAATCATTTCAGATGAAGGCATAATAACAGTATCTGGTTGGTGTGTGCTCTTTTCACTTGTCAGTTATTAATTTTATTAGAAATGCACCCAGAGAATGGACTGTAGCTGTTATTAGCTTGTATTTAAAAGAAGGTCATTTATTAAAAAATGCACAAGGTTATTTGTGCATATTTTTTATTTTACAGTGTAAGTTTAATTATAGTAGTGACTGACCTATTTTATTGCTACAGTAAAGCTAGGATTGTTTGGTTGCCACCAGCACTGTAAAATATTCTATGCACAGCTGACGCACCCACCAGCCAACAAGGAGCTGTTGTAGAGTACCAATAAATATGACTGCCAATAGTGAATTTAGAACAAACTGATTTATTGTTATGTTTTTATTTTATTTTGTGCATGACGACTGTGATTGCTAAAAAGTCAATTAAACCAATCACAAAATATTTTTGATTGATGCTAAAATATTTCGTTGCTTGCAGCCATTTATGTTGGTGACAATTTGGCAGCCAATCAGTGGCATCAAAAGCTGCTGCTGTTGTGATTGGATGTCATCCATCTAGAGAATATCTAATACAAATCTGTGGTTCTAACAAACTGAAAATGTTACCTGCAAGCATTTGATCACTTGAAGTCATAGTGCAGTTTGTAAAAATTAAAACAGTTACAGATGTAACTTAATAATGAGGTTTCCATTATTATTTATCAAGGTCTTTAAAAGGTCAGCCTTATTTGACAAGAACAAAACCACATCTCTTGACCTTGAGCAGTCTCCAGAAATGTAAACAAGACTGATTTTCAAGACCAAGTCCTCAAAAATTTTCAAGACCACGACTTTTCTGCTGTGTCAGATCATTTTGTCAAAGACAGTTATAGGCAATGCACCAAGCTAATAAGTGTGGTAACGTAGCGAAATCATTAAATCAATAAAACCAGCAGACAGTTGAATGTAAGTAAGTGAGCTCAGGTACACAGAAATGGTGATAATACTCTGAATGTGTAAAGTATAAGACAGTTTTCTCAGGGAGTACATATAACCTGGTATGCAGTTTTATTTCTGAGAATGAACAGTGATGTTTAAATTTCAATATATTTGTCACTTATTTTTGGGTGTAATTTTTTGTTTATCATTGAATAAACCTAAGAATGACAAAGTTATGTTTGTGCAGATTTTGCAAATGTAAGTTAAAAATTAAATACATGAATAACAGTGGCTGTCATTCATTTATCTATTGCTACACTAAAGTCAGGATTGCATGGCTGCCACAACAACACTGCAATATATGCTCTAGCAAGCTAAAAATGTTGCATGCAAGCATTAGCCTCACAATACATCATTGAAATGCAGGTTAAAATTTACGTTTTAATTACAAAAGTAAGTTATATTGAGAATGTATACCATTTATCAAAGTGTTAAAAATGTTCAGTTTACTCATCAAGACCAAGAACAGTACTAGAGATGTCTTGCAACCAAGACCCAGAGTGCAAAGGCTGCATGTGTAAACTAAACATATGCAGTGCCGGATTAACCATGTGGCAGATGTGGCAAATGCCACGGGCCTCAGGCCTCAGGGGGGCCTCCGGAAGTCGAGAAATTTTTTTTCAGCCCGTCAGTATACAAGTAATTTGACATAACTTCTGCAACAAAAAAATAAAAATGGGCCGTATTGATA
>Ga0209782_1001342_pt1 | contig 12681 bp, 11 predicted proteins | sample WorMetmaBAHAMAS1_FD_187390 | JGI IMG/M metagenome (GOLD analysis project Ga0209782, IMG submission 187390) | Marine gutless worms symbiont microbial communities from Max Planck institute for Marine Microbiology, Germany - Inanidrilus... | ecosystem: Host-associated > Annelida > Digestive system... | reverse complement strand
GAGTTTAAGATGTAAGAAGTTGTACAGCCGGCGTCGAAAATTTTACTAGAGTGACTTTAGTTACATTCAGTAGAGATCAGGGTTGCTAGGAACTGCAGCGATCAGTAAGTGTATTTCGTTAGTACTGACTAGGGGGCGACACTGCTATACCGAGCGGGCTATACGCTAGGCTTTCCCATGCATTTCTAGTTTGTAACTGCATTATCTGTATGTAGACCTTTAAGAATTACCTTAGGAATTTCTACCCCAACATCAATGTTCTCATGGCGTCGGATAAACGTTTCCTGTGCAAAACTGCCAGTAACATCAACTTTCTTGCTTGGATAAAACCTGAACGTTCCCTTGGAATGGTTCAGATGATGAATGTGTATTGGCAGCTGAATGGTGGTGAGCCAGCTCAAATCTGAGACCTAAACAGTTACAAACACATAACTTTAGTTAACTGTTGCTTAATATTTTAAAGTGTCTTTTGCACTGTATACTAGACAACCCTGATGCTATATGTTTTACAACATTTATATATTGATTTTTTGCACTAATGAGGCCTATAAATTATATGTAAATTATAAACACACAAAATCAGTATGTACATATTATGTGCAAATTTAAAAAAATACAGCACAAAATAAAATAAAACTTTAATAGTGATGCTTGTAATCTTTTCAGCCATAGCGTATTAGTTCCCACTAAACTGTTTAACAGGCTAAAACTTGAATCACATTTTATATGCTAATCTTCATTTTCAATTATTTTTCATTAATTTTACTGCATAACACATGCAAAGAATTGGTATATGCTGTCAAGACAATGCCATTAATCTCTCTGCTTGCTATAATACACATGTACCAGTAATGTATCTATACAAACATCAATCAAACAATCCTGAATGCTAGCCCATGGCTCGTACAAACATGGCATAGAAATCTTTACGTGTTCTGCCTTATCTGGAGTATTAAATGTAAGAGTTGTACAAAAGTAGAATACTCTGAAATAAAAAAGCAGCTATATCATGCAAAAAGTTTCAAGACAGTGACAAAGTCTGTACAGACCACTAACACAAACCTACACACAAGTTGACACAACCCAATCACTGGTACCTAAAGACCCTTTTAATATAAAAATTTGGAACCAAGTCTCAAGTCTTTCACTGAAACAGGTACAGAAAGTAAACACAGCAAGTTCTAGTCAACTTCTGATAAATTAAATCCAAAACTCGGTGTACATAGGCTGCTTATTCTAAATATTTTAAGTCACATGTTTTTAAACTGACAAAGCTAAGCAATGCAGATATGATAGTGACTGATCATGGCAAATACTAGTCAACTCATGCAAAAATTACCCCTGAAGAACTGTAGTCCCTCGGCTATAAAGCTTCTCACTTGTTTTGGTTCTGTGTGGAAAACTAAGCTGTAGTACTTTATGTAAATTGTGATCACACATTTTTAGCGCGAGATGTAATATATAGCTAATTTAGGTTTCAAATTCTGATCCACATTTACCGCGCATTGTGGTCGCACTGCATGCTGCGAAGAGGGGAGGGATCATCTTGTGCTATGCTAGTCACTGCTAGGCCCTCTTGCTGTATAATAGTAATAGTATAACTGAAAGACAACTAGATAAAACAAAAATAAATAACAGTGTAAACAAAAAAATTGCAGCTGACTGCAATTTAAAGATTCTATGTGAATGAAGGGCAAGGAACACGACATTAATCAAAACATTTCTGAATATTTCACTTGATAGTATATGACGTGTTTAATGCTTGGTGTGATCTTTATTATGACTTCAGTACAACTGTTCAGTTCTACTGTTGAGCTTTTTGGCAATATTAACCATTAGAGGTGACTGCTCAGACTACTTCAAACTGTTACAGTAATGATGCAATGGAATCACAAATTTCCAATAAGCAGAGTGAAATAATCTCACAGTCTCACATACTACCTGATGTTCACGTTTTGCTCGTTTCATGTGGAGTAATATAGACTGCAGTTTCTCAACAAAATGTTTCACAGCATCCACTTTCTTTGTACCTGGCTTCACCTCAACCAGCAGCTCATCAATCTGCTCAACAAAGCCACCATTATGTTATCATCTTGTGTGTTCATGTAAGCCTCACACTACCAATTAATTCATACATACTGTATATAAATATTGTTATACAACACATGTTACATGCAAGTAAAAATGTGAAGAAAAGTTTCACATGACTCTCAGTTGTACGATAGATGGCCAACAAAATATACCAATTTTTTCAACATGCCAGAATATGTGACTCGTTGTCAATTATGGAGTGACATGTCAGCTGAGCATAGAAGTAAAATGTATTGTGCAAAGATATCATTTTCAAGGAAAACATAAAAACATCATGACACCTGTTATACACGTGACTCTCAGTTGTACAAAAACTAACTTGATACAAAAAACAGCATCACACAACACACAATAACTGACATACAAAGTTTATCTGCCTTATGCCTGACTATGTACAATGTAAATTGAACTGATTCTATCTTCACCAACCATTTCTCCACACCTACCTTCCTTGCAGCTCATCAAATTATTTCAAATGCTTTCGTGGTCTAAGTAAAAAGTAAGTATAGCATAGCTTCTTTTCTTTATTATCATGTTTCTCTTGTGTCTTGCAACAAGACTGTATAATTAGTTTCTTTTCCTCTTCTGAATCAACTATCCTTCATAAATATCCACTATAGTCAATGTCTGTAAAGTCTAAAAGACTAAGCATGGGTATGTGAGACACTAAATATTGTGGTTTTAGCACAAACTTCCTAAACAGTTGTCTAGCATAATTTTCAAAATGAAAATACTACAATATATATTAATGTACTAAAATACAATCCAAACCTTCATTTGCTGCTGAACCAACATTTCTCCTATTTCCAACTTACTCTTCTTATTCTACAGTAAGAAAATGCACACAAGATAATACACAAAGACAATTACATATTTTAGTTATTTGATAAATGAACTGGATATCTCTCAAAAGTAAATGTGGGAGCTTAAAATCCCAAAAACTTTCTACAATTTATAAACAATGTTTCACGAGGAAGCTCAACAAAGTTCTACATATATGTAAATTTGTTGTCAAAATAGCAAAGCACTGCGTGAGTGGAATGTATACAGTCAGCAGATAAATGGCCAAACCTAAAAGTGACACATGACAACCTGATTTTTGCATCAATTGACAGGTTAGACAATATAATCCCTCTGTGGTAAAATAATAAGTATTGTGTGAGTTGTTATATACAGGCTAGATTTTGCCATTTTTACTGCATTGGTTTGGGTTAATACAGTTTGGTAGGGTTAGGATTAGGGTTAGTTGGTCATAGTCATGGTTGAACTTGAGATGCACATACTGTACTGCAGGTACCACTATACTAAAATGTATATCCATGTACAGATCATACATGCATAAAAAATCCATGGGACAGATGTAGACAGTGGACGGTACTTGTTCTTTGTTGGAGTGTAAACTGTCTTATCCAAAGTGCTGAAGTGTCTCTTTGTGCTCTCGCCTCATTTTTGAAGATTTCGGTATATTGCTTTGACCATTGTTTCAAACAACCTACTTATAGACAGTAAATGTCGTCTGCATAACACATGGCACTGTTAATAGTAGACATCAAAAAAAATTTGCCAGGCGACGACTCCATAAAATCGCGATTATACTTTTGGCTTGCACTGCAACTTGTTAATCCCCAAGTACCACGAGTAGGCCTAACACCTACATTAATTAACCATGGTGCAGAACAGATGCAAATCATATAGGCATTTAGAAGCCATGCAGATAACTTCAAAGATAACAACTATGCCAGGGGGATGTCAGGCCTATCTGCGAGCACGAACAGACTGACTACACATGTGATGTCAATGCCAAAGCCAAGTATAATACAAAAACATGAAATGAGCCTGAGCCTGCACTGGTAAATGACAGAATGCTGTGAAAGTGCATGGTATGCAAGAAAACTGTAGGTTTACACTCTAATCAGTATGCTGTGTCATGCAACATTTGTCCAGAGTGGTCTGGACATGCCACAACTGTTGCTACCTAATAATATTTTATATTGAAGGTTCAGCAATTCCAATTGTTATGTCAATAACTGTCAATAACTGTTTTCAACAAGTAGGACTATATTAGCCGACACCAATGGACCCATGCGACGGTTCCAATCGACCATCACGCTGTACACGGAGATTAGATGTACACCAAGCATGAGCAACAGCCAGAAGCGGCGTCACCATATAAGCTGGGGGACATTATCCCCCACCTTGCAAAAGTGGGGGAACAGGGGGGTCAAAATGTATCATCATTTAGGCAGTCAAAAAGGTGGAAATTTATGCATAAAATGCACAAAAATACGTTTGGCAGTTGGGCTCTGCCCAGACCCACTAGGGTAACTAATGCACTTTCCTAGACCCCCTAGCTGCAATGAGGGGCCCTACTTCTAAGGGGAGGGAAGAAAGGAAAGAGGGAGAAAGAAAGAAAAGGGAGGCAAATTGGGAGGGAAAGAGATGGAGGGGAGAGCAAAAGAGATAGGCAGATGGACAACACGAGAGTCTAGCACTGGCTAGCATGGCGCGAGATGATTCGCCCGCAAGCAGCATGGCGCCCGCCAGCAGCACGGTGGCCAATGCGTGGTATAGTGGGATCGGAATTTGAAACCTAAATTAGCTATAATGCTCCAATGCACTTCCGTCACAGACAGATGGACAGACGGGCAGATGGACTGGCATCATGGCATAAGCGCAAGATGTATATATTACATCTCGTGCTAAAAAAGGGAGGGAAAGGAAAGGGAACAATCATTCATCATTTATTTAATACAGACTTTATACTACGATCAAGTTGCAATTTTTTGCAGGTAACTTTTATATTTCTAGAAACTTCGTTTCCTGTGCAGTTTATTAAAAAGTTACCTATAATTTCAGTCTTGCCACAATAGTCACACAGGCTACCGTTAAGTAATTTCATTTGGTGCAGATAAGCATTAACACGTCATCATTACAACAATGAAATACATGCAATGTTCTGTTTCATGTCCTCCCAGGTAAGCAAAAAGTGGGGGTCAAAAATTGTTTTGCGGATAACTCCCACCTTCGAAACCATGTCGCCACAGGTGTTGATCATGTCAACTGATAACAGCACTGTAGCTCACCATGTCTGCCATTGTTGCCAGGTGTTATCAAGAACAGACCTATGGTCGCTATCGCTCATTTATATTGCACTCACCAACGATCACGTGGGGTTCTGTGAACCACTTGGCAAAGTCCAGACTGTGGGATTTAAGATAGCAAAAAATGTATTGTGCTCATCTAGTGCTGCTCAACTTTCCAGTGTGGCCTACTATCCTCAGCTGTCAACTCATGCAGTATCAGCGGTGTTCTGCTGTATATTGTGAAAGTGTCTGTGTACTAGTGCTGATCTGTCTTTTGCACACTTCAGTATTAGTCCCGAAGTGTCTTGGTGCCAAAGTGTCTGTACAACACACTAACTGACCTACGAATACTAAACCCTTTTAAACACTTTCAGACCAGTAAATTCCTTAGAACAAGCGACCCATCGGACCAGTGATCCGTAACTGAAGCATGAACCCACCCCCTCCACCTTAATACTACAACAATCTGCTGCACGATAAATGTAGTGAGACTTAATAAAGTGATTATTGCGACCGTCCATCTACCAACAATCTACAGTTCTACAATAATTAATAATTAACGTTTAACTGTTTTTCATTTTTATTTCCTCTTGCTTTGTGTGTGTTTTATGCTGTACTAAAGATGCGCATTTATTAAAAGATACTTGACTTGACCAAACAAGCCAATGCATACACACGTCGTCACAAACTCACTCCATTATCCACCGGAGACGTTAAACGAAGCCTTTTTTTCATTACAGCAGTTTCTAAAACTCAATGATTTTAGAAATATCTGAAAAGTAATTTGAGATTAGTATCCACAATCCACATTTCACGCCATGTTTTATCAGAAACAAGAACAGGAAATGCATTTTGATAGAAATGATTGTATCGAAATAATGATCGGTTTCTATTCTCAGCTAGGGATGCACGAATTGTTTAATTTGATCGAAAATGACGTCTGTTGGATTGTTGATAAATAATAATGGATAATGAAGTTTAGTCGTTTTCGTGAGTTCCTGGTATGTTCAGTACCTAACCATCCACATATTGTCATCAAATTTGTACAAGGATCTGATATAGGTCAAAAAATCATAAATCATAATTATAAATGACACGTTTTTCGTAGCCTACCAGTCCCTACCAGGTAGGTGTTTGGTATGTAAACATGATAGTCACGTGAGTAATATACCGAAAGCTGATTGGTCTAGCGTGAAAAATAAACAACTAACAGCCACGCCCTGTTAGGTTCTGGTAGGCTATGAAAAACGCATGCTACATTATTGTTTATTACACGTGATTGTCAGCTATTTAAACTGATGCGCAGTTCTTCTCATTGTTTGCACTATTTGCTTCCACCTAGTCCTAAGTGTGTCAGAATCCAAATGCAATTTTTTTCATAATTCGTGTATTGTACAAATCAACTGCACTGTTAATAGTGAAATAGTTAGCGAAGGTAGTAGCATTTAACTCTGTGGGTAGTAGGGAGTTAGTGTTTATGGTGTAAAAATTTATGTACAAGTAGTAACAACTGTTAAATATGCAAATAAGCGGTCCTACTAAAAACTGTCCGGACGCCTTCTGTAGCTGTCTGGACGCTTATTTGCATCAGATTGGCAAGCATCAGGACGGCCTGTTGCCACTGCAATAAGCTGTAAACTTTCAGTCATTTTCTCATGGATAGTAGCCACAGTGCTACATGCTCAGCTTTACTTGTAAACAGTGAAAAACTAAACCTATCACCTTCAGTAGCTGCAGATGCAGATGTTTGTCTCCATAATACTATAATCTCTCTTAACAGAAAAATTTAATATTGTAAAAATTAATTTAGGACTGCTGACTGCTGAGGTTAAAGTTCTGGTAAATGTTGGGTGACCAGACTTTTCTGCTCCCAAGCTAACTGATCGGTAGGGAGGTGAATGGGGATCAGGCAGGTGAGGCAACAGCTTAGCAACATGCCATAATGCACAGGTAAATGTCTGAAATTGAGGCTCGATGAGTCCCAGGATTGGGTCATAGAGACTGGTCTTGCAGCTGCACCTATGTGATTGGATACAGTGGAGACTGTCTGCCACTGACTGACCATGGGAAAGTTGGCCAAGTACTCCACAGTCACTGAAATGTGACATTCTGCCACTGTCAGTCAGCAGCAGTCCTCAGATCCCTTGGTCTTAATGTTACCTTGTTTGAACGGACACCACAAAATGACATTGACATGGCGGTAAATGTGTTTTTAGCATGAGATGTAATATATACATCTCGTGCTTATGCTACAATGTCAGTGTCTGTCTGTCTGTCCGTCTGTCTGTGATGGAAGTGCATTGGCGCATTATAGCTAATTTAGGTTTGAAATTCCGATCCCAATTTACCACGCATTGCGGTCTCAGTGCATGCGGGCGCAAGGGAAGGGATCATCACCGGGAAGAGTGGAGGGATCATCTCGCGCTATGCTAGCCACTGCTAAGCCCTCTTGTTTGAAAATGCCATGATGTTTATGTGATTGCAGAAAATACACAATGGCTGGTGATAATGAGAAACTAGTGCAGGAATATCAACAGATGAGCAAGAGAGCATTCGTTCTTGGCTATACTGGTGAAATTGGCAAGGAGCTTGTCAGGGTTTTATTAAGCAGCCAGATATTCGCTAAAGTTGTTCTGATTGGTCGACGTACTGTGACGTATGAAGATGAGCTGTACAAAGATGTGGTAAGTGTACATTACATTAATACATACATGCTTATGCATATTTATGTAGTGTATTAAAGTGAATTTGAGGTGGTGGTATTAGTTGTAGATAAGACAGCAGGAGTTACTTAGTGATAATTACAGTGTGGTATCAGTAGTAATTGTTACATTTGGAATTGCATGTTTTTTGCTGATATAAGTGTATGTGTAACTTGCTGAGAATTGTTATATTGTTAATGGCTACTCATTGTTTAACAGTGTTGACTGACAACAATTTTGCGCATTGCACAATATTTTCTTTGCTATATTGCCATGCCTGTGATAATGTGATAATTGCACCGTCAATTTCGTCATTTTAACTAGCCGACACATGTTGTGTTAAAAACTGTATAATAATACTAATGATGATGATCAAAAATGTTAGAAATTATGAAATTCATAATTAGTCAAGTTTGTTGTTTGTATTTGAGCATGAAATTGCATTGCAGGAGCAAAAAGTTGTGGATTTTGAAAATTTAGATGCTTATGCTGATGCATTTAAGGACTTTGATGTTGGCTATTGTTGTTTGGGAACTACTCGTAGAAAATCTGGAGCTGTAAGTTTAAAGCATTTGTTTGATTTCAGCAAGTATAGAAGGCAGTTATACATAGCTGTGATCTCTGTCTGGTACATGTATATATACATTCATTCTACAATTTGTACCACTTTGAAATTATTAGATACAACCATACTGTAATAGGTTGAGCTGGTGTGATAGAATTATAATAAATGATTGGATGATATGCAAGGAGATGGGTACTTAATGAATCTTAAGTCTACAGTTCACTATAGAAAATGCAGATATTAAATTGACAGTGGAGTTGATGGATGATGACTGGCAGTATTGACACTGAACTAATTTATGAGTGGTACAAAATGAGTTTATGCATGTTCTTTTTTTGTTATTCTGATGAATATTTTGTTGTATTATAGCCATTAGAACTGTCCTTTTCCTTCCTGTGTTTTACTTAGAGAGTTTTTTGAAATGCTTTTTCTTGTGTGATAAGTCACAGCAACTTTGTACTTATAGAGACAAGAAGCATTTGAAAAATGTTGGGTCCATTTGCCACTGCGAGCCGCCGCACGCCCATTCACCAGGTGTCGCTGTCACTGTCGCATGCCGCCTGCGCATCGATGTCCATGACCACAACGACAACGCATGACAGAGGGACCTCTGTGGCCCCATAGAATGGGCCCAATTACTGAAAAGTGGTTAGTCAAATGGAGTTAGAACTAATCTTGGTACTGGAGCACGTCCAGTCCACTGTAGATTGAATCAGTGGTGGTCTGATTTTGTAGATAAGCACCGGTCCAATTACCAGTAATTAGTGTTGTCGGCATGCCTCCTGTGATGCTGGACCATCGTTATTAACCTCGGTGGTTGCTCTACATGCTGAACTTGATCAGCACTTAGGTGAACCAGTGCCGATGACATCAATCCCATTACTACAGGATTGGATTACCAGCTAATTACCATCATCAACTGCAGGAAACATCCAGCTACTGACTCAACCAGTCCAGGCAACATAAAATTACAAAATTGTTTTCTGGTTTTTATGGATTGTTTTACCTCTATACTCAGATAATACAGATGCATTATGTTTTGTTATTCCAGGCAGGATTCTATCGTGTCGATCATGATTTTGTTATTAATTCAGCTCAACTTGCAAAGAACGGTGGCTGCTCACAGTTTCACTTGATTTCATCTGTTGGAGCAAACAAGGACAGTTCATTTCTTTATACGAGAGCTAAGGTATGTGACCATTCAGTTTATGGAAGTATGCAGTTTGTTACATGTTGTTGTTCAGAATGGTATTGTCTATGTAGTATTTATAAAGCACTTCTGAGTAATTATATTTGGTTACATAAATGATAACCTTACACTGTCAGGCATGTTAGACAAGGCTGACTGCGATCTGTTTAGCAACATGTGTCGGCCTAAACACTGTTTACACCATGTACTTCCACATCTTCGGATGGTCATGTTTATAATTTGCCTGAGTGTAGTACCAGTGCCCATAAGAAATCTTTCGTAGTGCGTTCTCTGTACAACTTCATATAATGAATTCTAAACTATAGTTCTTAACACTTACGGTTTTATGTTTGATTTTATATTTCTTTATTTCTTTGTTTGTTGTGTGCTGCTGTTTTGTACATTCTGTCATATTGTGTTCTATATTATTGCTACACATTCCTTTATCATAATACTTTAACAGTGTATGTGTGCATTTGTCACACTCAATAAAAAGATTACTTACTTACTTATAATATACAGAAAACTGAACATTTTCAGTTCGCCATACCACTGCAACCATGCAAGAGAAAATGAAACCATTTTCGCCAAAGTGTTCTAAGATTTCTTGAGAATAAAGGTTAGATTGCAGTTTCATGAATTGAACCATGTTGGTTTGCTGATGATGACAACATTAAAGATGGTCGTGGAAGGATGTTGGCTGTTTTCACAGTCTACAGGGTGTGCCAATAAAAAACAATCCCGTAGAAAATTTTTTATCTCAGTTACTGTGAAAGATTTTTTCACCAAATTTACAGCTTTCACAGAGGAGGATTCAGGCCACATATGCAGCAAATTTCGTTACAATATTTGCTATGTTTTAGAAATTGTATCAATTTAAACTTAAAAGTACATTTTTCGGAATGAACAAGTAACTAAACAGTGATTTTAATGTACAAATAGTAGCAAATGCCCCATATGGATATGCCAATGGATTATCATGTGTGGGATGCGATATTGGAACACTATTGAAGACACATGCCAAAGCTGGCCAAAATTATGCCGAACTAAAAGTCCGTTTTGTCGCCAATACAGAATAATTTGCTTCATGCGTTCATTGATAAGGCAACTGTATCATTTTGCAACAGATTTCAATCGTGCATTGCTGCAACAGGTGGGCACTGACATTGTGAACACTCAGTTTAAATAGAGAATAAGCCTTAGGTATCTGACATTTATGACTGAAACATTTGAACTATTGATGAAAAGCTGTGCAAAATTTGATTTGTTATTTGTGAATATTCAGTGTGCAACTGCATGTTCATTTGAAAAATTAAAGTTTAAATTTCAAACTGCTGTATCTGTTGAACCATCTCAGTTATTAGAATAAAATTCTCAGCATATGTTGCCAGAATACTTTCTTACAAAGGCTGAACGTTTGGCTCATATCCGTGCTACAATAACTGAATTACAGCATTTTATCTAAGGGATTGTTTTTTATTGGCACACCCTGTAGTATCTTGTAAATTATGTGAGATGTAACAAGTTATTTTGTGAGTACGTGAGTCAGTGCTACTCTGTTAGTACTTGTTTTTCAATCGGTTCAAAGTAAGATTTGAACTGCGTGGTTATGCACACTGGCACATTTTGGGCATATGTTACATCTGAAAAATATACTTACTGATAAGTTCCTATTCAGTGGTCCTTTTTGCTGAGTTTGAATTTTAGAAAGACATTGACCCACGTATCAAATACACAGCTAGATAAAACAAGAGACCTAGCACTGGCTAGCATGGCGCGAGATAATCTGCCCGCAAGCAGCACGGCGAGCAGCAAGATGTCTGTAACTTATACGTATACACCCAGAAAACATACTTATTATAATAAAAGTATCAGAAACAAAGCCAGTGTTTCACAGTTTTTAGCGCGAGATGTAATATATACATCTCGCGCTTATGCTACCATGTCAGTGTCCATCTGTCTCTCCGTCTGTCTGTGACGGAAGCTCATTGGCGCATTATAGCTAATTTAGGTTTCAAATTCCGATCCCACTTTACCGCACAATGTATATATTACATCTCATGCTAAAAACTGTGAAACACTGGCTTTGTTTCTGATACATATTATAATAAGTATGTTTTCTAGGTGTATATGTATAAATTACAGACATCTTGTGTAATAGAAAACTATAGGTTGTGCATGGTGTTAAAATATAACTTAGATACTGCATAGATTGAAGGAATTGTGTGATTTACAGGGTGAAGTTGAAGAAGAATTGAAAGCAATGGATTTTGAGTCCCTGTTTATTTATCGACCTTCGTGAGTGCTTACCTGTGTCTGCCTTATTTAGTGCAGATTTACTGAAGAAAACTGTTGTTGTAGTTGTGTCATTGTTTGGTTGATTGACTGGATACAAGAGTGAATTGTGGCCAAACATATACATATAGATAGATCAAGTACTTTGCATGATGACTAGGGCTGTAAGAAAATCACGAATTCACGATCGCCGTCATTACAGTGATTTTCGCCGTGTACCGTGATTTTTGCCATCGACATGGTTCTCATCCGAGGAATTTCAAGCAGGTTGTGACCAGAGGACCCAAGTTGTCGTAATGAGCAGTGGGGCTGGAGTTCATGGATATAACTTGGCTGATGAGTTTTAAGTATTGAATGTCAGTAGTGTTATTTTGAACTGAATGCGAGCAGTAACAGGGAGCTAATAAAGATTGACAGTGTTGTATGTTGATTTATAAAACAGCGGTTTAGCGCTGTGGTAGCGTCGTTCGTTGCACGAACGAAGTTACTCAACGTTGAGCCCGGTTAGTGCTGGGATGGGTGACCGTCTTTAGGCGGGTATACCACCTCGGTATGTAACAAGCCAACTAGGTCAACTCAGCCTTGCATCCCTCCGGGGTCGCTAAATCGAGTACCAGCCTTAACCGGCTGGGGTAAAGGTGAGAATGTCATCTCTGCCGGGTGGCAGGTAATACTGTGTGATCCCATATGGCACGTGAGTTCCCGTAGCAGCGAGGCGTTTGCGAACTGCTATATGCGTTTACTTTACTTTACTTT
>Ga0209782_1001341_pt1 | contig 12682 bp, 8 predicted proteins | sample WorMetmaBAHAMAS1_FD_187390 | JGI IMG/M metagenome (GOLD analysis project Ga0209782, IMG submission 187390) | Marine gutless worms symbiont microbial communities from Max Planck institute for Marine Microbiology, Germany - Inanidrilus... | ecosystem: Host-associated > Annelida > Digestive system >... | reverse complement strand
TGAAAACCCTATCGTGTGGCAATATTTGCGTGATTCTGCTAAACGTAGAATCACGCAAATATTGCCACACGATAGGGTTTTCAAGTGAGATGTTTTGTAGTTGCAGGATTTCTACTCACACCTGCCTCGCGCGGTCCCTCTGCAATAGCAGAGCCACTTGCTTAATCACAGTCATTATTCTGCATTATATTGCATGTTGTAAAGCAACGACATTTGATTAACTCTAAGGTCGGGTTGCACCATCTATACTTAACTTAAGTAGTCCTTAAATCTCCATTGAAATGTATGAAGATTTAAGGACTACTTAAATTAAGTATGGTTGGTGCAACCCGACCTAAGTAATAATGTACGAGACACTATACCCAGCTCTAATGCAAAGACCAACAACGTGCTCAGTTGAAGCATTACAAAGTCCAAACATAGGCAATATCGGTAACAAAATGAAATCGTCAAATTATAGACGCACAACACAATCAGATAGTTACAATACATAGCATTAGAAACATATGAAGAGGCATCTAGTATCATAGCTACGTCAACGTACGTGTCGCCGCTCTAACAGCGTATACCAACCAACGATTGGCAACAAATCTTCATTTGAAAAACGTCGAAGATGAAATGAACGTAATGTGAAATTGTAAGCAGTAACGGCAACGACAGTGACAGAGATCACAGTAGACCATGAGGATTAAACTACGTCGAACGACATGAAAACATCGGCAACTACAACAGCACACGGTAAACGACTGGACATAAGCAGTATCGGCAGTACATGATGAATGAATGTAATGTACGCTGCTACAGACACTGCATGCTGACATGTCTTCGTCTCAGACACGAACGATGCTCAATGAAGAACAACTACAGTCAGCCGCCTGTTATTAATAATATAATTATAATGTGCAACGTTGACAAATTTCTCTCTGTCAACTTGCACCTAAACTATTCTTAGCTATGGTAGGCCTATGTTATAATCAGGGGTGGCGGAAGATAGTGAAAAGAGAGGAGGCACGGAGGGCGAGCGCCAAAGGCGCCGAGTGGGATGGGGTCTGGGGAGGGGTGTCCCCTCCCCAGCCGACTAGGAGGTCTGGGGGAGAGCTCCCCTAGCGGGGTCCGGGGCGGAGCCCCGGCCGGAAACGCATTTTGGACGTATTTTTGGCTCATAGAACACGTCTGATAGCTAGAAAAATGCGCTGGCTACGGTAGTAGGCAATAGGCCCCTATGTTAAATAAAAGCTAAAAACAGAAAGCAGTAGAACTTCACTCAGATTTCTCTTCCTGGCTGTAATTTTTGAGTAGTCGATGCAAAAACTGTTGAAAACTTATTGGTTACTATAGTAATTTGGCAAAATTCTGGGGAGGTCCATAGCGTGCCTCCACGTTCAAAATTCTGAGGAGGCACGAGCCTCCGTGCCTCATAGACATCACCGTCTATGGTTATAATTCCAGCGAACTCTCGGAAGAACGCACGAGAATATTAATATCAAACAAACTCGTTTTGGCAACATCATCATCAACATAATAAGAGCAAGCAAGCAGCAGTAGCAATAAGAGCAGCAGTACAGTACAGTATACCAGACGCCTATACAACACATGCTACAGACGCTACTGGACGGAACTCAAGTGTTATCGTGTGTATTACTACACACCAACTCACAGCGCTACTTTCTCTGTATGTCTAAATCTATAACGGCAGTTCTTCATAAACAACGAAGTCGCAGCACATACAGGCTATACTATTAATTATGCCAAGTGCTGTAACTGTAAGTAACGCTGGGCAAAGCGAGCGTACGTGACCGGCGGAACTGTGCGGAGACATGGTGGCGGGCGAGCGTGAGCCGTGGCTGGAGCGCAGCTCTAGTACCGCTACAACACAGTGACAGCGACACGCACAGAGAGAGACAGCAACTACGTCATCAACAATACGTCTGGTCTGAGTCAAGCCTTGGTCTCACGAGCTGCTGCTGCTGGCGTGTCGCCGGCGAAGTTCAACGTGACCAAGTGATGATCTTCACGATCTACATCGTCGTTGCACGCCTCGTCACTGAACACCTCCTCATTGCCGCCGTCATCGTCGTCCAGCTCCTCCACTTCGAGGTGTCCGCCAGGCGAGAACTTGGCCGCGATCTCCTCGAACGTCTTGTTCTTCGTCTCCGGCACGAAGAAGTAGACGAACAGGACGAAGCCGATCAGCAGCACGACGAATATCGCGAACGTGTATTCTTCCGCGCGCATCTGCAACACACACACACACACACACACACACACACAGCGTCGTGCATGCACTGCATCGGCTGACTGACGTCCGTCTGTCTGTCTGTACCTACTCTACAGCATATTAGCATAGTCAACAACTGACTTCTTCTGTGATACGCAGTGTCCGGTACGCTGAAATAGCCGTTAAACTCGGCCAAAGTAAGTGTATAGGGGGAACTAGTGCGAATAAAGTCAACGAAAATAAACTTATTAACATTATTTACGTACAAGAATTCATAAATCACAACGGTCAAATTCTTTAAGTACCTTGACGTTTCGGTCTCATTACGAGACCTTGAGTCACGCCTACGACCGTTTTCTTGATGTGACAGCTGATCGTCGCATCAAGATCCCGGAAGAGCTGAGCACCAGCTTCTTCTGATGAAGGTCTAGTGATGAGACCGAAACGTCAAGGTAATTAAAGAATTTGACAGTTGTGATTTATGAATTCTTGTACGTAAACTTATGAACAGTAGCATCGCAAACAGACAAGTTGGAAAACAAGTTATAAAACGTTGCGGCGGACGGACGGACCTGGACAGATTCGAATCCCATGGCGATGGTGAACGTTCCCAGCCAATTGACAACTCCGGCGACGGCCATCGCCAGTGGGCGTGGCCCTTGACGGAACAGCTCGGCACCGATCATCATCGGTATTGGCCCTGCAATCACTCACTTCAATACCACTTGCACATCTACCAGCTCTATCAACAGCACGGCCACTGTGCTAGGGATCAATCATGCATATTGACTGGGAAGAAAAAGTTCGATGCATTTTTGATGTTCGTATGTTGCGCGTCTATTACGCTATAGGCCTAATAGAAATCATTCAACATATTGTATTCCCTCAGGAATGGCTGAAACTACAGTTGTCAAACGTTGTACAGAAATAGGCTATATCAAGTCTTACCAAACGGATGACATGTCACCCCTGAAAGGGGCGTTGTTATGGCCATGTGATCCATTAAATTTTTTAGTCGCCCCCTGAAACAGCTAAAGCTAGAGACTTCAAAATTTGTTCGTTGGTTTGCCATGTGACAGTTTAGCTTTGGGATGACAAATTGTCCCTTGAATAAGTGTAATTACACGTGTTATACATGTCGTCTTTAAATTTTGGAAAATAAGCGACAATATCTTGGAAATGGTGCTATAGAGAGACCTTGTAGGCCTAACAATGGGCCACGAACAGCCAATGATGGTCTATTTAATAGCGAAGACCACGGGTGTACGTCAAGGTCATTCGTCGATTGTAAGATTTTCAAATGGCATATTTCATAATTGCAAGATTTCTACTGACCAGCGCGTCTCGCAGTCTCTCTGCAATAGCAGAGCTTCTTGTTGAGATACACGAGCGGATAGACAGACAGACATACGCTACACAGAGATATAGAGACGATCGCAATAATTCACACCATTTGTTTGACTGGTCAGTCGATGACTGAAGCGTCTGTGTGATGGGTCTGGAAGAGTAGAAAACATTAAGGCAAACGGACGTCGACTGACTGACCTAGACCGACAGCAAACGATATAACGTAGACAATGATGCAGGCGACGCTGATGTATGCAATACCAGGCCACGTGAACTGGTTCGCCTATACAACACACACGTCAGACCTACTGATAATTATTTTTATAACTAAAAATGTGTGGCAAAGCCTAGCGTATAGCCCGCTCGACATCGTAGTGTCGCCCCTAGTGAACACTTATGAAACACACCCATAATTACTGATCACTGCAGTGCCTAACAGCCCGCCCCTAAGTAAACGTAGCCGAACTATGCATGACAAAATTATCAACGCCACCCATACAACTTCTTATGACTTAAACTCCTGAGTTGCTGAAATGAATCTTACAAAATTTTTACACAATGTACAGAAATGATTGCCGATTAGCATGATAAAATGGAAATTGCGTTATTCCAATCCGTTCAATTTTCACATTTCTACCCCACCTCAACTAAAAAAACTACCGGACCGATTTAAAACAACTCTTTACACGATGTAGAGGCATAAGTGGAGCTATTAAATTATTAATGCATAAATATGCAAAACGATATTGCATTCAATTGCAGAATGCCAGAACAAAGAGTGAAGTTGGTAAACATAGGCTAGCTGAACTAAGTGTGGTAAAATTATTGACTCTGGCTGTACAACTTCTTACATCTTAAACTCCAGGATGGCTAAAGTGAATCTTACAAAATTTACACATAATGTACAGCAACGATTTAGCCCACTCGGCACACTTGCCGAGGTGCTTAGTTAAAATGGCGACAAGTTAAAACGGCGAAAGTCAAGATGGCAACACCAAAACGGCGACAATCCCAAACGGCGACAGGATAAGAGGAATATAACCAAAACGTCACAGAGAAGTGTGGTCAAAACGGCGACAAAGAACAAAGGACAGCCAAATGCTTCAAAGAATTTGCTAATTATTAGTAGTCCACAAACTACCACTGCACAAAATAAAAAGTCCTCAGATGTGTTGCATTGTAAGTTTGCATGATTCTCTAGGCTTATTCGCCGTAAATGAATCGAATCAAACTGATTTGAATCGGTTTTCTCATGACGTCAACAGTGATGTTGAGCTGTGTGTCAGTAGCAGTGTCGAGACAAGTAACCTGGAGGATGCGGCAGACAGTGATGAGAGCAAGGTCAAGAATCATCGCCAACATTGGAAACAGCAGCAGCGGTCGACGTCCTGCGATGTCCATCATCGGCACCTGCAACACGCTCGCTGCTTCACCGTCATCCCAACCTTTGTTAGACGTATAGAAACTTGATGGATTAGAAATGTGCACCGTATGAAACATTTCCACATAATGCAACCACTAACAGTGTTTATTTCACTTTTTACCGGCCTTATTTGTCTTGATTTGCTTCTAGTTTGTCTGGGTCCCACAAATTTTCTGAGATAAGCAGAACAGCCTTTACAGGTCGAGTGGTCGACTGCTTTGCTTGTCATCTAATCAACGGGTTAAAGCAGCGAATGCAACTCAAGGCACTGGCGTCAATCACGGATATTCACTATCATTCATTCGCCTCACCTCATTCATTCTCTGTTGATCCATCGACTTTTGCAAGACAGGAAGTTGCACTTATTATACCAGCTGTACACACCGAAGTAGTTCAAACTGTTGGTAAATCATCTGTCATTGTTATTTACTTCAACAATGAGCACAGAAGGCCATACTATAACAACAAGCATTTAGCAGCTTAAGAACATAACCTGAACCAAAGCATATTACAGTTATATCATCCAAACCAAACATATTCAAAAAGTGAAGTATGAAAGTCTTACAGCACTTGACTTACCGCTACAACCGTCATTAACACATTAACAGCATTTGTTCCAATAATCGCAAGTGGAATATGTTCTTCAGGAACTTTAGCGTCCTCAAAAATTCCTTGTGAATAGAAGAATACCTGAAATACACAGTGACACATTCGGGTGACACAAAGTTGCTGAAAAATTAGTGAAAATTTTGAAAAAAGTCAATTTAGCTACTGTGCTTGCATCTGTTTAGTGCTAAAGTTACTAGGGTTAGCTATTACTAATTTAGTATTGTAGAGTGACTGACACATCATTCTCTTATTGTCCAGCAGTATCATACATCATTCATACGTCAATATTCTGCACTGCTGAATGAAAAATGCCTTTTCATACTTTTTCAACATTTCACGCCTCCTTTAACTTGTGTATAAGCAGTACATAGGTTTTAAATAAAGGAAAATTAAGCCTATATACACTGGCGGATTTATAGGGGGGGGGCGAAGTGGGCCATGCCCCCCTCGTCACCTGTGCAAAATGCTCGTGGCCTATTTTGATAACTCTTGATACGATACTATGAAATGTGCAACGGGACGTGACGTAATCAAAAGGTCATCGTGGCTGCATGCTACACTAACGTTTACAATACGGACAGAATCTGAATGACGGAAAGTCATAAAAATGCTGTATGGGCGTCTTGTGCACATGATGAAACATCAACAGATTGGCAAATTTTGGGCCGTGAACTGCACCAAAATGCATTTGGCTCCGCCTAGAACGGACCCACTGGGCGAGCTATAGCGCTCCTCCGGACCCCATAGCCGTTATAAGGGGAACGGGAGGGAGGAAAGGGAGATGAAGGTGCCTCGTCCTTTGCTCCCTCCCCGTTTGCTAATCCTGAATCCGCCACTACCTATAGATTTATATAGCGAATTATTTATCATCTCTAAGGCGGGCGGGCGTTAACAATTAAGATCCACTGTCACCCATCCACAACTGGAATTAGACACAACTGTCTTTGACTTTTACCTTCACGGCTACATGTATCTGCCACACATGGATTTCCATCTTTTCACTGTTTTAATTTGTATTTAGAAACAGACGGAAAATGGAGAGACAACGAAACAAAGAGAAACAAACGGACAGAGTGCAATCTGTGTATGCTCAATAGACGGGCGGCTTCATTACATTTACATGTATTTAACGTCAGCTGCTGTTAGGCCAGCGTTCAAAAAAAGTTACTGAAACATATAACGAAGACGAAAGAATTCCAAGTGAAAAGAAACAAGAGCAGAGCTAGACTCACAGCGTTGATGCCTGAAAACTGTTGAATGACTTGTAGCATGCAAGCGACAAAGAGCGGACGGCGCAGGCCTGCAGTGAGCAGCAGCTGAGCCAGTGTGAAGCTGCTGTCAGCCGACGTCTTCTCCGCGCCGCCGCCAGTAGCACCTGCAGCTGTCTCAGTCGTCGTCCGCTGCTGCTGGAACTCTGTGTCCATCTCCTCCATGTCATTGCTCACGTCGTCCGTCCGACGGTAGAACTGCAGCGCTGCACGACAACACGTGACCACGCCACGTGACCTTCACGCCGCACCTACATGTCCGTTCACTGTTAGGACACCATCAACTACTGTCCTTGAGTGACGATCGATGTCAGATCGACCGCGTAACCACGCCCACGCGTGCTGAACTCCACCACTGCAGCGGGCCTCGGTCGCGCCACGCCGCACGCAGAGACGTAGCCAGGATTTTGACTGTGGGGGGTTTAAGCCACCGAGGTGCCGAGACCAAGAGACGAAGGCGTCAAGGCCGCGGAGTTGAGGTGCCGTAGGTGCCGAGTGGTTAGGGTGTGGGGAGCGGGTGTACCTCACCCAAGCGGGGATGGGAGCTGTACCCCATCCCCAGAAATGTTTTGAGGTATTTTGTGTGAAATAACGCATTTTGTGCACTTTCACACAGAAATATCAAAATTGGCAAACTCTGTTTGGAGGGAAGCTAACATTTAGTTTGGGAGGGCTGAAGCCCCCCCCCCCCAAGCCAATGCCTGGCTACGTCCATAGCCGCTTGCCTCGCCGCGCTAGCATGCAGCTGATGACTAACAATAAAAACATTACTCTTATGGCCGTCAGTTAACACTCGACCCTAAGTCCCTAACGCTAACGCTAACCCTAACCCTGACGTAGGCCTATGATTCTGGCTTTCAATCATGGGCGAGCTAGGGACTTTCATGTGATCTATGGGTTAAGCACGGCGAAATTCAGTTCAGCTCTGACGACTTTGCACTCTTGACCGTTTCGAAAAGCACTGACTGGCTACAACATTACAACGTTAATAATTAATGTTTCACTATTATGCGTGAAAAAGCATGTTGAGAACTTGTCCGTCAATGTCGAAGCGCGTTCCACTCGCAACTGATGCGGATTCAGAGGTGGAACGAGCAAGATGATGAGCGTGATGGGTGGGTGTCTAGCGTACCTTGACGCGCGGCGTCGCGGTTCTGTCTGACAAGCAGCAGGTATCTGGGCGTCTCAGGCAGCAGCGGCAGAATGAGCAGAGACACGAGCGCAGGTCCCACTTCCACGAGGATCAGCAGCGGCCACACCTGCTCTCTACCTGTACACACACAGACCACCAACACTCACACACACAGTGCTTCCACTTCGACTCTCCGTGACAGGGAATAGTCCTTCAATCTGATAACCGCAATAGAACTACATTGTATATTTACTTAAATCAGGCAACAAGGCTCATAACCACACACACACACACAAGCACACAGAAAAAAAGTTATAACTATAGGCCTAGCACGTACTAAACTAAAATTCTCTGGATTATATGAAACAATGCTATTAGAACTGTTCAGCCATGTACATATAAAAATAGCAACATGTACTGGCGCGTTGTTATAATTAGTTTCGTAGTCAATGCACTGTACTTTCGAGAGAACATCTCTGCAGTGATTTACAGCAGTTAACATCGCCTTCGTAGGTTACATACTTACGGTCGTCGAAAATGAGATGTCACAACATACACTCCCTGTAAACTTTTCACTGTTTCAGTGATACTGGTCGAAAACTGCAATTTTTGTCCAACCTGTGTTAACTATGAATCGCCCACTGGCGGTCAACTCCGTCAGAATCTCTGCACCTTGTTTCGTGCAAATAGAAGATATCACTCGTGCAGATAGAGAAAAAGTGTGTTTGGCGCTCGGACACGATACTGGGTTGTGTCTGTACGGATTTAAGAGTAACGAACAAGTCCCAGCTACGCAGACAAACCCGCGCGACGCACTGCATCATGCCCATCGAACTGTTACATTCAAAGATGGACGCTTAGTGTGATCAACTGGCGACAGTAGTCGACTGAAATTCAGCTGACAACACTTGCAAGTTGTGACAGTCAGCATGTCGTGTCGAACTTTTTTTGAAATCCAGAGTTTTTTTGACAGAGTTCCAGCAGGAAGTTGGAAGTACCCATATTTTCGGAGATACATAAATTCTCTTCCGACATATAAGTCGAGGGAAGCCTCTGGCCAAACCACGGCAGCTCAATTCCTGCTGCCGTTTCGATACAATACCAGCCTGTGAAGGAGACGCACAGACCCACGGCCATAGCACACTACGTTAGCATAGCGTCGCGCCGGTAACATTTGTTACCGACTTATCTTAGAGATCTGTTCATGGGGAGATGAGTGAAAGAACTGAAGAAGTGAGAGAAACCGAGAAGCTGTGGAATGCCGAAGATGCTGGCGAGCAGAATGCCGAGCGTGACAAACAGTTGATGCAGCGTGCCGAACGCTCCGCGGTAGTTGAACGGCGCTATTTCCGACAGAAATATCGGCGCAATGCAGTTACCTAGACCTGCCACGACATGCACCACGATACTGCATCACAGCCATGCTCCGTGTCAAATTGCTCTACGCTCCACATGCCTCGGCTTTCAACATGACTGCGCAAGTCGGTGTTAGGCATATATTTGGCAACATTTCGTTCACAGAATCACGTATCATGTTCATCAATCGTCATTCAGAATTACATTACCAACGCACTTGTATCATGCATGTTATCTTGTTCCAGTCAATGCCTGCGAGTGAAATGTCTGGTTTCTACTAGTAATTTATGGTAATGTCAGCACATTTGACGTCACAGCGAGGGCTAATTTTAAGGCAACACGATTTCTTAAAGTTAAGAGTCTCTTTAGTTCTGTAACAGAAGGAGCTAGGAGTATTATCATCAGCATATACAACACAAATTGGCCGCAACGTGATGTAGACAGAGTGAGTAACATTATCAACATATCGCAAACAGAACTGGTGACAGCACTGAGCTCTGCCTTACCCCAAAAGTAACATGTGTCGTCATGCAAAATTTCGTCAAAATTGGCCAAAACACATGTGCTGAGATTTACATTTAAATCTGGTAATTGATAGATTTAAATGCTACAGCGCATAGGTTTTGTGATTATAATTCAACAGTTATTTTAATTTTTGGACGCTGCAGTCGCTCTTACACTTGGTTGTAAACTGGGAAGTTTTTGCCATAAATATCAATGATGAGCTGTTGCTTTGTACTACAACACGTAAGTCACATTCAGCTATAGAGCAGCACATTTCAAGACACATCAAACAGACGCGCCTGCCTCGTGTAAACCGACGAAAGACGTATCAGTAATTATAGTTGTGATACCGGAGTTGACGCCGACAAGAACACGACCAAGCATCAGTAGTTCCGGTGATCCGGCCACCACGCACACAGTCGATGACGCCGCGCCAAGAATTGCGAAGATGTGACTGAATAAAATCGTCTTCTTCCTATCAGCATATAATTAACCGGTAATTATCCATAAATACCACACACAGGCTAGTCTGCATGACAACTTTCACACGATAATTGCTAACGAAATGTTTCGAAAACTGTAAAATCGCCTGTAACCAAACCTGCCGATTTTATCAGCGAGCCATCCTCCAAGGAACGCGCCGATCATGCCGCCAGGAATGAACAAGGCAGTCGTCAACGACCATGTCAACGTCATCGACGACTCGGAGAAATTGCCGAAGCGACCGGTGTACGTCACGTTATAGAAGTCTTTGACCAGCTGCAACGATCATCTTATCACTGACAGTATCAACACTGGCAAGTCACAGCTCTGAAACTCCGCATTCACGATTTCTTCTTTCTTAAATTAAAATTTATTTTTTTTGTTGGATGCACACATTTAACCCAAAATTTACTACATATTGCGAGCGTGGCTTTGCATGTATTTAATTTTTAGATTTAAGCTTTTATATGGACTCATATGCACATACATATTATTGATCCTTAAATTTAGCAATTTGCCTTCATTTTCATGAGGAACCAAAAGTGGTTAGATTACAGAAATAACAAATTTTCATTTAAGAAATACGAAAATGCCACATTTGGCATACATACAATTCATTCTAAAAGACCTGCTTAGAAGAGTTTGCACGACGCACGTTAGATTCTTCGTCCAATTTTTCATTTATCTATAAAACAGATTTTTGTTTCTTGATTTCCAGCTTAACTTTGCAAATACTGATTACTGTATAAAGCCTACATACTTAACTGCTGGCATACTGACGTATCACAAACCGACGTAAACATCAGCGTGAAAACAGTTAATTGTATCGACTCACTGAAGGCATATATACCTTCGTTGGTTGGTTGAGTACGCTAATATTGTAGCCGAACTGGAACGAGGAGCCGAGAACGATGACGAACGTGACGAAGACGAGGTTGATGTTGAGACCCTGCACGACAACCACATCATCCGTCAGTCAGTTTACGCGGCCTAATCCACGAACATTTATGAAAAATTCGCCTACTTGAAATATCGCGTAAACAACTTTATTATAGAGTTATGAGAAATATGTAATTAACTTTGACTTACTTTTTCGCAGCATTGCATTTACATCTAGCCTCTGGGCCCTAAAATGTTCTAAATAATTAATAATTAATTAAAAAAATTATAAATTCATTTTCATGAGTTAAGTTTACAGACACGATGTGAGTGAATCAAGAGTTCTATTTTATAAAGAGCTGACATAAATTCTAAATGTGCCAGTGCATAACCTAGAAAGCAACGCTGCATCGAAGATTCCCATGCCCCAGGCACCCCTAACACAAGGAACTCGTCCAGTATTGGCGCCGGCCGTCGTCTCAGACAATTCCACACAGCAACAGCTTTAGCCTGTGCACGCCGCCATCGAGTCCGTAATATGAAAATATGACGTCATCTACAAAACCGGAAGTACGTAACGTATTGCAACGCCTCCTGGCGGAGAGTGAGCTATCGCTACAGGTAACATGCATAGAAAATTTGATGAAGTTTGGACATGTACTCCGCGCGATGTTCGCGGTCAAACCCACAGACACACAGACAGTGTCATCACAATACTCCACTCCCATACGCGACAGGTGGAGTAATCAATACTAGGCCTACAACTGACGATGTCTTACTAAGAACAGAGTACTGTAGAGGATAATGATGCTTGCTACTGGTTTTACTGGTCTGAATCTGTGAAAAGTACACGTCACCTGCAGTGTGGTCAGAACCAGGGAAAAATTGATGCATTTGATATTGGCTTGTTTGTGCACTCACAGGTATAGTAACTGAAGCACATCCTGGTCAAGGCTTGCAGCATGCATGGAACACTTGTCTTACCTGTCTACCCGTTTGAGGCGCATAATTTTCGAACTGAGACTTGTTGTGTTTGAATTTCTATATTCAAACTGCATACATTTTAGCCTTGAACTGCACATCTTGTGTAAGCAATGCACGTGACTGAGTTCATACTGTACAACAAACAGGCCGGCGATGATATATAGGCTACTGACCGCGGTGAGAATTGGCTTGAGGTCTTCATGATACTCTGATCTCGAGATGCTAGCGATGCGTGTACGGATGCTGGCTGAGCTGCGGAGACTGGGGATGCTGTGCTGTCGGTCAAACGGCTGGTCGGTGGTTCCAGTGCTGCCGGTGCGCTTCAAGATGACGCTGGAGCGGCGGCGGTGAGGACCACGCTGACGCAGACTGGCGTCGCTCGCACCTGCCGTCGTCGTGCCGTAGCTGGCCGTCGCACTCCGCTTGCTGCTGAAGTTCCGTCGACGTTCAGCCAGTCGCTCTTTCTCACTATCGTCACC
>Ga0209782_1001340_pt1 | contig 12685 bp, 6 predicted proteins | sample WorMetmaBAHAMAS1_FD_187390 | JGI IMG/M metagenome (GOLD analysis project Ga0209782, IMG submission 187390) | Marine gutless worms symbiont microbial communities from Max Planck institute for Marine Microbiology, Germany - Inanidrilus... | ecosystem: Host-associated > Annelida > Digestive system >... | reverse complement strand
AAGAAGATCAGATTAATCCTCTTCAATTGAATAATACCATACGGTGCAAAGATTGTGAAAATCGGTCCAGCAAATCCTGAGATACTTTGGCTGCGAGCGAATAAGTCTGGTATGAAACAAAAATGGTTGCCATGGCAACGTCCCTTGAAAAATCGGAAAAACTGGACCTGATCAAGAAAACTCACGTACCTGACGTTCTCAAATGAGCTACATTATCTCTGGAGTTACCCAGCAAAAGTTCACCAAATTTTTACACGATATAGCCATATCACCTCTGCTGTTAATGCGCACATTTAGACAGTGATATTACAACTAGTTTTCAAACGATAGTGCAAAGAATGCAAGTGGCATCAGTCGGCGTTTATGACATTTTACCAAAATCAGTTGATTGCCATGGTAACGTCCCTTGACATGTCGGAAAACGAGGTAGTGCTCTATTATCTGCACCCAAAGCGCTTTCATATGGTGAAAAGATTATAAAAATCGGTCCAGTATATACTGAGATTTTGACTAAATATGCCAGTTTTTGCCATGTCGTAAAAAAAGTACACAAATGAGCCCCGTTTTCTCTGGAGTTACTGGACCACAGTTGTTGCTACCATTTTTGGTCAATAAACATTATCAAGATTATCGTCTGGCACTAGTGCTGGCAATGCAGGCTCGGTCATAGCAATGCCGGCTCACAGGTGTGTCATATTATGTGAATGTGATGGTAGATCGTGCGGGTCTGCGAGGCATTGAGTTGGTGGAGAAGTTACAGTCGTCGATCAGTCGGTGTCTACAGTCCGCCGTGGCCGCCAATCATCCCAGTGATCCGTCGACATTCACCAAACTGCTCATCAAAGTCTCCGACCTTCGAACTCTCAACACCATACACTCCGAAAAACTCCTCGGTACAACCAAACAGATTGACTCTGTAATGCTGTAGGCTTAGTTGTAAGTTAAACGTAACTTCTATGCAGTCATATACCAGCAGGCATATCCATGCTGGCAACGCACTTTGTAACCCTGTGACCTTTGCATTTGACCTTTTGACGTCAGGGTCAAGGCATGCCAAGTTCCTGCCGTATATAGTATTGTACTAAGTTCGGTGTTGATAGCTCAAGCTGTTTTTATTTTATAGTGCAGACACAGACAGACACACATGTTACTGATCACCCTATCTGCTCATCGGGTACCACAGCAGGCGTTGTCTGCAGTGCTTTAACACTGTTGGTACGACGTCATAAAGAGGATTCAGCCTTTAAAAAGTTAAAAATTGAGTGAAGGGGTGCTGGTGTGGTTATCTATCTGTAGCGAGGTGCAGATGATTTGAATGTGGTCCAGCTGGTTCCATCACCACCCCATTTTTCTTGCTTCGTTAACATCCACAGTGATTTACCCTTCTGGTACCTGTTTACTAAAATTATATTATTAATTTATTATGGAAAATAGGCCGTTACAAGTGTGTTTATCTTTAAATATCATTGATCGTTATATTCAAGTATGATAAATGAAACAAAACTTATTTGGTCAGTCTAACTGTTAAACTTATAGGGTGCTGTTGAAGTAGCATTAAAGTTATAGTGTGGCAGAATGGAAAATTATGAGTAGTAATATTTACTTTGTTATGGGAGTGGAGTATTGTGATGAGCATGTTTATGTCTGTCTGCCCGGATGAGGTAATTAATTAATGTGTCATAACGAATGGAAGTAGTTGCTGACTGGTTATTCTGCTCGCAGGAGTGATGCATTTATCGAGTGATGTTGCCGCTTCGGGTTCAGAAAACTTTCATCACAGCAGCAGCAGTGAAGGTATTTCAGCCAAAGTTAAGCGCGAACTGCCGATGGAAATTGACGACAAAAACACGGTGTCGGCAGATAATTTATCACGGAAGTACGATACCTCGGGCACACCCAACGAAGGACACAAAGTCAGCTTGGATGGACAAGGACCAAACGAAATTCCACCACTTATCCGAATTGAGACTTCGTCAGACATTCCGACCTGTTCCGATCAGACTCCAGAGAAACTGAATCCAGATTCCTGGCACAAAAGTTCTACCGGATCTCTGTTGAAAGAGCCCTGGCAATCGGGCACAAAGAAAGGGTTCGGAAACCTCGCATGGTTGGGCACCGAAAACGATTCCGACAAAACCGGGTGTGAACCTCATCCGGTGGTTTTCGGGTCCGAAGCTTCAAGATCTCATCGGAAAGAGGCACATGAGAACAACATCGATGGAAGGCTGGGCCAGAGTGATGTTTTGGGATCTCAGACTACGAACAGTGGTCAAGCAAATGGAATAACTACTGTTCCCCACCAGGCCCGCTCGTGCCAGAAACCCACTGACCCCCAGTTGGTTCTGTCGACGCCTTTCGGACTGTTCCACCGCACTCCGCTGAGCTTCTGCTGGGCGGGTGAACAGTCTGCGAGTGGTACCAGCACGCCACACAGTGACTATACTCCTGGTGCCAGTACGTCAGTGTGTCAATCACTTGGTGACAGAGACGTGCCACGATTTCTGCAGCAGAAGGTTGATGCTGATGGAAGAAATGAAATCGAAACATCAGCAAAGGTAATGTTCAGATTTTTGCCACATGACGATTATGCTTCTGCCCTACAGTTGGGGCATAAAGTAATGCTGCAATCCGTCCGTCTGTCTGTCCGTTTGTCTGTCTCTCCCCTTTTCTGATTCTGTCCCATTCTCTAGATGTCACAATGCACCTGTCGCCATTTCAGTCACATTTTACTAGATAGGGGATAGCACAGTAGGCTATGCCCACAACCACATGCTATCAGCAGGGTGCTTAGCATTTTGCCACGCAATACCTTGGATAAGCACGTTGGCTGTAGCCGATGCCATGGTAGGTTGATCAGTGTCATCTGTGTCTATGTGTCCATGCTCTGAAAAGAAAACGGCTTCAGCTGTGAGCAGCAAACCTAGTAGACATGCAACGTACGTACGGCAGTCGCTCTGCAGTAAGCACTGACCCTGAGATCAAAATATCAAAGGTCAAGATAAGTGCACTGCCGGCATGGGTATGCATGGGACTACTTAGTTTTTCTAGTTAGTTAGGCAGATGTATAGGGAGAACTACTTCTGGATCAGGAAACAGTAAGTAAAACAGTCAGTCTAACTGTAATAGCACATAGTTATTAGCTGCTATAAGAATTTGCGGAAAAAATGAACTTATTTAAACAGTTCCATCTTCAGCAAGTTTGTGAACTGCAACGAACAGTTGCATGATGATGTGACATGGCATGTACCAGCCATGCGCCGTGTCTCCCTGTCACACTGATGCATTATTTGACCGCATTGCATGCATTCTGTGCATAGATGTGGGCAGTTGCTGCAGCCTAGCTGTCCATACTTAGGCCAACTGCTTGAGAGAGCACAACTGGCAATAATTTTACACTCCAGATGTCCTTCAGTTTTCCCATATGACAGCGTCATAGCACAGAAAAAATATGGAAGATTTTTGTGTGGACTTTTCTACAGTGACCGTTGTATTGTATCACTAGTTACACCTTACTTGCATTATACTGGACTAGTTAGTGCCTTACACCAGTGGAGCTGGGAGTAATTTTCTGCCATTACCTTAAGACCCACTGTTTCCAGCAGGCCTTCTAAGTTCCAACCCACTTAGCACCTTCCTCTTATGCCTCAGATTCAGCTTTGGCTGACCATTGTGCATGTTTGCAAATTATATTTACTTACTTACTTAGTTATTTTCTTAGTGGATCCATATGTTATTTGCTCTGAAAATGTCTCATTCAATCATTGACTGGATCTGAGCAAAAGCAGAGACTGATGTCTGCAATTGTCATGTTGATTGCTTCAGGAGGCTGGTAGTCAGGAAACTTCATCTGTTGGTGATTGGCATACCGAGAACATCGATGAACTGATTGAGGTCAACAGCGTATCCAGTTTGGACAGTACTGCCAGGACTGTCACTGAACAGTTTTTTTCCAGACATTCGGAGACTCCGAGAACTCCACTGGACCAGGAGAATCACACTGCCGGGACCAATCTCCGGTGTGGTTTCTACTGCGGGACACCTCTTTCGGTGAACACTTCATCACAAGTGGTGGAGAATAGATCCAGACACTGGTCATCAACAGTCGAAGTCTCCTCAATGGCTTCAAACTGTTCTAGTCGGGCTTCGCAGGTGACGGTCCCGGCCACGTCATCGTGCACTTCAGAGTTGCCGAGATCGGCAGAAACGTTTGATGAATCGCGAGAGAATCGGTTCCATCGGAATCCAGACAGCACTCCAACGAGTCCAACTATCGCTTTCCGCCAGTCCTTCAAGATCCGACTTCTGGAGCATGTCGGGATCAATCCAACGTGGAATTTGGAGGAGCAATGCAATGCCTCAACCAGCAGGCATCCGGCCTGGGTGGGTTCCGACGGTTTGGAGCCAAAAGGCGAGGTCTTGTGGGAATCAAAGACCACTGGCGATTGTGGACGTGTTCACCAGTCACCTTTAGACTTGATTGGGTCCCAGTCGACTTCCAGCCATCATCAGAATGCTGACAGGTTGCCTCCAACTGAAGACCTAGGTCTGCCTGGGTTGCCGTCAACATGGGCGGAATCTTCGATGAAATTTCCTGCCAGTCTGTGTCAGCAGTTCGAGTGATGATGTTTGCCGGGAGAATCGTGCATGGACCAGTGACGGCATACAGTCGTACAGTCATACTGGGGCCATGTCTGCTGCCAGTAATGACGAGAACTCGCCACAAACCGACGAGCACCATCAGTGACCGTCAACATGGGCGGAATCATCTGGGACGAAAGTTCCATCGAGGCAGGGCGACGACGTGCTCTTGGAGTCACGGGCGACCAGTGATTGCGGATGCTCCCCACCAGCTGAACACCAGGACTTGATTGGATCCCCGGCTACTGCCAGCGAGCATCCAGGTGGCGACAGATTACCCGAAACTGGCCATGCAGTGGAATCTTCAAGGACCTTTCCATTCTTGTTGTCGGCACTGGTGTCTCCATCATCAATGACACGTGCGGTTTATCCCGGTGTCTATCGACCTCGACTGTCGTATCATGAGGCGGCCGCCATCTTCTACAACCAACTAGCTGCCGTGCATCAGCTACAGCAGCAGCAGCCAGGGACTGGACCACAACCATGACTGTGATGTTGAAATGTAGTGTAGGACAACCAGGGACGATTCTAGGGGACATGTACCTTCCCTAGTCAGAGGTCTGCCTCCCCCAAGACAATTTTTCTTGAGTGTAATTTGGCATCTGGGATGAAAAATTACTGACTGCATGTTGTTTTTGTCAAAAATTGCATATTTGAACATATGACCGACTGAATTTTTCAGGTTACCGGCCCTTCTTCAGAGACTCATGCCCCCTTGCTCTTCTTCTTCCAAAGTGGAGGTGCTAGAACCACCCCTGAAGACAACTAGAAACTGTGAGAATGAATCTGTGAATACCGCATTACGAATATTAAAATTAGCAAAATTTTACGATTTCACAAATATGTCGACGAATATTTGTTTAATATTACGTTTTTGCACAACTGTGGAGTCGACGGCATCTTGGACCCTTGAAGGCTGTAAGCTGTCTCACTCTCAGCGGTTCCAGGAATGCTGCTATAGGCCGCCATAAGTTTTTGATATTTTGCTAGGCCTAACTGTCAGGGCCGGATTTAACCTAAAACCGGCCTGTACAGAAAAAAAATGTGTAGCCCTGGTATTTTTTATACATGAGTACCATAACCGTTTTAGTAACCTACCGGGTTGTTGCCCGACTGCATTCCCACGCAGAGATAGTCATTCATCATCGACATCGTTAGGCACCCGTGCTAGCAATGTACACTACTACTGCAACTCGACATAGTTTGGGACGTCTTTCTTTCTGAAAACTTTTGCAGCTCATAAAAAGAATCGTACAATATATTGAAGGAATCCGGTCTTCGGCACAAGTAGGACTCGGGTGACTGTAGGGACTGGTATCGGGAGCCAAGGTGTGCATGCTGGTGGCTGGACCAGTCATGTCTGCACCACCAGTTCTCACTGGGTCTGGGGTTGACATTCCTATAGCTGGATCCAATATCGGCAAGTGTACTGATAACCACCTCTGTAGGTCCCATACCAGCATATGTGTCCTCAGTCCTCAACTGGCAATCCAACTGAGCATCAGCTACTGGGACCCTCAGGGAAGTCTCCACTAAGCCAGCAGCTTCTTGTATAGGTGTGTATATGCCCTCAGCTAGCCTGGGTTTTCAGAAGGTAAGGTATTTTCATAACTCTCTGTGGCACCGACGAATTCACATCGGAAAAATTTCGAGATTTTATCTGGAAATTTGTTCGAAATATACTGATATCCATATAGAAGGAACGGCAGCTGCCTATAGGCTACAATAGATTCCACAAAAGCAGTTTCCTCATCACTTTCTCGCAGCAAATGTTACGAGGAAGTTTCAAGAAAGCTAGTGACGTATAGGGCATGTATTGTCGGGTGTGTTGTTTCGAGGATGTTAGCGACTTCCTACTAGGAAGTTACACGAAAGTTATGAGATTAGAGGCCTGTTTCCGTTACCTCTATGTGATGTGATGTAATGCTGAAACTGCTCGCGTGGAATTTAGCCTTATCAAAACAATTATCGGTTATATGTACAAATAGGCAATTTTTGACATAAATGACCATATAATCAGTACACATTTATCCCAGTTGTCCAGTTACACTCATCAAAAATTTCATTTGGGAGGGGGGCAGTGGGGGCAGATGTCTGACTGGGGGCCGTCTCCCCATAGAACCGCCCTGAGTGCAAGACAAAGACAGCGCGATTGATCGCAGCCCGGAGAACTGGGTCGCTTCACAGGCTCACAGCGCAGATGAAATAAGGTCATAAGCTATGACATGAGATTTTGACGCCAGCAGCGGCAGCTTGTAGGTCGAGATTGCAAATGTGTGACATGTAGGCCTAGAGGTGAATATAGCGGCGGCCATGCAGTCCTGTGCGTGTGCGTCAATGGTCTCTGTCACACCACGTGCTATACACTACAGTCAATATTATGACTCAAACTCCATCGATTCGATTTGTTGTACATTCGTTATCGACCGCGTAGCAGGGGCGATAATACGTTTGGTAGCGTCCGTGTGTGTGCGTGTGTGTGTCCGTCCGTTTGTCTGTGGGCACTCTCTTGTTTGAACCGTTTGATCTTTGAACTAGATTTTTGGCATGAGGGTCGACCTTGACCTTGGCTAGCCTGGGATTGTAGGTCAAGGTCAAACAGTGAAAATTGTTTAAGCTCTCCCGTTTGAACCAGTGGTGCGGAGCAGGTCGATATTAGGACTCGGCTTGCCGAGTTCAGCCAATGGTAATTGTGAATGACTATTACCAGTCCATTGGAATTGTCTGTTTGTCAGTAATCAGGGGGCGTTCAACGTGTTGCACGTAAGCGGTCGATCAGCTTTAATTGTACAACAAACTAAACCAGTGTGGAGTTCGTAGATTGTACCAACTACAATAACGGACAAGGTAGGTGCAGTGCGGTGGGCTTGGTGGCAAACGTCTGGCTTTTTTAATGTGTAGTTCTGCACAAAATCTGCAGTTGTAAATAAATTTATGCAGTTGAAACGCGTATTTCTGCAGCTGGAAGTACATTTTGTGAATATTTTTTAGCAGCATCATTTGATTTTGAACAAATTTGTCGATTTTCGGTCAGTCGGGAAAACAAAAAATGGGTTGTCCAATTCTCAACATTCCCTAAAAAGCCCTGCATAACATGTTATACATCCTATTGCATGCGGTGTCTGTCTGTCTGTCTGTCTGATTGAGTTAAAAACTTAAAACTTAACGACTCAATTAATACAGAACAAGTCATAACGAACACGTCGCTGTTCCCAGTCAATCTCTTGGCTAGTAATGCTGGCATTCCACGACGCCGACACGGACACAGACACCGACACCGACTCGCCAAACACGGCTACAATCTTACGTCCGACACACGCTATTTTCTCGCGAGGCCTCGCGAGGAAATAGCGTGTGTCGGACGTAAGATTGTAGCCGTGTTTGGCGAGTCGGTGTCGGTGTCTATGTCCGTGTCGGCGTCGTGGAATGCCAGCTTAACTGACTACTGAGAAAGTCTGTCTGGCACAACACGAGCCAGTATAAGTGTAAGTGGTCTTCCAGACCGTTCTTGTCCTGTGGTTTCTTACAACCATTAAATCTTCATTCATTCATTCATTCATTCAGTATTATGTCGAAAACGCTGCTGCACACACCGAGTTCGTTTTGGCATCCATCCTACAGACTTCCATCAGCAATTATCCTACACACTTTCTTTTCAGGAAACCAGGGTAACTATCTCCATCATAAAGATACTTCCATCTGGAAATGTTTTCAAACTCTGGACTTTACAAATTTCGTACCGGCACGTCCGTCAACTGTTGTCAACAATCGACCGACGACCGCGTCGCCTGTTTGCTACCCTCAGCGTCCAGCTTTGTGTACCACGCAATGGGCGGGGGGGTCATGCAGCACGTTAATACCCTGCACAATGCACATACCTACAGGTCTTACAGGAACGCTAGGCCTACATCGCCTCAGACATCCTGCAGTGCAAAAGCGTTACGGTTCAGTTGAGTTGTAACATTGCAGTGTCAGATATCTGGCTGGCCGGTATAGGCCTCAGTCTAGACCTGCTGCTGACTTGGCTCAGGTCCTGAATGAGTTATTGTTGTGTTAGGCCAGCTAGTAGGCACCTAGTCAAACCACGTTAGGTTACATACAGTAGTCGTTGTCGTCGCCAACACTATACGACACTTGCTGGCTGTGCAGCTCTCACTGCTTCAACTACTAACAGGTACTATACTGTCAGTAAGTAAGTAAATATAATTTGTAAAAGCGCAAGAGGAAGGCGCTAAGTGGGTTGATTGGAAAACCTGCTGGAAATAGTTGGTCTTGAGGTGATGGTGGAAAGTGTCAGGTCTGGTACACATTCGTCGGGCTGGAGCGAGAGAGTTCTAGATTGTCTACTATACGTGCTGATTCGGTTTTTGACTTTTCATTGTATTTCTGTGAATACTTTACCGCCTCTCTCCACGTCTGATGTTTCAACTACAAACCTGATCACGATAGACGATCGACGTCACACCGACCACGTTACCACGCCTTCACGCGCTGGACTCTGCCACTGCCACTGCGTGGCCTCGGCCGCGTCACGCCGCACGCCTCGCCGCGCGAGTGCGCATCTAATGACGTGACAATGAAAATGTACTAATACGGCCGATCGTTAATACTCAACCGTAACTTAACTGTAACCTTTGAACTACGACCTTGACTTTCAATCGCATATAGGCGAGCTAGGCTCATGACCCATACACGTATACAAAGCGTCAAGTTGAAAGGTCAGTCGGTTCAAACGATAGAGTGGAAACAATCGCACAGAGCGATTGCTTTACCTTCCCGGCTAACAGCAAATTCACACCGCCCGATACGTGCTGCAACTGCAGGATGGTCGAGTTCGCGTCTCCGACCTACCCGGTCGCCACCGACTTCGTTGCTCATCGTCACAGCAGCTGCTTGTGCCGCCGTTCCGGCTCACAACCGTCGGTCGACGCTCCTTTCCAGTCGCTGCATCACTCCTATTGGAACTCACTGCCAACTGACATTCAGTCATCTCCATCTCTACATGCATGTTTTCCGTCAACGTCTAAGACATTTCGTTTTCGACAACACAGCTTTAATGATTTTCGTAAGAATAAACTTATCAAATGTCGTGCAGTTTGTAAGGCGAGTCAGGACCACTCGTTCATTTGTTTAAAGCAAAACTTTCCAGTAAGATGAATAATAATACAATTAACGCGATACATTTTAATAAAGGTGGGGGAACTATTAGCTTACAGACTGAAAATAGGAGATGGGGGAATGCAGTGCCACACGTGCCCCCTCCCCCCTTTACTTTGAGTTTGACCCCTGCTCAGCGACAGGAACTCACGTGTTATATGAGATCGTACCTGCCACCCGGCAGAGGTGACATTCCTGCTTTTATCCCAGCCAGCTAGTAGTCTGATACTCGAGTTAGCGACCGCGAAGGGACGCACAAGGCTCATTTGACCTATTTGGCTTGCTTACACATACCGAGGTGGTATACCTACGGTCACCCATCCCAGTACTAACCGGGCTCGATGTGGAGTAACGTGAGTTGGTTGATGTGCAGGTGCGTGATGGCTAGTTGGCTGGTGAGACGCTGGCAGACGTGGAAGTCTTCGAGACAGTCACGTGACGATCACGTGATCTCGCTGCTTGACAACCGCATGACTGTCTCTCAGCTGTGGTTTGACTCGACCGTCACACAAGCAGACATCACTGACGATCAGTCCGGCTAGTAGTCTCCATTCACTGCTCGTTACTTCGCCCCCCCCCCTCCTGGGAGGGCCACGAATTATTGCGATGAGTATGTCGGTTTGTCCTACATTAAACGCTATTTGACAGTTCTGACAAAATCTTCTCTTTTAAGTATTAACCTCTAGAAAAACATCAAAGCTTACATGCTGTTTATGTGTCGGAAGGTTGAACTAATTATCAAAAAATCTCAAGATGATGTCAAGGTGTGTGTGTGTGTGTGTAGAGGCGGAGTATGATAAGAACTCACCCACATGGCTGGCGTTGTCTCGTGTCGCCATGTTGTGTAACCGTGCAGAGTTCAAACCAGGAGAGGAACATAAACCTGTAATGCAAAGGTCCTGCAGTTCAAGCCGCTCGCATACGTTAAATAAAATAAAATATAGGCCCTTATGCTCCAAAAAATTGCAAGCTTTTGTTGCCAACTTGTAAAACTTTGCAGAGCCTGCCCTGCAACAACATGTTAATGCTAAAACAATATGATACACAGTGGGCGGGGCATTGGTATGCTAATTAGCCAGTAGGTTAGACGAGTTGGGCGCCGATGACGTAACAGCTGATTGTGACGTCATGAAAATCACGCCACAAAGCATACTACATTATGAATATGCAGCTCCGTTCGTCTCGCCGACGTGATTGGCTGCAACAATAGGCCTATGCTTAGCAAGTTTTTGCAACGTTTTATTTTATTTTACGTCTGCAAGCAGCATTCATTATACATCGTTCTGTTGGCCTCACACGAGTCTGCCGCCAAACAGAAACTCGATCAGTTCAGCCGTTGAGAGCACGACCAGATTACAGTTGTGTCCATCACACAGACAGACAGACAGACAGACAGACCACGCTGTGTGCAACATTCTCTTTAGCTCTGATCAGCAGATTGACTGGGAGAACGTCTCCTCTGTGTCCTATTTTGTGTCGAGTGCATCGGACGTATATCTTCAATTTAGTCTCAATCAACATGCGCAATCTGTAGCAGTCGGCAGAGTCTGCATTCTACACACTTATGCTTTTTCCTAGCAGCACATTGTAGATTTCACGCTTTGTGTTTTATATCTCGTATTTTATATTTCGTGTATTTTTGTCTATTTTGCTTAACTGTGTAAAAGTGTGCGACTGTCATACTTTCAATAAAAGGCTACTTACTTATACTTACTTACTTACTTCGTACGGGCGATGCAGCCTATTGCCAACGCTGCTGTATGCTGATTGTTGAGTGTAGAGAGTGTAATGGTGACGCGTCAGAGTCGGCGCTGTTGAAATGTGTCGAGATGTCGATTGGTAACGTCGAGAGTTTTCGACAGAAGAACAAGAAAGTCTGCGAGATTCCGTTCAATTCTACCAACAAATATCAGGTCAGGTCATGAACTCTACAGGCTCACGGGCCGAGCTGCTATACAGTAAATAGATGACTCACCGATTAAGGTAGGCCTAGGCAATGATTGAGGTAGGCTATGACTGAGTCACTCATTGGAGCCAATCTGTCGCCAAGTGACATTGCCAGCAAGTTTCTCTCTCTTCCTTTCCTTGTGTGTTTTGAAATGATGACATCATTTTGATTGTTTATCCACGAGTTAGTTGTGACGCTGTGCGGCCGGGAAGGTAACCTCTGGCCTGGCAGTCAGTATATAGGCATAGGCTAACTGGCTGCTGCCCGTATGGTCTGCATATGTGCTTAAAATCAAAGATCAGAACAATCCTGTACAATATATCCATAGGAATCACAAGACCACCTTTACCTTTCTACGTTGAGTTTGGGATTGCGAGTTGACTAGGAGTTGACGTAAGAATTCACAGGAATGGACACTGCAGGACTGGAAATTGTGCAGTTTACTCTTAGTCCTTGGACATAAACCATGCCCCAGCTTGCATGAGGAGATTGATTACAATTGTTCAGTCATTGTCCTGCCCGAAAATATCCAGTCCTTCATCGTAAAGGTAATGGTAAAGGTAAACGTGTACCAGCATATAGCAGTTCGCAAACATGTCTCACTGCTGCAGAAACTCACATGCCATATGATATCACCCAGATCACCCAGCAGAGGTGACATTCCTGCCTCTACCTTAGCCAATAAAAGTAAATGGCACTCCATTTAGCGACCCCACAGGGATGCAAGGCTGAGTTGATCTAGCTGGCTTGGTTACATACCGATGTGGTATTCCCGCCCGAAGACGGTCACCCATCGCAGTACTAAGCGGGTTCAACGTAGAGTAACTTAGTTCATGCGACGAACAACACTACCACTGCGCCAACGCCAAGTTGCTAACTAGTCCAGTAGTGCAATTATACAACACAGCAATGATTGTCTCTCTCTGTGTGTGTGTGTGTGTG
>Ga0209782_1001339_pt1 | contig 12685 bp, 2 predicted proteins | sample WorMetmaBAHAMAS1_FD_187390 | JGI IMG/M metagenome (GOLD analysis project Ga0209782, IMG submission 187390) | Marine gutless worms symbiont microbial communities from Max Planck institute for Marine Microbiology, Germany - Inanidrilus... | ecosystem: Host-associated > Annelida > Digestive system >... | reverse complement strand
TCACAGTACTCTCCTCTACTTGGTTTTCATGACGAGAGGCATTAAGGTTCTGATCCTCCTGCTTAACACTGTCGTCACTATCAGCTAAGGTAAAAGCATCATGTTGAGCAGTATCCAACTGCTTCTCCAACACAGGTCGACTGGCTTTGATCTCATGTGCATTGCTGTCGGTGCAAACTTGCTCAAGCTGTTGCTCAAGAAGAATTAGCTTACGAGATATTTCCTCATTGTCGGCATGCACAGTACTCCTTTCTCTTGCCAGCTCGTCTCGTTCAGCCATCAGTTCTTGACAAAGTCTTTCCATCTGTGCTAATTTCTCTTGACCAGTATCTGCATCGATCTGGGCACTGTTCACCATGGTCTGCAGATTTTGGCCCTTTGACTTGAGAGCCTCAATGTGATCTTCACAATCAGCGTCATCTACATGCTCCTGTACACACTGCTGCTGTATGAGTCTATCTTCAGCCACCTTCAGTTCCTCACACTTTAATGCTAGTTCCTTTTTGAGCAATTCTAATTCACTACTACTAGCCATCTCAGCACTCGCTACACGGGATTCGAGTTCCGACATGGCTGCAGCATTTGCTGCAGCCTGTTCTTTAAATGCATCTCTTTCGGAAGCAAAAACAATACATAAGTGTTCTCTCTCCTTTTGTGATGCGGCTAATTCTCCTTGAGTACTTGCTAGGGCTGACTGGAGGTCAAGAACACAGCTGGTCTTCTCGTCTGCCAATTTCTTTAGTCTGCCACTCTCGCGTTCTGCCTGTTCACAAGACCGAGCCAACTCAGCCTTGGTCTCAATCAGTTCCATGCTGGTTACATCAAACTTGCCGTTCAAGTCTTCCATGCCCTTTCGTAGTTTTATCACTTCCGATTCCAACTCGTTGTAACGTTTTCGCTCATCATCACGTTCTGTAGCAGTGGTGGCAATCTCTTCTGTTAGCAAAGGGATCCTGTTAACCTCAGATTTCAGAGTGCTGTTCTCATCCACCATGGCAGACAAGTCTACTTCAAGACCTTTAATCTTGGCCAGGAGCTTTTCTTCTGTACATGTCCAGTTTTCAAGTGCCAACTGCTCACTAGACGTGAATGCGTTCACCTTGTTGACATAATCGGAGATCTGCTGCTTCAAAGAATCGTTTTCTGACAGCAGCAAGTCCTTGGTCTGCATCAGTTTGTCAGTCTCTGTCTGTAGATATATAGTCTTCTGCTCCTGATCATTCAGCCGACATTCTAAGGCACTTCTGGCTAATTCTGACGCATCACAACGTTCATTAAGGCATTTATTTTCATCCTTCAGATGACAGCATTCTTTCTGTAGAGATTCGATGTCAACTAGAGCAGTCTGTTGATCCACAACACTTTTCCTCAGCTCCCTTTGTTCAGTCTCAGCCTCCTGAAGCTTAATCACGAGAGAATTTCTGTCCTGTAAGGTAGATTCCAACTGGGACCGTAATTCTGCGCAGGTTCTGTCCACCCTGGCAAGCTTCTCTGTCAGTTCTGACTTCTCACTGGTGGCATTTTTCAGCTCAGTATTCAGAGTTTCAAGCCTGCTAGCAACTTCCGAACTGGTACCAGCCGACAACTGCTGCAGGTCACATTCTGTTGATACAAGTCGAGCTGACAAATGATCACGCTCACTGCTAACTGTATTCAGTTCTTCCATGAGTTTCTGATTCTTTGCTAGCAACGTCTGTGCATTTTCCTGTCGTTCATCGTAGTAAGTCTCGAATCGACGAAGCTCTTCACGTGCAGAGGCCAACTCATCCTCAAGGGCCCTAATCTTATCATTAGCACTACTCTGCATCTGTTGAACATTTAACTCCGCCAGCGAAAACTTCTGTCTAATTTCATCTCGTTCCTCTTTCAAAGCACTAGTTTCCACAAGCAGTTCGTCAATTTTTACCAGCAAACTGCAGTCGGCATTTTGCGCTGCTGAGATATTAGCATCAACTGCTTCATCAAAAGTTTCACTGGTTGATGATGATTCTTCTGCTATGTTCTTCATGTCAATGCTGCCATCAGACACAGCAATACACTGCCGACTGTGCAGATGAAGATAAAATTCTTTGCGATCAGTAGCTGTATCACTCTTCGTCCGCCCATCTTCTAACACTGTGACAGTTTCTTCACTGCTCTGCTGTGCAAAGTTGGTATCCACTACTTCTGACGCAGCCTCAGGGTCTGTTTCCTCTACAGCCAAGTCTGCATCATCGGTCAGTTCAGATTTCTTGGGCATCGTGTGCTCAAAAACATCATGCTTTGGACTGCTGTGCTCCAACATAGACAGTTTGGCAGCATATCGATCTCGATCCTCTGTGACTGCCTCCAGCTCCACTTTCAATGTCTGCAACCTCTGGTGCAGATCTGACACATCTTCATCTGAATACGCCATTCCTACTAGATCCCGTTTAACAACCATGTCTGTGACGTGCATTTTGTCAGAATTATAGAATAACGACTCTTCAGTCATGGTACACTGTTCTTCTGTGTGAGGCCTGACTTGCATCAGAGCAACAGACGGTGACATTTCAAACTGCCGGGGACCGCTGACTACAGCATCAATAAAGTCGGTACCAGCTTCTTCCGCAGACAATCCAGAAGACTGGAATAGCTCTGTAAATGTTCCATCCTCACTGCTCATCAAATCATTAGACTTCTTGCACTCAGCAACTGTCAGATCAGAAGACGGCTGTTCACGTGTCTGACGTAGCCGAATGATTTCTGACTGAAGAAAGTCGACTTTACTGACAAGAGAAGTTTCCACGCTACTTTCGTCATCACCATTGCTATCTTCGCTCCTGCTGACATCTGTCAACTGCAGACTACTTGTTACTTCATCAATAATTTTCTGCTTCTCTTCACATTGAGACTGCAGCTCAGCTAAGTCACTCGACTTGACAATGTCCTCAGACTGAACGGACTCGACCGTTGCCTGCATTTCGACGAGCCTTGCCTTGAGCTCATCGACAGTCTTGCTGTACTGTAGAGCCACCGCCTCTTTCTCGTCCAAGAGATTAACTCGTACAACCTCCAGTTCCTTGACCCGAGTCTGTAACCAAACATTTCTATTCGCCAATTCACTTTCACCAATGGCCTCACGTGGCTTCGGCAATTCTGCTGCTTCGTGCTCCAATTTTGCCGGAGCGACTGGAAAATGCACAGTAGCATCTGTCTGGCTGTGCATATGCTGGTCCCTTTCTTCCACAGCCATCTTCAAGGCATCCTGCAAGGCACCAATCTTACCATAAAGTTCATCTCTTTCGGCTTTCACCTCTGCCAGCTGAGTATCAGTTGCTGCCTGTTTCTGAACAAGTGACTCGTGATCCAACCTGAAACTATCAAGCTCATTTCTTAGTGTTTCCATCGAGTGTTTTGCGGTATCGGCCAAATCGGCCCGACTTGCTTTCAGCTCAATACACTCTTGCACCACGTGGGCGAGGTCAGCAGTTAGCCTATCTCTCTCCATTGCCACAATGCTCAGTCTTTCCTCCAACATTCTCACAGTCTCCATTAACGCATGCTGAGATTCAACTTCTTCAGCATTAAAAGACAGATCCTCCCTGGACTGGTCATGCTCACTACTGTCAAATGCCTTTGTGCCAGCAAAATCATCCACGTTACTACATTTCAGCGTATGTTGAAGTTCACCAGAATCAATCTCGAAACCTTCGGGTACAAGCACATTCTGCCCTTCGAGACTAGAAAGTTTCGCTCTCAGCAACGCATTATCATTTCTCAGTGCAGTAACTTCATCCGCTGTTGTAAGTTCCGACTCTTCACAGCCTTCCAGAGTTACAGATTTTTCCGCGCTAATATCAAACGGAGCAACAAGGCCATCATCATACGACACATCCAGAACATCGTCAGCAGCGGCCGTCGTTAGCGCAATAAGCTGCTCCTTTTCGCAGCTTAGCTTCTCGAGCATTCCAGCTAGCAGTTCCTTCTCTGACTCCAGTTCTTTTATACGCACTTCTGCGCTATTCCCGACACGATCAACTTCCACCACCTCCGGAGAACTTAGCTCCAGATGGCGTATGTCAGCCTCAAAGACCTGCGTGGGCTGGTGCCTTGTAACCAAGTGAGCCTTCAGCTGTTCCTTCTCGGCATTCAATCTTTCCACCATGTTGGTTAGCAGCTCCTTTTCCGACTGCACTGACTTCAGTTTATCAACCACTGTTTTCCTGCTCGACGAAGGAGTGTAGAAAATATGGCTGTCTCCAGAAGTATCTGCCGCACTTTCAGCATCAAGACTACTGAAACCGTGTTGGTAATCTGGCTGTAAAATGGCAACCTGACTTTTCAAATTCTCTTTTTCTGACAACAGTGTATCAACTTCAGACCTCAGTTGTTCATTCTTTGAACTAACAACATCCAGTCGTTGTTGCAGATCGTCTTTCGTCTCTGTCAGATCGTTAATACGTAGCTGCAGAACCTGTAGTATGTCAAGGTCTTCATCCTCAGGTTTTTGCTTGTCTGAGTGTTGTGTACTACCTTCATACACAGACTGTTTCAACTGAGCTATTTCTTGCCTCGACTGGTTCAGTTCCTCTTCAAGCTGAACAGCATGATCGCTGTACGCCTTCTCAGATTCCAACCGCGCTCGAGCAAGATCCTGCTCAAAATCTTCATGCAAAGCTGAAATTCTTGCACTGTTTTCTTTGTTGATGTCATGCATCACAGTAACATATTCCTGTTCCATGGACAGCTTCTCGGCGGTGAGATTTTCGAGCTGTGCCTGAAGCTCTGAACACTGCTTCCGCACCAAACACAACTCTTGATGCTGTTCACGATTCAACTCATCGTTGCTAAACGACAATTCGCTGAGCTGCGTCTGACACTCGTCACGCACTTTGGCCATCTCACTCACGTGTGCAGCGTTCGACCGCTCCAGTTCAGCCGACACCGTATCCACCTTTCGACTGAGGTGTTCAATATCCTGAACGTAGACGGCAACCTTTTTCTCATACATCTGCTGCTGTTCACTATTCTCGCGAGCTGACTTTTCCAGGTGTGCAAGCAATTCGGTGGCATTTGACTCTAGCGCCTCATTCAGTCTGTTTCGGTCCAATGTCAAGGTCTCTATCTTCTGAGCAGCACGGTGCAGTTGCTGATGGAGATGATCAATTTCCTTTGCCTGGTTTTCGTATGCTATTCGCTTCGGACTTACGTCTTCATCCACGCTTTCCAGAATTTCCGAGTGTATGACAACAGGCATCTCGCGAACATTCTCGGGTGCAACTGAAGAAAAAGGTACCTGTCCGCCAAGGAGTATATTGTGCTCTTGCACCAGAGCATCAATTCTTCTTAAAGCACTGCTATGTTCTTCGCGAACTTCTTCCAGTTCGTGCTCATAGCTGGCATACTGCTGATCCTTGTCAGCAATTACCTCCTCCATTCGGCTCAATGTCATGGCTAAACGCCCCTTCAGGCTGTCGATTTCCACGTCGCGTTCTTTCAGTTCATCGTCCAGGGCAGCTTTAACAGTTCCGGTTAAGGAGGCTGTGTCCACGTGGTCACGACGCAGCAGTTCGTCGCGCAGGAGACGAATCTCCAACTCAAACTGCGACCTAACTTGCTCACGTTCGCGGTCAACGCGCTGCAGTGTGATCAGCATTTCACGCAGACGAACAAGTTCAGCACACAGTGCCGAGTATTCCTGTTTCATCGTTGCTACCTCTTCGGCGCTCAGCATGTCCTCTGCTTCGCCTGTGGATAAATTCTGTCCTGCCGCACCATCAGTCCTAACTGCAGCCGTCAGATTCACATTAACATTAGTTTCGGAATGTGAGCTGATAGTGGCTGCATTAGAAAATGAAGAACTATGATCTTTCTCGCGTCTGAGTCTCTGCAATTCCTCAAACTCTGCACGCAGACTATCTATAACATCCGGTACTGAACTGTCAGTGGCATCTGTTACAGATGGCATATTTGGAATGGAGCCTGTGCCAATGGAAGAAAGACTGGCAGTGGAGCGGCTAATGGTACTATGCTTCAGCCGTGACAGCTGGCCTTGTGTATGTGCTAACTGTTCACCGAGTGACTGGCTTTCGGCGTCGAGGTGGTTCACTTGAGTGGTCAGTCTATTTCGCTCGGACTCCAGCACTTTTATCGTCTGCTGCAGTTCGATTCGGTCGCCGTAGACTGTCTGCAGTGACTGCATTGCCGAATCTCGTTCCCGTGTAACTTTCTCTAGCCGGAACGAGAGATCAGCAACAACAGAGTCGACATCGGAGGCACCCATAACAGCAGACGATGAGGTCGAAGGAACGTCAGTTTTTAACGGCTTCTGGCCCGACTGATGCTGAAGCTGGTCGGCAATAGTATCGTTCTCCTTCTTCACGAGATCATACTTCATCTGCAGCTCTTCAATCAACGCCGTACTCTTCTGCTCACGAGACCTGAACTCATCAACTGCCGCTGTCATCTTTGCTCGCTCTGATTCCAACTGTTTTGTGTACTCACCGGCCAAACGTTGCACGGCATCGGCATTCTCAGCCATCAGCTGTTCAATTCGGCATTCGTGGTCTTTCTTAACAGCGACAAACTGCGCCTGTTTCTCATGCAATACACTCTCCAGGTGTGTGGCTTTAGCTTCTATGCTGGCTAGCTCGACTATCTTCAGTTGTTGCTCGGCTGATGCGAGCTGATTGGTCAACTGAGCAATGTCGCTTGCTGCCTTGGCTTCCAGCTGCTGCAGCTCACAGGTGTGCTGGCTATGAGTCGACAACAGTTGCCATCTCACTGCTTCTAGCTCATGTTCGACTGTTCGGCTTCTTGCAATGCTCTGGTCACGTTCTTCACATGCATTATTCAACAACGATCGAAGTTCATCTATTCTTGCGTGCAAAATGCCAGTTTCTTCACCAACATTCTCCGCAACCTCCCTCCTAGCTTCCAGTTCTGAGGAAGTTTCTACTCCCACAGACTGGGAGGATGAGCGTGGAAGCAGAGACAATGACAGTTGTGCTTTCAGTTGTTCAACTTCCGCGGTCAGCTCCGCAACATGCTGGCGCTGCTGCACATTGTCGGCAACGGCATCGTTCAATCTCTGGATGACGTCCACGTTGGACACACCTTGCTGACTGAGAGCCATGTACTGCTGCTGCCACAGACTCGCCTGACTGACAGATCGAGATCGCTCCTCCTCGCTCCGTGCCAAATCTCGCCGCAACTGATCAATGGCGGCCGAGTAATGATCCCTCACCTGCTCCTTCATGCGACCTATGTCCGCTCCGAACACCTCTTCAAGTTCGGCACGGAGCGCACGGAGCTGTCTTTCGACATCCGCCTCGTGTTCTTCCTTGGTGTAGGTGACTGTCTCAGGTGGACGGACAACGCTGCGATGACCCGCCTCAACGTCGGCCATCAAACGGCCGACCACTTGTGCACTTTCGGCTTCTCGTCTCCGCAGGTCTTCGTTTTCCCTGCGCAACTGCTCGAGCGCAAGACGAGCACTCTCGCGTTCGATGACGGCCGACTCTCCGCGAAGTTCGTTCAACATCGCACTGTGCTTAGCACGTTCGGCAGCCAACGTTTCCTCGCAGAGTCGGACCTTGTCGCGCAGCTGCCGACTGTCCTCATGTGCCGCTGCGTAGTCGCGCGTGGCGGCGTCCAGGCGAGCGGCCATCTGCTGAGCATCGTCGTCACGTTGTCGTACAGAGTCACGCAGCGACGACAGTTCCGCGTCCTTCTGATGAACTACTTCCTGTAACGCCAGCACTTCGTTCTTGGCGTCGACCAGTGCCTGCGCCGATGCACTCTGCTCACCCGTCTGATGCTGCAGCCATTCACTAGCCTACAAGATGACACACGATCATTTAACAATCACACCACAACTCACCTCCATGCTATGGCCATATGAGGTGTTCAGTTGTGCTTGGCATAGGCTATAACCATCCAAATAAGAAGTTTTTAACTACAGAAAAATAGTATACAACCTACCTACCTTCATTATAATGGCCATTTGCAAGTGCCCAGCAAATGGCCACTTAAATCATTTCCACTAAGAAGATGATACTGAAGACCATGGCAAATGACGGAGGTCACGACGTGCTAATCACACTTACCAGTAATCATTGCTCTGTCTTGCTCATTTTTTAAGATATTCATGACAAGTATTTTTTTCATCTACAGTGACGTTTTCACATCTTCTGGTGATCACATGGCCATAATGACTGTCGAGTTCAACTTGCAGCATCGGGCCTTCCTATTAGTTTTCCATAACCAACAATCTATCACGCGGCATTTTTGAGCATGGGAAAGACAAACAAACAGATACACAGACAGCAGATATGTTTAACGCCCCCACTTTGATAAAGGCATATAAATGACATGCTTGTTAAATGTGTTGTAATAATAATACTTAAAATGAGAAAGAACCCAGAAACAAAAATTTAAACTAAAAATATAGGACACCCGATGCCGCCCAACCTAAGGTCACCCACTACCGACTTATTTATCTTCACGACCTACTTCCGGTCATCATGCCCTCATACTGTTAAATATTAACTCGGAGGTGAAACACAGATTAACTTGCGATATATCACCTGCTTGAGCTGGTCCTGCAGCAGCTGAACCTGCTCCACCAGTTGGCCGGCCTGTGTCATGTATTCAGTCTGCAGCGAATCGCGGTTCTCCGTCGTCGTACGTAAGTTTGTCGACAACGTGCGAATGACGTCGTCACGACGAACCAGTGCCAGCTCAAATTCCCGCAGCTACAACAGACATGGACACACAGCATGCTGTCTGTCTCCATGTCTTTTCTTTCTCCATTTGTTCCAAAACAGTACTTTTTGGGATAGTGGCTGCAGAAAGTATAAAAACACAGAAGGGACAAAAAACACTGAACCCAAATGGAGAAAACTGCAGAACTTTTTTCTGCAGCATGGTCACCTTCGCAATCTCCTGACTTTTCCAGCAATAGTCAGAAATGAACAAATGTAAGAAAAAGCATGTAAGATTATCTTAATGTTGCAAATACTATATGAGTGCCATATCTCACTGTATTAATCCACTCTTTACCACTTAAAAAGCAATGTTGTGGCTGTATCACACCTAATTAACTGTCGCCAGCAAAACCAATATTTAGTAACTCCATTATATGTTTGCACAATACAAATTAAATTGCTGATAACATGTGCACTTCAGAGCAGATGAGCCATCTTGCACTGCTACCAATCACTTCATCTCTGTATGACTAATACTGCTACATTCAGATTATGTTTAAACTCATCTGTTTTTTTTTCAGAAAGCTGGGTACCACAAACATCTCTTAAACGGGAACCAAAGTGGAATGCCACACTGGTCCAATCTTTTCACACGCTAGATGCTTTTCCTGTTTCACAATATCAAGTAAACGATGCAGCAATCACACGCTGCACTGAACCATACAGTTTATCTGCTAGAATACTGGAATGATACAACGCGAATATATAGCCACGATAAACCGACTTATAACAATATCATCTAACCTTTATGCTGTAGTCTTCAACTGTATTCAATGCTTCACTTCCCGGCACTGGCAGATCGAGATCTTTAAGCAGCTCGTCACTGGCTAGATTCTATAATCAAATCACAACAATGATGCACTCAGGTACGAGAAAAAAATCTTAGTCACCTGCGGGCTCAGCTCCGGGCCCAATGCTCGGTAAGGAGTATTGGAAACTTACCTTTTTTGTCCATTTCTGTATGTATTACACAGTATTACAGAATAAAATATACCTTTCAACTAGAAGCTAAGCAGTCGTGTCTTGTCATATCGTCATGCATATTCATGCTGACAGTGCACCTGATAACTGCATGACCTCAACATTTGACCTTTTGACCTCAGTCAATGTATGCTGAATGACTGCCATGCACCGTATGTCTACTAACCAGTTTGGTGTTGATATTCAAGTTGTTTTTCTTAAACAGTGTGGACAGACAAGCACACACACAGAGAGAGACACAGTCACAGACACCACTGATCACCCTACCCACACATCAGCTACTGCCAGCATGGGTAAAATTAGTACTTACCATTTACTGCAGTTCACACATCCTCCTTGTTTACTTTTCACTTTTGACATTTACCACAAATGCTCAGCAGGCTTCCTTTGTCTATCTCAATGACTTACAACATTCACTTCATTGTCTATGCATCTTTTCGCCCAAATAACTCTCGTCCATTCATGCCCTTACTAAACAGTCGTTTAGCAGTTTTTAACCATAGGCGACTTTAAATAATTTCTATGTAATGTAATGTAATGTAATCTCCACCTATTTAACTATAGAACCGTAAGTATATCATATGTTACTAGCTCGGGCCCCTTTCTCAACTCACTATACATAAACCTATCTGTTAATCTAATGACACATATCCATTTAATTATTCTTATCTCAGCCTACCAAGTGTAATCTTGTAATCTTATAGGGCGCATCAGTTATATAAGAATATCTCTATGTTATTTCTGTTTCCGGTGAAAAACGGTAAGATTTGATGCATCATGTTACGGTTAGTCTTCAACAATCTAAAATTACCTTACAAAACAATTGCATAAATAATACCTCGATAACTCAGCCCACTTTTGTCCTTTTATTTGTGACTAAAAATGTAGAATTTGCAACTTTCACGCAAACTGTTATGATTAGAACCGTACTGCTCAACACCAGAAGTTCACTAAATATCGAGTAAAGCTGGATCTGGGATAAATATTCTTTATTTACTGATGGGCCCTATTGTCTTACTATCCTCTGTATAAGTAACTAGAAATGAATGGCAAAGCCTAGCTAATAGCCCGCTTGGCGCCGCAGTGTCGCCCCTAGCAAGTAGTAGCGAAACGAAACCGTGCTAACATCTGGCAAACGTGCAAAGAATGCACGTAGTATCAATTTGCCTTCATTAAGGCAACATTATTTGGTTGCCATGGCAACGTCCCTTGACAAATTAGAAAATAAGACACAGATCCATCATCGGCACGTAAAGCGCTTCATATGGTGAAAAGATTGCGATAATTGGTCCAGTACATCCGGAGATATTCGACAAAATACGCCGAACCACGATGTTAACACGCAACGCAATTTCGATTAGGCTGTTCTCTGCCGAAATTACTGGACCGATCTGCACCAAAATTTTCCACGATATTGTGGCATTAGTGGCGCTATTAAATCATGCATATACACGGCGTTATCCCATACCGTTTCTGAATGCCAGAATGACGAAAGTGCGGAGTTTGCCATTTTTCGCAAAATCGGTTGCTATGGCAACATCCCTTGAGATATCGAAAAAGAGGTCCAGATCGATCATCTGCACCTAAAACTCTTTCATTTCGGTGAAAAGATTGCGAAAATCGGTCCAGTGGATCCCGAGATAATTTGTCTCCGAAAAATCATTATAAAACAATGTGGAAGAAAAAAAGCAAGAAATTAACGTAAGCAAAATATATAGCCCTGTTGGAAAATTAGCCGAGCGGGCTAAATAAGTCACAAACATACACAAAAATCTTCCTTCGATTAGATCACAAAGTGGGCCAGATAGTGCCTCCGTATCCTATATAGAACTTCATGGTGCTATACGAATACCGAATTATTATTAATATTAATGACTCACCTATTTCAATCTGAGAAAGATCGTAATGAATTAACTGCACAAATCATCATAGTGAAATAAGTGTTACTTTCTAATTGTTCATGTTCATGCTCAATCAAGCTCACCTGCACAGCACTAATAATAAGGGCAGGTAGGTACCTTTATTCCATTCATATAACAACAACTACCAAGCTGTAGCTATACATATTCCCAGGCTTGTTAATATCGATGTATCCAGTACTGTCGATACATTATCGCCGCTACTTTTTCAATATCTGTGGTGTTATCGCTAATACGTTTGAAAAGAAATATCGATAAAACTATCACGGATACTTTTTTGGCTTGGTATTTCAATACCAAATTTCCAATACTTCGCGGCCGCCACGTTCAATGGTTGGGGCCGGCGCCACCACACAGTGCCGAGTAAATCACAACACGGTCGTGCTAAATGACGTAAACTACGCGGACGAGGGATAATTAAGCACACGCCTCCCCGCCGTCTCTTCGGACAACGCGCTCGACGATTTAGGCGATAATTACGCTCCCGCCACACATGGATGACACGCCTTCCGCCACACGATAATTCGTCGCCGCCACCGATGAAGGTGCATGAAAGTATCGGTAGTGGTAAAAGTCTTGCTGATACTTTTTGCGAACGTATCGATATCGGTATCGTCGATACTTTCAGCAGAAAGTATCGGTATTGATATCGGCAATAATATTTGCAAGTATCGTTAACAAGCCTGCATATTCCACACATACAGTTCTACACAGTGATGAATAACTGACCACGCTATCAAGTGAAGTTAGCAGAGCAATCTGAGCTTGCAGTTCCTCATTGTCAGCTAACGCTTGGTCAAGAGCGGTCTGTTTGCCAGTCAGGGTCTCTTCGAGCTCAGTAATACGATAGCTTGCTCGTTCCATCTCCAACTGTTCACGGATCACAAAGTACCATACAAATTTATTAGTTACAGTTCAACCCATTCCCTGGTCAGCTGCATTAAGGTGGCTAACTTGACTCATGTGCAATGTACAGAGCAAGCATCCATGATGCCAATAATCTTCTTGTATTTACTGACTACCGGTACCACCAGAGAGTTGGCCACATTCTCACAA
>Ga0209782_1001338_pt1 | contig 12686 bp, 8 predicted proteins | sample WorMetmaBAHAMAS1_FD_187390 | JGI IMG/M metagenome (GOLD analysis project Ga0209782, IMG submission 187390) | Marine gutless worms symbiont microbial communities from Max Planck institute for Marine Microbiology, Germany - Inanidrilus... | ecosystem: Host-associated > Annelida > Digestive system >... | reverse complement strand
CTCCCTTTGTAAAAAAATTCCAGAGCTCTAGCTTCAGCCATTCCTGAGATATGGATGGGGCACCCAAAATTTAAAACGTGTCACGTGACGTAACCACGCCCCTTTCAGGGACGGTTTGTCGTCCGTTGGCTAGGACTAGCTAGAGTCAACCTGTACACCAAATATGAAGTCACTATGAAACACTACGAAGATATGAACGCCGACGAAAAATGCATAAATTGGGGTGGTTTGGGGGGTTAGAGGTCACCCAAGGTCATCGAAACAAGGTGTCACAAAAAATTAACATCTTTGATTTGATCTTGTTATAACGTTAGACATGTACCAACTATGACAATATTTGGCAGATATGTATCTGAGTGTGGATAATTGGCATCAAAAGGATGCTTTATCTTCCCAATAATCTAACTAATGCGTCTGCACTACTTTGCAGATTTTTGCCCTGAAAATTCGGGCAGGGTCCGCAAAAACTAAGACTCGACAGTGAAACTAACATGTATATGACATCTGCCATGGGTTTAACATTCCACTCAAACAGCAAGTGGTCACTTTGGAGACTGGGTCGTTACAGGCAACTGACTGCACTGACAGTCACAACCGAAGTCATGACCATGAAAAAATACACAAAGGCAACGTTTCCAGCACAATTTTCTGAAAAAAACACATGACAACGAGTGTTTAATCCACACAACACAGCCAGAGTCACAGCAAACACATTCAAGCTGGTGCAGATAATAATGTAATGTTTGCAACTAAACACACAGTAACAGAATAAATAGTGCCTGCATACAGCAAAAACCAGTAGAACACACTGGTTACAAAATGTACACCAAGCTCACAAGCTCGTATGTGCAACATCCAATAAACTGTCACGATTTTTAATGCAACTAAAATGCTTTATAAATACATCTTAGGATCTGATTTTAAATCATCGAACATGTACTAGTATTCTAATTCCGAAGCAAAGTTGTTTTTGTCTGGTTGTTCTTTAATACATTTATTACAATTATCACATGTTATATTAGATATAGGTTAACTCGGCTTTAAGTCAACCAATGTAAAGTACAGTTGATCGTTGTTTTAGACCACCAGACACATGACTTAGAACAACCTACTTGGTAATAATGTAACAACACTACAAAGACACATATGACATATCTCATACTGAAATATATTGTCAGGGCCAGATCTGAACTATAAATACCTCACCGTAGGTTGCACCTACCACTTTAGCGAAATTTTCATCTTATCACCGCAAACTTTGACCTGTGACCTTGACCCAGACAATCTCATGGTAAACCAGCACACCAAATATCTAGGTCAGAGATCATTTAGTTCAAAATTGGAAAAATTACTGACATACACACTCATGGGACTGACTGCTTTACTTGAACCACTAAAGTGGTCAGTAATAACAGTAACGCCATATTCAAAGACTATTAAACTACAACAGCATTGACTTCCTGTTTTACACTGGTCAGCAAATATAAGTGGCACACACAAATGTGAGGGAGAGAAAAACAAAAATTTTGTTTTCCTCTGCAACTGCAGCATCTACAATGGTATTTGCTCTAAACTAAATGTGGCTACAAAAAAGCTATACACAACAATTGTGACGTATCACATACACCAGATTGCAGATGGTGAAACATCACACTAACATGGATCCAATGATGATATGCAAAATGAAGGCAAAGCTGCCAGACAGCAGACCACAAAATGTGCCATTCAATAAGACAGTACTTCAATAGTACTGTACTTCACTTATACTGTGTGAGCGGAAAAGATGAAGACAACATTGTCAGCAATACTAACTAATTACAACTGCTGCAATAGCACCAGCAATATTTTTAAAAGTATTGCAATATTGTTAACAGTACTAAAGAAGAAAAGAATAGTATTTCAACAGTTACTGCAATACTTCTTGCAGTAATTTCCCACATATGATTTTCTGTTAAAAAATACAAGTGTCAGCTGACGTCAACATGCTTGCACGATGATTTGATGTTACATGTACTATGAAATCGTTCGTGTTAGAAGACTGCTGATTCATGAGTAGTTTTATCATGATTGTTATATGTACTTCACCGTCTCAAAAACGTCTGCATTTTATTTTCTGAATACTAAAAAGTCAGCCAAAATGAATAATTTATGGTATACAGAATTCTAAAAAAAAATTAACATTTAATGTGTTTTGAAAAATACTCCATACTTTTAAAAAGTCACCACTCTATATTGTGAAATCCAAGTTACAATAAATGACTCTGGACATTTGCGGTTGCAATGGGACAAGTTCTTAGAACATGCCTGTTTTTTAGTTTTCCACTAACAAGACACCATTTACTCTGACTCTCCCAGGAATTTACAAAACTTACAAAATTTGTCTACAAAATGCAGCACAGCAACTAAGAAGCCCGATACCTACACTAGCTGTCGGCTGTGCATGCATCCCATCCCACTTCACCAAATTCACAATAGGCTAAATTCCAGCATGTTGTAGCGAATAATGTGAATAATCATCACCAACTGATGATGATCATTTAAAGTATATGTTAGTGAACACAAAAGATGTACATTTTAAACAATTCTTGCAATGTTCATTTTCCAAATATTAGCATGAACACGTGATAAAACAGCTGGCTATTTAAACACCATAGACTTCTTTGAGGTAAATTCTGATCAGGAGTTATGATTTCACAAGGTACAGTTGTGACATTTTTCAGGTATGATGGACTGGTTTATAGGTAATCACTTTTAAATTTCAGTAGGATTCTGTATACCAAAGATTATTTAAATCAGTTTACTGTTGACTGGAGTTTTTTTTTTAAATAACATGCAGACGTTTTTTGAGACACAGTGTATATTCACACTGCACTAAGTCACAAAACAATAATTACAGCTTAATAGAGCACTCATATCACTCTTACCTAATTTCACCCAAATTGAGTGTGCTGTAATTAGTAAAGCCACAGCAAACTGAGTCACTCCATAGCACAAGACACAGCTTGCTGTGGCTGTGACCATACAGACAATCATAGTAAACACAATTAAGATGTAATGAGGTCACATGACACGAGTAATATTAATGCAAGATGTGATTAATTTACAAGTGATCAACAGCCATTTTGGATTTTAAAGTAGTTTCTTGCCACCATTGGCTGAAATAACTTTTGCGTATTCAATCTTGGTGTAAACATCTCAAACCGCTGTCTAGATATCAAGATCCTTAACCCTTTCAACCATGGCCTCCACTGCAAAAACCACTATAACCCTTTGCATCTAGAGTACGTGACCAAAATTATTTGGTATGTAAAATATTTTACCAAACTGATATACTAGTTGGTTGGAATATATCAATATGTGGTTGAACTGACATATTGTTCTTACGGGGATTTGGCTTGAAATATCAGTTTTCAGGGCTGAAAGAGCTAATAGAAGATATAACATTTCCTGGATTCAAGACAACTGGCTGCTTTATCAAAATAAGTGTATAGTTTCCAGTCATATGTAATAGAAGACCAGTTTTATTCGTTTTTTTTTGTAGCTGTACCAAAATAGATGCATACAACACTTAGAAATGAACAATGACCAACTGAATTACACACTGAAGTTAATATAATGTAATCAAATTTAAAGTTTGGTTGGTTAAGATTTACTGGCACTTTAAACATAATGTCACATTTTTATCATTACTCTTTATCACAGAAGGATTAAACTGCACTACAGAGACCAGTCATAAAATATAACTGCGGCTGTTACGATCTCCACTGTGGATGTTATACTGTATGCATGCAGTCATTTTGTACAGAACTCTTTGGAGATCAATCTTTCCACATGAACCTATCAGTTACACTGGAACTAACAGTCATACAACCAACCAGTAAATACAGCACAACTGACCTCAGTCAAAAATATGCACAAAACTAAAAAAAAACTAAACATAAATCAACAATAATCTGCGTTAACTGTTCACACCTTGATTACAGTGAAGCTAACAACACTATATCGTAGTCACTGAGAACTGTATAAAGAGAATAACTGGCAATAAAAGACCTCTATCGAACAGAAATATTGCCAAGTGATCTTCACCTGTATAATGCCGAGACCAATATCACTAGTAAAACACGTCGTCAAAACAGCAAGTGTCGGAAATGAAATCAATGCCTCACGTCATGTGAGATCTTCGTCACATCGAATGGTATATATAAAATGCCACGGTACATGTTGTGTGCACACTTTCTAGGAATGCTAATTTAAACAACGATTAACTGAAAATAATCACGGATTTAATCAACCAGAATCTTCAACAGAAACTAATTTTTACCCGTCTTATAATTCCCTCCAAAAGATGTTTCTGTGCTGAGTTAACAGTTAAGATTACGAAGGAATTCAAGCCTGGCTGCTGCTATCAAAACTAGCCTGCCACATGTTTAGGGAAACTAGTGTTACAAAACTTCACAGTATTAAACTCTTGAAAATTTCTCTATAATATCTTTTCAAGAGTATGATACGTATTTCTCTGTATACTAATGGACAGCAAAAAAAACGACTTAATGTATAGCTAACAATTTTTCACTGAAAACAGCTCTGGGGCTTTCTCTAACAGCTGTAGTGTACAGTTACGATTATGAAACTCAGTGACAGCACTAGCGATCAGAACAAGACGGAATACAGGGTTGGTTGGCTGAGACGTAAATAGTTTATACACATTTGCACAAAGGTCACTGGTAAAAGACACAACTAATAATCACTTCACTGACATCTAGATAAATACAACTCAAAATATTTTTTCCCTAAAATTACTGAATCATTTTGGTGACAAGCTCTATTTGCTATGGTGAGTAAGTGGGCAAGCAGGGATCAATGTCTTGCTCATAAGCGAGACAAAATATGCAATAATCCCACAAACACACAAAGAACTGTAACATGAACACAAGCAAATCGGTAAAGGTTAAAAACACACAAAACCTAAACCAAAACGAACAGTCACCTCAGAGAAGTATGTGCGAGACACTGTTCTCAATTATGTTGTGCAATATATCATAACAGCTACCATCAATTAAGCAAGTTTCATATACAAAATATTGCAGACAGTCCTTTACCTAGAAACACACAGTATGAAACAGCTACATGTAATTTACAGATCAGTATTGTAGGAGAATGATGAATTTCCAGGTTGACTGGTTAGATTTTTTCAATAACAGTAATGTTATGCTGCATCTGATGATTACAGTAATATTTACTAAACAAATTAATATTTTGTATAAAATGTACGTCTGTGTATCGCGCTTTTCATGATCGTGGCCTCACAAAAGCGCGACCGTGGCCTGTGTATTGCACGAAATATCGCGCTTCGCGCTCGTGACGCGGACAGACTGTCCAAATTATTATAATATAGATGATAATTTTGAAAATTAAATGGTTAAATAATTCATGAATTCAACTATACGCAACATGAGCTCATCAGTTGACTATCTTCACACCACTGAAAAATGCATAACAATGTCCGAAAACAAAATGTGAAACTTCGCTGAATGCTAAACATAATATGTGAATACTGTATTCACTGCAAAGGTAACAAATTGTAACAATGACAGCCTGGATCACCACCAAGCAACAATCTATCAATCAAATTTGTCAAGTGGCATCCATGTATGCCCCATATAATGATGCTCGCACATGTAAAATAAAATAAGTGCTGCAAGAAACTTGCAAAAGTTTTTGAAAACTTTTAGCATTAGCACATTGTTTTAGCAGTAGCACATTGTTGCAGCCAATCACGTCGCCGAGACGCACGGAGCCGCATACGGTATTCATAACGTACATCGGGCTGTGGCATTGTGGCGTTATCCATCACATCACTGTTATGTGATTGCTGCACTACCAGTCGTAACTCTTCTAGCCTACTAGCTATTTAGTATACAATATCTCACCCACTGTTTATCATACTGTTTTGGCATTAACATATTGTTGCAGGGCAGGCGCTGCAAGTTTGCAAAGTTTCTGCAAACTTTCGCAAGCTTTCGGAGCATTCAGATTATTTTACTTCATTTTACATGTGCGAGCAGTCTAATACACGGTTCCTTTGGTCCCCGGGAGTATGCCCACAAATGGCAGCTCGATTGGTTCAGCTGTTTTTGCAAGGCTCACAGTTGTTGACCATCAAACACATTAACACATGACACTATGCGTGACATCGATAACAACAGCAGATCATATCTACACGTATGCACTTGTGTGCAGGAAATTCGGACAAAAAATTCATTATATTGCATATCTGCACACAACGCTCGTACCTGCTCAAATTCGAACTGCGGACGACAGGAATAGCATCTGCCTGTAAGAAATCCGGCTACAGTAATCCACAAATTTCTCCACCGGTACATCTAGTGATCCACCTTAAGCGGAGTAAATCCACAAACGCAATGCAAGCCAATCATATAAAAACTATTACTGATGCTAATGATGTACTGCGGACAGACGCAAAGTAGGACAAGACCAGTCTAGCGTAAATGAGCCAACAATAACGTGCAGCAAAGACAATCAGTTATCTCAACCACGCAAAATACCATCACTCCGTAGAGCCACTGCCAGCACGTACATCTATCACATGGCGCAACAAAACACACCAGATAAAATGCTAACAAACGTACCGATGATAATACTGTACGTCGGACATACATCATCGCGCACAGGAAGACACACACATACACTGTACACCGTGCTATCTACAAATGCTAGTCAAACTGCAGAATAAAGATGACTGACGACAGACTAACCAACACACAACTATCACATTCCCTACTATGTACAGCCGCTAGATAATGTCGATGGACGTGAGTACATTGACTGTTTCATTGCAGCTGCGACTGGAGCAACTGACACCACTGACAAGCAGAACCTGGATTTTCAGCGATTGCAGGGTGGACGTCTGGACAGGCATAAGGATTCTTCCCCAAAGACTACCCGCTTATACAACATTGCCCCAGCCCTAATCCACCCCTGGTGCCCACAGTTTCCGCATTGCAGCTGCTACAATCTGGAATTCTTTCCCTCCAGACCTCCAAATGTGTACCAGCCCAAATACCTTCTGCCATCACCTCAAGACCAACTATTTCCAGCGGGACTTCCAATCCACTTAGTGCCATACTCTTGTGCCTCAGATTCAGCTGACCGCTGTGTGCATTTACAAATAATATTTAATCACTTACTTCACGGTGCGTTCAGTAGCCACAGTTTGCCTACAACTGTAGCCTCAACAATGTCGGTCTTCGTGAGGTCCCTATCTCCCCCGATCTGTGGAGGCCTCTAGCACCGAGTAACAAGCATACAAACCCAACACGTAACCATCAATGTGCCACACGGATGCAAAGCCCGAGTCTAGAGAGCAATCAAGCTGAACACATCAACCTGCTTTAATGCATCGCGGTGTGATATGGTGCAATAACCTGACGGTGTTACTAAGTAGGGTGTAGCATCATGTGTCACTAAACATGATGTTCAGAGTAAAAAAAGAAACTAAGCAGTACTGTGACTATCACCAAAGCAAGACACAGTGCAGAAACCTAACAACCTAACATCTAAGCTGGTTGGTTGGTTGGTTGGTTAGAGCTTAACGGCGCTTTTAACATAATTTAGGTCATATCGCGCCTTTAAGGTAAAGACTATACTGTAAATATTAAAAGATTTAATAGAGATTAATTCTTGGAGTAAGGTAAATAGCACTAGCATTAGATTGAATGAAGAAATCGTAATTAAATAACCAAACAAAGTAGTTTCTTCTACCGAGCTCAAAGCAGATAACATGATGATCAATGCTTTATTCTGCTATCAAGTTTCATAGACATAAGAACGACAAGATAAATAAATGTCACATAACCGACCCGGAATTTCATCTGACATTTTAGCATTGTGGTTTCCATTTTTTGGATGTTAGAAAATTACACAGCATTTTTCTCACACATGAAACCCTACACTGCTGCTCAAAAGTGAGGCTCTTTTGTCATGGATGAGGGCCTGTCTTAGCTTTTTAGTTCAGGCTTACGGTAGCTTACAAGAAAGTCTACAACTCGTATAGTTCAGTACTTGCACGCAGTTTTAGAACGGCATAAATCAAACCTGCTTGTTCTTTACAAAATATCTATGAAAACACTTTCGGAAGAGCGTCACAAATAAATACATTACAAACAAGTACGATGCCTAATACATGGTTTTCGTAAACTACGGTTCAAGACATAATAAAGTACATGTAACGGTCATGGCAACTGTGCGGTGATGCTGAACTGGCCCAATGTAGCAGCAGCAGCAGCGCCAATACAGCAAGCAGCAGAGCATTCGCTGTACCATTCATGCATGCCATATTATACTGGCACCAACAGTACAACCACAACAAACTTACAAAATAACAGTCACATGACCTACTGTACAAGCATAGTGACTGCTGGTATTTCCACACTCCGCAGAAGACTTAAAGCCATCTGACAGCATCAGATGTATAGTTTGTGCGACACTTGACCTGCGTATAATAATGTGTCCGGACAAATTCTCCTGAATTATCAATTTCACATGCCCAGTAACATTTGCAAATATGAAATGACACTAAAATGAGCAATGTTTTCACAAAAGTTTTTAGTTGGCGGTGATGACAAAAACAGAATATAGTGAAATACAAAACTTAATTCCGGAGGACACATCTGTGTGCAAAATGCAAAAAATTGTCTTGTATGACTTGATAAACTCTAGTATGATGCACACTGTTTTGATCATTTTGGATTGGTTCTTAACTTCAAGTGGCATCTCAATTCTGTGCCGTGCCACACACCTCTCTGACGCTACTTTTTATTTATTTTTATTCAGTTCTCTCAGAGCTTTTAGACTGTGTGTCATTCTTGATAATGTTCTTTAATAATACTAATGATGATGATGATGACAACTATAATAATAATGAAGTTCAACTTAACTGCCAAAAATACTACTGTACACATATATGGTGATCACTGAAAATTTTTTTGGGCACTTCCGTTCATCAGAGGAGCATGTCGATGGTCCGACTGACTAGCGATGTGTGATTTCCTATTAGTAACCACTGTCAAGTTATAAGCTGTTAGTCAGAAGAACAAGAGCATCACAATTGCGTTGTTTGGTTTTATATACACTTTAAGTATCTTACTGTTTATCGTGTCAGAATTTTGTATTTTAGTGTACTACTGCTTATTGTAAGTATTTTATTACGCATTGTGTATATGAATTGTATGGATTTTACCGGCATGCAAGTGGCTGTTTATGCCCTTTGTCGTTGATGCTTACATAAAAAGTTATGCCACAGAAAGTCTTCAAAGCTGCTTTCGCTATGTGACGTGCTAAATAACAAACATATGGTTTACTATTTTTTAAAATAAAACCAGCTGATTCTACCAGCAACTGTCCCCCCATTTTTGATCGTAAATACACTGCTTCGTAACTTGTAAGAGTTCAACAGACACTGCTTCACATATTAATTATTTTAACATGCACACACAGAATACACTTTCAGAGAGTGGCACAAAAACTGTTGGTTGGTTGTTTGACTAGGGTTTAATGGCATGTTCAACACATAAGTGAACATTCATATGACTGATTTTCAATATTTTCAATGTTTAAAAAAAATAATTGATAATTGATGAGATTTTATATTCAGATTCCAGTTCAGATTTATTAGCATCACAGCCCGAAGGCTAAAAACCACTTACTTTGCAGTTTGCAATATTATTCATGTTTATGGTTTTTCATGAGGGCACTTGTAATTTAATACAGCAACAGACCTTATGATATGTGACGACAATAGTGTTAATCCACGTCACTTGTTACTTGATTTCAAATAGGACAGGTATGCTTTTTCACCTGTTTTGGTGTATAAAAAGAAGTGTCAAAATAACTTACTTTGAGACAGCAAACTGCTTCGGAGGGCTTAATTTAAAAACTGAGCGTTAAAGCTTAAATTCCATGGGACCTACACCAACACCGACTTTAGGGATGGACGACATGTAACTAAGCTGTGTGGGCCAAACAACGCATGCATATGGCTTGTACTGATTTACACCAAAGCAAACACAGAAAATGCTGCTTGGCCACATAAATCAATAATTTCAAAGCCATCTGCATATTATTACTGAGCACTCAAACACACAGAGTGACTGTGTAAAAAACGATCGCGGATATTTATCACTAGCTGATGTGACGCTGTTCGTTCTCGTTGTTCTGCTGCACTACTGTGCCGCCTGTTCTTCACCGGAAAGTATCATCGTGCGGTCACCAACGCGCACCAGCCGCCGCTCGAGCGACGACGGCAAAGGGCTGCTCGTGTCGTTCTCGTCGCGATGGTAGCGTTGCGTGTCGATGCGGAAAACGTAGATGAGAACAATGGAGAGGCCGATGACGAGCGACAGCAGCGGCCAAAACATGCAGTGAATGACGGTCGTCTTTGTCACCACGTCGACGATGACATAGCTTGGGTCGTTAGGGTCATAAAAGCAGATGTAACTGGTGCCGGGGTCGCCGTATCTCTTGCCAAAACGCTGCACTGCAGCGACGTTGTTTTGGACGACACGGTCGCACTTGTGAAATGAGCACTACGCCAGCAACAGACATATACAGTGTTTTAGTAGCCGTCTTCCAGACCTCCGAATATGGGCTAGCCAATTATTATCTTTAATTTTCCTCATATACTTCTTTCAAAATAAGAATCTTTCAGGAAACTGAAGCAGGTTTTTCAATGGGCTGTCTTTTCTTGTCATCCAAACATGAGTAAGTATCAGACTATGAAAGGAAATGCAAAGCACTGACCCCAAACAAGGCAAAAGATAACCCAGTGGCCTCAATCTCTAGTAATGCCTCATGGAAAGTTCCTTTCTCCATTTATGCTTGTGTTTTTATGATACCAGCATCCCACATTAGACTTACAACATACTAATAAAAAACAAAATAGGCCTGCTGCAAAATATGTCTCTGGCAAATAAAAGAAAACTTCTTTGTCTGCAGGCTAAAGTATACTTAAGAAAAATTACAGCCACAATAAAATTTAGTCCAAATTTTAACATCCACACATTTGCCGGGTCGTACTCCGTACATTATCAGCATGCAACAAAATTACGCTGCATCACAGCAGTAGCTAAAAGCAGTCTATTGCTACAGAGTAGCGTGGTCTGTCTGTCTGTCTACTGAAGATGACCGTGAGCCTCAGTAACATAAAGTACAGTGATGAGATCAGTGTGTAGAAAAGCGCTTGACTGCTCCAGGATCATTTCTTTTCTGTTTAACAGCTGTTCTCCATGCAAACATGAGTTAGCTGGCTCCCTCTTGGTTTCAAGGGAACCTACCTTTGAGGTCAATATTTTCGACAGACGTTATATATTCTATGTCAAGCTACACAATGCCGTATAAACATCGTACACACTGAAATATCTTTTGACACAAGCCACAAGCACAAACCGTTAGGGTTCGCAAGGAATGTTCTGGTGTTAGTTGGTCATTAGGTTAGTACTGATTAGTGCCTGTGTAATCTGTCGATCAGTTAGACAAGTCAAACTTTTGTGGAAAAGCCAATGGCATACTGTCGGTTGTCAAAAAAGTGACAGCTGGTACAAAGCTCCATAGAACGTGTAATGAAAATCAATATTGAGGATAAGTGGCACAGCTCAAATCACACTAACTTAACAATAAGACACCTGGCCGAACTGCACACCAAGTATGGTCTTCATTATTCAGCTACAGTGATAAAACTAGTTTTAAGCAGCAGTGAAAGTAAATGATGTATCAAGAAAGAGAATTCTGTAATATCATTTAGGCCTACAATGCAAAAAGCAGAGAAGAAAATGTCGCAACAAAAAAGTGACAGATTACCTGCTGAGCAGCTCTTTGTAAGATGTAAGTTTCATACGAGTCATACAGCGTAGCGTTATGTACAATGTCATCACCAAACTCCACTGTATAGTTAACGATAATGTGAATGCAGGGATACCGGGATGTGCACGACCCACTGCCGTCACTGGCACACGTACAGGTTGCCTCGCCGACAACGGCAGCCTCCTCTGTCATACAGCCAGACTCCACAAGGTGCCTAATGTCAATATACGGCTGCACGTACAGCAGACCAAACGCCACCAGAAGTGATGCTCCGATCAGTGCCAGCAAAATGCCGGCACCAAGTATGTAGTTGGACCGGCGTCCGCAGAAACCGTAAACCGGAGACGCACTCTCCATGTCGTCCGATCTGTATGACCGGTACATCTGCCGTGATGACGGATGACGAAACGACATGGAGAACGAATACTGTGTTGTTAGTTAATACTGCAACAAAACAACATTCTAGTTCACTTTCAGTTCATAATACTGTGCAGTATTATACAATATAATGTTCAGGGATGACAGTCCTTACTACCTATTAATTTACAAGCATTCAACATGGCCCATTCCAACGGACTTCATCATCTGAACACCACTGACGTCGCATTGCGTCATTGAGTTTACGTTACGTTGCATTAGATTAACAACTCTACGTTGTGGTTGATACTTAGGAAGACCGGAAATACTGGCTCTCAAAACAAAAACATTCACGTTGTTTTATTTTACAAATACGCAATTTAGTAAGTGAATTATATGCAAAATACAAAAAGTAAGATGCATGATACATTTAAATATACTTATGTATTATT
>Ga0209782_1001337_pt1 | contig 12687 bp, 8 predicted proteins | sample WorMetmaBAHAMAS1_FD_187390 | JGI IMG/M metagenome (GOLD analysis project Ga0209782, IMG submission 187390) | Marine gutless worms symbiont microbial communities from Max Planck institute for Marine Microbiology, Germany - Inanidrilus... | ecosystem: Host-associated > Annelida > Digestive system >... | reverse complement strand
TTACACGTTAAATAATAACGTCTTCAGTTTGTTTCTGAACGTGGTCAGAGTGATGTCGGGTGATCTCAGTTCATCAGGAAGACTGTTCCACACACGAGGTCCATGGACGGCGAAACCACGATCGCCATAGTTTGTCCGGGTGCGTGGAACAGCCAAAAGACTGATTAAGTAAGATGGCCATACAAGCACAACCCAAAAACCCTCAAATTAAGATTTAGAGTACAGAACGATGACAGCACTAACAGTCATCTCACCAAAGACGATAATCAAACAAAACTTGTTCCAGATATGCTTTTAGCCGATGCAGCATACGGCTCTGTTGTGATAGTCTGGACTGACATTCATGTGCACCAGAAATAGCCCTAAAACACATGCATTTTATTGTCTTAAGTTTGAATGTTATACTAACTGTACAATTTGTTTGAAAAAAAATTGTTCAGAAATAATTAACACTGTTATTTCTAGAAAAGTTCGTTTTACAATTACAAAATGAAATGTCCTATAGTATGATTCGCATCACAACTGCTAATATAAAATAAAGTACCTGGGTTTGCTACAGTCGAAAGTAGTCAAAATGTGGTATACAAATACTCTCTGGTTGGTGCTTGTGACTTTTCTATAATACAACTCAAAGCATTCAACTTGGTATTTTGATTGCTGACTGAACGATACAAGACAATCAAAAGGTGCAGTTTGATTTAACTGAGTTAAAATTTAACATCCCATTCGACACTAAGTAGGTCATATCAGAGATGCTCTTCCCAGCCAATCACTTGGCTAGTTCTGAGAAAATCAAAATTAAAACCCGGAGAAAAAAATCATGAAAATATTATAAACCTAGGCTAACACAAAACTGAATATGTAACTACTAAATCAATGTCATACAAATGCAAAAAAACTACAACATTAAATAAACCAAGACAAATTATAATCTACATTTAGTCGCCTCTTACTATATCTGGCTTGGCCTGGAAACAAAGTGAGGCTATTATCAAATGAAAAGATAAAGGAGAATTAAATAAGAAAGAAAAAGTTAGCAAGAGAAAAAAGAAGCCAGTTACAAGAAACAAAAGTAAGCAAGTGATAAGGTAAACGAACACACAAACAATCAATCTATATAGTGCCGACATCTACAATGTTTTTAGGGTGCATTAGGCTCCGACAACTGCATGAGGTAATCAATAGGTGTATAGTTATTTCTCTGTGTTCCAATAACAACCATATCATAGGTCCGGTTTTTCCACAGCAAATTAATCGCCCGTTAATTTAATCCGGCATTAAATCCGGCAGGTAATGATCAATTTACTCAGATGTCATTTTTCCACCGGCAGTTCGTCAATTAAATCGCCCGTTTTGATCATTATCTGCCGGATTTAATGCCGGATTAAATTAACGGGAGATTAATTTGCTGTGGAAAAACCGGACCATAGTGAACTTCCACTCATAACCATTGCCATTAATACCATCTACTCTGCACTTTCTACTCGTGCTTTGCTGCAGGTTAAAACATTCTAACATTAGTTAGGTAGAAAATTTATGAAAAGCAGTATTATTATGATGTCACAACATACATACCATTTAGCCATAACTGAGTACCTATCGACTGGATGCTCATGTTCTTTGCTAATTGCACGAACTGTGTTTAAATTTCTGTACAATAAAAACACATCCGTTGCATATTGCAGGTGCTTACAATGTCAATGTCAATCAAAATTTTTTAGTGTGGCTAAAACAGCAGAACTATTACGAAGTCCACAGGGGTGTAGTAGAGTCACAATACAAAATCAGGAAATGATGGTCGAAAAAGAAATGTTTTTAGGTGCTGATGGAAAAAAGTAGGGATGGAGATGACTGAATGTCAGATGGCAGTGAGTTCCATAGGAGTGATGCAGCAACTGGAAAGGAGCATCGAAATTCAGCTTATTTTGTCTGCTTGGCATGCTTGCCTGGCGGGATCTATGTTTTTGCTTGTGTTTTTCTTTATTTTTATATTTTTAGTGGTCTGACTTCCAGCCTCACGATTTCAGGATTAGTAGATGTAAGGGAGGGCTTGATTAGCCAGTCATTGATTTTGTGATCGCTCAAGGAACAATGACATGGCAACCAATTTTTGGGCGAAATTTGCATATTTTCTGGCCCCACCATCATTCATCGCACTGGCAATCCGAAATGATTGCAGTGTCGCAATTCTGATTTAGAAGATTAAATGGCAATGATTGTGCAACACTATGTACAAACTTGGTGAGCTTTGGTCCATTAAATGTTATCAGCTGTGCAGGTGCAGTGTCATCTGCCACTACTGTGACGACGGTTCACTGAACAAGTAACCCGTAGCTTTTGCAACAACTTGTAGATGCTGTCTACATTTTCGCTTTTCCTGGAAAACTCACTGACTAACTATTTCGCATTGTATCCTTTCAATGTAAACAATTTTTAATCAGAATCTTATCTTCTCTGGCAATCTGTATGTTTACATGCAACTGGTGACGTCAAAAAAGAAGTCATTTCCTCCTTCATAACCTCTCAGCATATTAAGGAAGAAATAGCAAATAGACATGAGAAATTAAATACGGTTGTGATAGCTCAAACTCTATAGCTATTACCTGCCATAAATTATTAAAACTGGTTGATAATTATCAAAGATATGGCAAGCCAAAGCAGTGTTGCTTCTGAGACACGGTATGACTGAACAGACACAATTTACATGGTTTATGTTCCCCAGGTAGTGGAGACACAGTAGCTAGGAGAGGGGGGGATAACAAATCACCATTCAATAGAACACTTACTCAGCAACATCTGTACCAAAAATTACCAAAATCAGTTGATGTGCATTTAAGTTATAGTGTGCAGCATCAGTGTCATTTTATTGAGACACAGTGTAGTTATCACATAAATAAACAAAATTTTATCGAACTGTGAAAGTCTCGAATGCAACATGAAAAGGTTATAATATGCCAGGCAAGTTTTGACTAAAAGTAAAAACAAAAAAGACAAAATATCTGCAATACCATCCTGCCAAATTCTAACAAAGCCAATAATAAATGAACTGATGGTAAAATAGCATAACAAAGTTACCTAATAATAAGCAGCATAGGACGTGGCATATCCTTCAGAACAGCCATGATCTTGTCAAAATGCTGCTGTGCCATAACTCGCATATACTCGAGATCCTCGGCAGTCATTCGACTCGGCAAATATATCGTTGACCGTGCTACTGGTCGCTGGACAAGGATTTCACAAAATATCTGATGATCTGAAAACATTTTCACGCCATAGATAACTGAAGATTCTGAATAATATAAGCTTACAACTTTGTTTCTATGTCTGGGTGGGAATTTTGGCATCTCCCACTAACTTTAGCATTGGCTTCCAACAATGCATGCTTACTGTACTACTGCACAGATGATCATGATCCACAATTGTTAGATACAAACAAACAGAAGGAGAGACAGACGTCATGCTCATAGCAAGTGTGACATGCTATATAGCATGCATGTCATACTAAATATGATAACTGCTTAAAGAAACATTAATAAACTAAAAGAAAACCACTGTGCATTCAAAACTACAAAAAGTTTTAGAATCCAAAAAGAATTTTTACGAAAATCGAAATCAAACAGTTTAAAAAACATTAACTGTTAAAAATAAAGTTTACCACAATTTTATGTTGTGAATACAATACAAACTATACTGCAAAAATCGGCTTTAAATTAGCTACTGCAGAAAGTTCTGAGCCAGTATTACGCAATGCTTCATGAATCATTTCATCGTAATCAATCTATCTTTGTTACACTAACAAAATTATGTTTGTCACATCTGATTTGTTTTAAAGACAAAATCAACTAAATTGTTTAACTGCAAATATTAGTCACATGCATTCGTTTTTTTTACCATGAACACCAAGCTGCAAGGAATAATGTTTCATGAGATAATCATCGTGAAGGATGATTGCCTTGTACAGCTGACACAGACTGACACGGTCTCTGTCGTTCAGATAGTCGTACAGCCCGTGGTCCAGTAATATCAGCTCCGCGTTTCCACGTTCGTCTCGACTGACAAAAACTGTGCCACAGAGATATCAATACAAGAACATGTGCTTGAAATATCTTGAATATCTTGAAATAACAAAGTAACACATAGAGTACAAAGTAAGGTTTTTCCGCCCCGATCGACATAAACTTACACGATTTTTGGTCATGTTCTCCCCAGCCAATCACTTAGCACAGCACTCACTAAACTTAACTTAAGTCTCCATCATGTACACAGAGTTTCTTGGGAATCTGTCAGTGACAAAATAGCAAAAATCAGTCATCACTTGCCAAAATGTGATAACATATCAAATGGTTTTGTTCGAAAAAGGGTGCAAAATAATTATTAGAATAGCTAGAATTGATATCAAAACTATACGTAAATGAAACCACACACACACCACAATCAGTTTTTCAGTTACCTAAGATTGGATCAGGACTTCCGAAACAGAATTTTTTGGGGGATTTTTTTGATACAATAATTATAGCAGGTTTTTTCACAATCTGGATGCCACTTCTGTCACTGAATCAACAGTTTTACAGTACCAAAAAGGGAAAATCATCCACTGACCTTATCTTTATAATCCATGAAATAACAAGTGCAGAAAACCAAAAGACTCTTTTTTTATGCCAGTATCCACAAAAAAAATAAATAAGGTATTGCACGATGAAACAATATGCACCCGCCACTGGCAGTTCAAGTGGAGCATATTAATTGTGCAGCCACCTCGCAAATACTTACATAGTGGCACTGGCAACTGCTTCATTGCCATTTGGCCACTTCTGTGTTCAACTTCAAGCATGGAGTTTCCTATTAGTATTCTATAATAACCATAGCTCTAAAATGTACCACTGTTGAGCTAGGGCATGGGACAGACAGACAGACAGACGGACAAACAGACAGATGATCACAGCATTGCTTAATGCCCTCCTACCATAGGTGGGCAGCATAATAAAACACAGACAAAACACTAAACATAACCAAAAAACAGTAACCGAAATAGCACAGAAATGAAACAAATTAGATAAGGCAACGTTTGAGACACGTACTATTTCCAGGGTGCGGATCAGCATGAACAAAGCCGGTGTGAAACAACTGGTAGGAGAAGCATTCAACCAGCTTCATATTCACCTGCACGACACACATCAGTCAACAAGAAACATAAAGACTTGAAACAGCACGGCATATAGCACAGCCACTGCTGTCATCAGCAGCCCATGGCGATGGTGTAATCATTTAAAGCAACGCAAGCAAAATATATAGCCCTTCCGGCAAGTCTGCCGAGCGGGGTAAATGAGCTTCTCGATCCCTTTACCTTTTTGGGTGGCTGCTGAATAAAAAAGCGGCCAGGGTTAAGGTTAATATATCGCTGCCTTCCTATACTGGGTAGGGATAGCTCTCCACCCGACCTTTCGTCCCTGATGTATATATGTGCTGAAAATGGATGTTAAACACCAACTAACTAACTATACTGTAGCCATATCCCAACTTCCCAAGCCTTGTATACACAAGAACATACGGTGACACAAAAGTCATATGATTAGCCATTAACTGGACAAACACGCTACAGTGTTCGTGCTTGTATCTTTGCTGGATGATGACCGAATGTCAATAGCCCTTCAATGTAAACTCAGTACTATGTTTCTAATTATGTTGTCATTAAGAACCGACCATATCTTAAAACATGTCACTTCACTAAGCAGTGCAATATCTGGCACAATTCTGACTCACATCTGCCAGCATCTCGGCTTTTTGCACCATCCTCTACACAGCTTTACAGCATCAATGTGGTGACGTCTACCAGCATGCAGAATTAGCAAAACTGTGCAAAATGAAGTATGGCATCTAAGTGTAACTACATCGGTGATACAAAGCAATGGGTGAATGACAGATAATTGCAGGTAAACAGGTGCGCAATGAATATCACATCACAACACTTCTAATGAAGTAAACAAAAAACTATTGAGTATTGATAATGATTCAAGCTCAATGGGAGTGTTCCATTTATTGGCATCAGCATCCAATTAAACGTCAGCACCCACTTCTTATAACCGCGACACCGATCACACCATACATGCTATATTTCCTTTTCGAAATGTTCTAACTCTCAGTATCTGCTAATTAGCATTGTCCACGAAATATATAACACATCTACGGTTTAACTTACATCGGCCAGCGACAGACCCATGGACTGAATAGCAGCAACGTCGTTGATCTTACAACCACTGACATATTCCGCCGTCAAGACTCGCTGAAATTACATCAACAAGCAAATCACAGCAGTGCTAAATATAATGGCAAAACTGACATTTGGTAAATAAATCAACATTCATTCACAAACCCTAGCCAATCTACATCATGTATTCATAGTGTCACAATATTTACAACAACAACAACAACAACAACAACAATAATATCCAATTATCCACTAAATGGTTCTTTGTCCGGGACTACCTGGGTGAGCTGGTACCAGAAAGGTAAAACCAATCTGGATTTACTTCAGCAAGTGACAGTGAGTGGCAGGACCAGGCCTCCGCTTTGATGAAAATAAGACAGCCCGAGCTCCCCATGGCATTCACTGGTTCCGATGCCTATGAGGCATGTACCTAAGTGAAGAAAGTCACTGGCAACCTTGCTGGTGTTCTGCCAGAAGACGACAGGAACGCGGATGTAACTGAGCGAGTGAAGTTCTCGTGCACACCGCTCACCATTACGGCCCTCATTCTCAAAGTCTAGCTCTTGAGCCAACGTGCTCTTTAAGTCCTGCCAGCACATGCAAGTCAAATGAACGAGCGATTATACCGATACTGCTGCACTACAACTGCGATCATTTCAATGGACATTTCTCACATTCATCTGGACTAGACAGTGACACCAACAACGACAAAGAAACCTATGGATTACGAAGACTGGTAACTTTAGAGATGGATGCCTTACCAGATGCCTAATGTGCAGTATCAAAGCACTGGAGTCGTTATAAATACGGCTCACCAGTTAGCAATGCTGTCCGTTATTTTTTCACAATCAACGTCAGACTCAAGCAAAAATAACAGCTATTCAAAGTAAAAAATTTAATACATTATTAAAAAAACACAAGCTTTCAGAATCAAGACATGGCTTCTGACGCTGCTGGTACTACTATTCCTACTGCTAGGACAACTAGACTGTGATTCAAAAAACAAGACACTATACTTTTGCCTGCAACTTTGCTAACTGGTAACCAACTTTCACAATTCTTTCACTAACATTAATACTTGGCAAAGTCATGAGCAATAGTATGGTGTCTTTATTCATTTGCAGCAAATCCTACAGCAAGCAATAAATAATTAAGCAAAACTGTGAATTGCATAACTAGAGATGGTTCAATTTAAATGTGTGGCAGTAACCTTGAGCACCCATCTAAAGCCAAATTTTGGATGCATCCATTCAATAATTGACAGCAGGATTTCTAGAGTACGAATGTCACCACCAAACCGGTCTCTCAGATCAATATACTGGACCTGTACACAAAATGCACAATCCATACAATCATCATACATGCGATAACCGTATCTCAAATACACATCATTTGTCTAAATTATCGAGCAGTGGTTAAGATGACCAGGGCAAAATTGGTGCTCATACATATACTGTTCAATGGACTTATTTGGCAGATTGATATCAGGCTCTAAAATGCTTCAACGATTCACAAAACAAGATCACAATGAGAGTAAGAGCCGCATCGCATTCAGCAGCAAGCACACAGCAGCACTAAAATCCCCAAGCACAACAAGAAGAAATAAGTTATGCCACAAAGTATCTTATAGCCGCTTTTGCTAAGCTAAATAAGTAGCTAAGAAATTTAATTTTAGAGTCAAAGCCTTATTTTGAATACTACTGTCCTATCGAAGTATCAACAGTACTGCAGCTTCAGATATTCAACACACCTTGACTGCAACGTGATGGCCATCATGCGTGACAGCATGGTGAACCTGCGCTAAACTTGCAGCGGCAATCGGCTCATCGTCAAACGATGAAAACATCTCATGAGGAGTCAAACCAAAATCTTCTAGAAACAGCTGCTCAACCTGCACAAATGTCTCTATTAAATCAATCATCTTATATATACAGCCAAATCTGTCTGTTTCTTTGTTCCTTATCCGCATCCACATTTTTCAGTGGATCTTGACCAAATTTGGCACATTGCATCCTTAAACTCAAAGGGTGGTCATGGGCCATAAATTTCGGAACAGGCTGCATCATAGCCAGACGCAGAAGCACCACAAGCATTAATATCTATTCAGAGCATGACCTACGTGCCACGTGTTGGGCACTAATATTAACTAGGGTTTTTCCAGCAGCTAATATTCCAGTCTCAGGGGTTTGAAACAGCTAGTACTGATAATTTCACATTTATACAATGCAACCAGTTATGTTTTATATAACAATAGTGAAGTGATCAAGGACCAAGCTAATTCACAGAAAAAAGTAGCAAAAAAATTAAAATATGCCCAACAGAAAATTCACAGAAAGTCTTCGTCAATTTAATGGAAATTTCACAAGTTCTATTCAGGCCCTCACTCAAAGGTGTTAGATAGCTGTTAACTTTAATTGATAACTTTCAAGTTGTTATTTTCATTTTTCTCGCCACTACAAGGCAGACATTGATTCGGCATAATTCATATCAGAAAAATAACTAAACACAAAAACCCCTGTGGTAAAAACCCATGACTATTTTTTTACAATGCAACAGATTTTATTTCTGCTGATTTTGCTGCATGAAGTGAACTCATTGTTTTTCATTTCTGAACAGTCAACTATCGGATTTTGCTGCACTGCTGAGTTAAAACACTGATTTTCTGCCCAGCACCCAGTGGCCAATTAACCCGCTGAAGAGTCAAGAATAATGTCCATCAACCTACTGTTAAAACAGGAAGTAAGTAATGCTCCATAATTATTGATTTAAGGTTTGATAAAGGGTGACACTCAGTGAACAACAAAATCTTTATAGATATGTAATGTTAACAGACCTAAAATCTTCACAAATAAAATGAAATTGACAAAAAAATCACAAATTTCATATTATATCACAAAAATACACATTTTTTGATGGCTAATTAATAATTAATTAATAATTAATTAATAAGCTGCATTAGGTCCATTATATGAAAACATCATCCACAAAACCGGAAATACATAACATATTGCAATGTGATCATAGGAGGACCAAGCCACAATACAAGGCAACATGCAAAGAAAATTTAGTGAAGTTTCGAAGTATGGTTGCTGAGATATGCTCATGGACAGATTTTATTCAGCCACTCAAGACACACACACAGACAGACAGACATACATATCACAATACTCCACTCAGTCGTCTACCAGGATCAGAGTTAACAAAGAAATAAAATATCAGACATATGAAAGTGATGGTGCGTGACCCAGTCCCAACGTTCAATGTTCAAAGATATTTTTAAAGCTCACCTCATTCTTTCTGCGCGCTGGTGCTTTATCATACAGAACTTGCAGTGTGTCGAGATACTCTGCCGGCAGTATGTGATTGAAAGAGACGAGCCCTTGGCCCAACTTTATATAAAGACCGCCATTCCTCAGACAGCCGACAAGTATTCTATCAGCAGTCCTTTGATGAACGCGGCGTGAATTCTGCTCCCATTCAGGCGAGTCCTAAAATTAAAAACCTATAAATATAATCTTTTACAGTTCATGAGTGTATTGTCCACCATTCACACACAAGCACCTATGCCTCACCAATGGTACATAATAACCACAAATGCTATCCGTTTTCATACAACCAATCGGAACTTCATTCTTAATAGTACAGCATTACAGAAGTGTACAAACAGCAGCTATCAAACAAGGAAATCGCAGATAGCAGACTGTGCCCCTTTCCACATTCTGATGAAATCTACGAAACACTGTAGTTGTCTGACGTTCAACTAGTACTGCCACCTGGTGAATATAACATCGTGCGATCCTGGTCAATGGCCCCATGGTATGAAAAATGATGCCATCCACAAAACCAGAACTACCAGTAAGTAACGTACTGCAATGTATCAGAGGAGGACCGAGCCATATCACAAACATTTGGCGAGTTCAGCCATATGATTTTCAAGTTATGCAAGCGGACAGCAGACAAACAGACATACTCATCACAGTGTTCAGGCAGCAAAGTATTAAAGTGTAGTTTATAGTTGGTACTTTACAAATCATCTGGCCTCGTGCTGTAATGGATAGGATTTTGCACCTGTGACTTAAGAGGTCACGTGTTCAATTCTTGGCCATTACACTGTGAGGGAACCACTTTGGGCAAGTTGTTCACACACATGCCTTTGTCACTAAGTGGAAAAGAGCAGTACCCGTCAATACGCTGCAATGCCCTAACGCTTTCTGGTTTCACACTGGCCGTGCTTCACAGACATAAATGGTTTATCAACCTATGAGCTTGAGGTATACAGAAGGGAGACACCTACTCACTCACTTACACTCGGCACTCTGTACCTTTATTTTACAAACCACAATTAGCAGGCACAGCTGTGATTGCTGACCTCATCCACTCCCCAAAGAGATATCTTGTAGTCAGCTGAAATTACGATTCCAATTATCAGTGACCTGCAGCATAACAAACAATGCATACAAAACCGCAATAAACACTCTAAGGATGACATGAACACTCACATATAAAACATTGAGGGCAATATTAAGCAAAATTTAATAAGGTCAGTTGCATAGGCCTACTTATATTTCTATTACATCAATATCATTATCTTTGCTGCTTTTATACTGCTGTTGTGAAAACAGGAACATCATCCCCCAGACGATATGAAAAATCTGACCCAACATAATGACTCTCCCAGGATTTGGCCACAACTGTGGTGACCAAAGACAAACTGCTGCTTTAAAACTCAAGCAAAATAAACAGTAATCTCGACATTATTACCTTATAAATCTAACCACTCCGTCAGCAGTGGCTCGAAATTTTCGCCGACTCTGTCGGTCCAGTGATGAGTAACAGACACCAGTGACTGCTCCAAGGCATACAAATGTTGCAATAGTTTTACTGTACTGCAGTCGATGCAGCCTTGCATTTTCTGCAGCATAATCTTTATGATGACGCACAATGGAAAACTGATGACTCTTTTCAAAATGTTCTCCACTCTGTCTCATAGAACAAGTTCTAATATGAACCATGCAATTAGTGAATACAACAGGATTTTTGCCAGAGCATTAATGTATTGCATTACAAATTTGGAAAAATATTTAAATTACAAAATACAAATTAGTAGAATGACTCTCAGCTCATCGACATTAAATTTCAATTATGCTGGGATTTAAAAACCAAGCTGACATTAAAAGTGGTACAAGCACACAAATGAGCAACCAACTTTACTGATGTATTTTCAAATTTAAGTACCATGACAATATGATACTTCGATTTGACTATATTAGAAACAAAAAGCTCACAGGACACTTCATGGTGCAAGATATTAAGATGTTTTAATTAAAAAATTCTTTCACTAAAATAACTCACTCAAGACCAAGACCACACACTTGAGTTTACATTCAACACCTTCACCAAGAATAACAAATGACAAAGAAAAATATTTTTTAAAGCTGGAGCAATCCATAAAAAAGTGGACCAGACCAATTCATTAATTTTATGCCACCTGGACTGGCCGAGTCAGTATTTGGTCCAGCAGTGATAGATGGCAATGAAATGTGCAATATTTCCTGCAACAGGTGATGGTAATTAGTAATCCAAACCTATTGACAGCACCAGCAACAAACTATCTATATACTGATCAAATTTACCATTGATAACAACGGACCAACATCACCTAGCGGTATATGGTCGCGCCTCTATGGCAGCTTTCCATCAGCTCTCAACAAATCCCTAAATGAGCCTATTTAATTTGAAACTTTGCACCCATATCTGGTCAACAAATATCAATTTTGGACCCCCCCCTTACATTGGACTTTTTGGTCCGTCTTGGTCTGAACTTTCACCCTAAGGAATTTGCGGGGGGGGGGGACGGAGGTGTTTTTGGTCACGGACAGAAACGTGACTACGTAAGTCACGCTTCCTCGCAGCAATGTGCGACAGGCACGACTAAGAAAGACATGTCACTCACACTAATTACCAGTACTGTTGGACGAGTGCCTATCTACAAAAATAGACTGGCATTGAGTCGATCTAAAGGAACCAAATGTGGTCTAGAGTCAGTAAGTAACAACAAGATTCTAACTGCAATTTTTTTTTAATTTTTAAATTTATTGAAGGAAACTTTGACAGAAATCAACATTAGTGATGACATAGATTTATCATTTCTAGACATGTTTTAAGTACTAGACAGAACCCAAGAGCAAAATTTTGGTGTTATGTTCAATACGAAGGCCAAAATCTGTCTGCATTCACATAACATGCTCTCCAGATTACAAATTCGGCTGTATAAACATCGACGACTGCTAACTGATATGACGTCATGACGTCATTTACCTAGGGTTGCCACCTCATGCTCACAGAGAAACGGGACGGTGCAAGTTCCGAAGGGCCGCAGCCTGAGGCCCGAAGGGCCAAAGAACGAGGCCGAAGGCCGAGGCGGGGATAGGGTTCTTGGGGATGGGGCAGCCAGCCCCAAGAACCCCACCCCCGCCTCGGTG
>Ga0209782_1001336_pt1 | contig 12689 bp, 9 predicted proteins | sample WorMetmaBAHAMAS1_FD_187390 | JGI IMG/M metagenome (GOLD analysis project Ga0209782, IMG submission 187390) | Marine gutless worms symbiont microbial communities from Max Planck institute for Marine Microbiology, Germany - Inanidrilus... | ecosystem: Host-associated > Annelida > Digestive system >... | reverse complement strand
GAGAGGCGTCGCCTCTCCTCGGGCAACGAGCTGTGAGAAACTTAGACGATGGCCTGTCGTCCCAACACATAGGCCATAGGGCATTAACCGCCCAGAAAATGTCATTCAAACTCAGATTAACCAACACATAACATCTGATTGGCTTTGAAGAGTGTTTGTCAGAGTGTATTCAATATGAGTATGACCTATTTAGTGTTAAGTGGGATATTAAACCTTAACTCAAGCAATCAATATATTGTTTATAGTACTAAAGTAACTTACTTATACACATGTTTGGCATTGGTCCGATGCATTAGTGTTAAACTGTGAGATGTTTGTGTTGTTGCTGTTGTACTCTACACGCAGTGGCTCTGTGTATTAATTGAGTGCAGTCACTTCTGTCATTGTCTGCTGTAGAACCGAGTACGATGCTGCAATCCATTTGAGACGGCTTTGATCGACACGTTACATCAGTCAGTCTTCAGTCCAAGTGTCTTCAAAACTTCCACTCCAGGCCGGCCTGTAAGCACTGATATTAGTCTGCCTTCAACTGCTTTACCAAATGATTGCTTTCAGGATTATTAAATCTTTAGGCCCGATAATGTAAGTAAATTCTTATGAGTAATTTTTTAGGAATTTTCACGAACCCAAAATACAACATTGAGAATTTGCACTGGCATGGCTACAGTTTGCTACTGCATAACAAGTTGTAGCAAATTGCCATGTTAACACTAATTGGGCTTGAGTTTATCAGATAGGTATATTGCAGAATGACATGGACACAATGCAGATTCTATGTGAACAAACGAGGTGGTGAATGGTACTCAGTGGCAATGGGACTGGAGGGGGAGGATTGCGGACAAGGGTGACATTTCTTTGGGCAGTGCTTCACAGGTGAAGCATTTTCGGACTCAACACTGCAAAAATTCGTAAGGAAGTACATAATGATTGTAACAGTTTTGAAAGCTGATAATGGATGCCATAGGCAGCAGTCAACATCTTCAACCATTTTGACATAATTGAACATATGGTATGTGCATACAGAGAACAGTGTTGTTCTCTGCAGTAATCAGTGGCTGTTTCATGTTGCAATGATTACAAATTGTGTTTGTATTACTACAAATGTGATGGACACTTAGTTAGTTGGTTGGGGGAGAGGTGGCAGTGGTGGCAGAATGCAATTTGCCCCTGGTGCCAAGAAATATCACACTAAGCTACTATTGAATACAAGTTGACAATGTTCAAAAGTGGTGATGTACAAGTTTGGGACAAAACAAAGTAATGAGGCATTGCCGAGTCTTGGGAGGCAGATGGCAGCTGGAAGTAAATTTACATTTTTATTTTAGTTTTAGTTTTTATTTGGCTGTTATTTTATGCGAATAATTTAAATTTTTGATTTAGTCTTTGTTCTGAAAATAGCTTTGTTTCAATTTCACCTAATTTAACTATTTATTTTTTGCCAGCAGTTTGCTTGAAGAACCGAAAAATAAGTACCATTGATTATCAAACAGTATACCTGTAGAATATAATGCTGTACATATTACAGCTTTTTAATATTTGCTGTTGTAGGTGGCATCACCCAAGTTTCAGTGGAGCATTGATGAGCTGGCATTATTGAAGCCGGCTGATATTGAATTGCCTCATCCAGACGCATGGTTTAGTGGGTCAGTTCTTTTCATATGTCACACTTACATCCTTTTTGTCCTGTTATATTTCGTTTAACATTTTACTGACGTTGGAATGACATGAGCTTAACACGTTGCTGGTGGTAGTATGTGTCAGTTATGTCGTCATTTGTCTGTCATTGAAACAGTCACAATTCCGAGTTGGAAGAGCGAGCACAGAAAGCCATCGATACTTTCTTCTCAAGTAATGTGATTGTTCCGTCGCCTTGGACAGACAGCTCCAAAAGGAAACCATTCAGACTTCCACAAACTCCAGGTAAGCCTACTGTCTGCAAAGTAGTAATGTGCAAACTGATGGTTTTGCTTACAATAGCAATCTATGTTCAAAATCTCATTGACCATAGACGATTAAGTTGTGTAAATTCTGCAGTAAAATGCAGCATCGGAGACTCATTGAGTCAGTCAGTCTGTGAAGTTCACCGTTTTTCCAGAAGTTCAGACAAAACTCTGAGAGGGTGAGATATCACTTACATACCGTATGTGCGTGTTGTTTTGTTAAGTCTGACAAAGACATGAATGTTACGTGCATGCTGCAATCATACTGAAACGTTGTCCTTTGTCACTGGCAGGTCGCCATGCAGCTGACAGTGACAGTCCAATGATATTCTGTGGTAAACTGCCGACGACAGCAGCAGCCGGCTCACACTCATCGTGCAAGTCTGCCGCCGTCTGTATGTCTTGCAGCAGGGTGGCTGTCACGCGTAAAGAAGGTAAACCTCAAACTGTTCTGGTTTTACTGTTTTTTTGCAAGACTTTGTAAACATGACATCTCAGTCAGCATCGATAACTGGCCAGATCTGATGCATATTTATCCCCAAAATCTGTGCACAAAATGAGCATAGTTTTTAAAGTGGCTGAACTCAGGCGTTGCTAGTTTGGTGCAAAGATTATTTACTGTTTAGTCCCCAGCAGAGAGGGCATGAGGAAAATGTTGCATGTCACTGTTGCTTCATGGACAGTCAAGTTTGGCCTTGTTGCATGGTCTTGTTTCGTGAGATTAATTTTTAGTATTTGACAGATCATAATGGGCTCTGTTCATGAATTTCTTGCCATTTATTCTTCTCTGTCGTTTGCTCGTAATTTCGTTTTTATATTAAGTCAGCAGTTGTCAGGAGGTCTCAGCAGAGATAGCGTTATTGTTAAACATTAGTTTAGTACCATAAAATTGTTATAATTGTTTAGTAATAATGTTGTTACATCTTGTTATATGCATTTTGTTATATACTTGTTAATATTTATGTACGTGTGGTATGTACATAATTTATGTAACATATAACATGAAAATAACTGTCGTTATTGTGTGTGTGATTTTAATTGCAGTGGAAGTGCAAACAGTGATAACAATACCAAAAGACTTTGACTTGGAGTCTCTTCTAGGTTAAGTATTGTTTGCTTTTTAAAATTGCTTTATGTAACATATTTTCTGGGACATTTGTTAAAGAACAACTGAAAAACCTTGAAATGTCCATTGAGTCATAAATTTTGCATACACATTACCTGGTTCTCGTATTGTTGCTGCCACTGTTGAGTAGTAGTTCTCAGTGAGCTGGTCGTGCATGTGAGCTGTTTGACATGTGATGATTGATCTCTGTTGCTGGTTGGTTGACTATACTGTCCCATGTTATGAACATACGTACAGCTGGTGAAGTTTGTCATTAGTTATTAAGTCATTTGGTGCAGGGTCCCAGTGTCGCTATAACGATGTCGTGAAACCCGCGAGTCTGTTGAAGTCGTCGTTAAAGTTATCGGCGCTGAAGTCGACCCCATCCGTTGCTGCAGACGTTGATGTTTGTTCATCGGAGATGCTGAGTAATTCGTCACTGAGACGTAAACTGTTCTTTCACGGAGACGAAGGAACCCCAATCAGTCCTGTCAGGTACATGCACAGACATAAATATTCTATCTAGACTCAGTACGTCCAATTAGAACCGCTGAAGATTTTGAGGCCGTCGACTGGACGACTGGCTTTGCTAACAAACATGGCTGCATTGTGGGATTACTTAAAGAGACTGGCTCGGTTTTTGTAAAAGTTCGCACGTGAATGTAAGAATAAGTGTAATATTTAGTTTGACGATTATTGATGTCCATTAATGCCATGTGAGTATTTTCTATTAATTAGACGTCAGCGCCGGCCATGTTTTTAGCGATCGACGATGGCCTCAGCTTGGCTGGCCAGCACGTGGGCCGTGGGTACATGATACTGTTTGTTGACTGTGTCTCAGTGTAGTGTATATAGTTCACGGTGCACTTGGGTGAGAATGATCACGTGGATTTCACGTTAAGTAACTGTCGGTTCTGATGGAATGAGTCGAGTCAGAGATTACAGATAGATGATATAATTACACTCGTGTAGATAAATGGGTTTGACATGGTAGGGCATGTTTTATGTAGATAATAATGATTTAGTGAAAAAATGTATGGATTATGAAGCAAAAAGTGTAAAGACGTAGACTAGAGGTATAAGACACAGATTAGAGGTAGATTAAGCAATCAATGCCTGGAGAGACCACAACATTTAATGGCTTCTTTTCCAGACAGCCTGGATAAACCAGCAGCAGAAAGATTGATCATTCCGTATTTTATTGAGACAAGACTGGGGTGGTGATGGCATCAACTGGACCGTATGAAAGCCATTTGCATTTTGCTCCAGACAGAAAACGATGACAGCACCCCATCACTCAGTTTGTACCGACCAGATGCAAATAGTTCTCAGTTAATTAACCTGATTACAATGATTCAGTCACCAGTCACCACTTCACAGAACATTGAGCTACTGTTAGCAGGGCATAGAGCTACTGTTAGCAGGGCATGTCTAAGAGTTGTTTCTGCTGCTACGCTTTCTCTGTCTTCACAGACTGTGCCGTCATTTTGTGACATTCACATGTTAGTCATCATTTTCCATCCTTCATCAGCTGATACTGTGACTGATTTGCAAGACGTTAGTAAGTAAGTAAGTAAAATGTGGCTTCATATAGAGCTTAATCGTATCCACCTCTAATGTGACATTATGCAGGTCGGTAACGTGTCGTACGAAGTGTAACGTGGTGCAAGCAGATGGTCCTCTGTTGCCGTCAATTCCATTGTCATCATCGCCGTGTCAGCATCAAGCTGGTTCTCAGAAACATTCACATGACATTGCCGCAGCTACATCTACCGACTCCATCCTCTCTGTATGTTATTCTCGTAGACTCTGTGAGTTAAGGATATGATTACGATGTGAACTTAAAGCTAGTGACAGACAGACCAGTTTGTTTTTTTGTGGCACCGGAGCTGTTAAGTAACTGCTGCATGTCGCTGATAGCATTGTATACTTGTATTGTTTTTGTTGTTCTGCTATATATGTATGTTATAAATTTGATATATATATATATATACCATTCTTGACATTGTACGCTGAAATTATCGTATGATGTGTAAGCTGATTTTTATACCATTCATTTTCATATGCTGTGCTGTGAATATCTAATAATTGTATGATGTATTTTTTCTATTTCTTTATTTGTATGCTATAACTTTTAAGGCACGATATCGCTATGTGTGTGTGCAAAAGTGCCGTTAAACACCAACCAACAAACCAACATTGCATACTTGATGGTCAGTCTGTTACTGTCAATTGTCTCGCGTGTATATCCTGCAGTTAACTCAGTACCTTGTTGAGATCATCTAGGCTGCTATGCTTTCTCTCGGTGACAGCTAAATTTCTTGCTGTGCTATTCTTTTCTGGCGGAAAGTGTACATGCAGCGGCTGGTGTTTTATCTGTCTTTTCTTGCATATACTGAAACTGACATGCCAGGGGGCAGCACCTTTCTGTCCATTCCACCACACACTGAGTGGCATACATTCAGACTGATTGACCAGCGGGCTGCATGTAACTCAGCGAGTGGACATTATGGTCCAATGCACTTATTCACTCTGCCGTGTTGTTGTGGATTTTCACAGTGTTTATTTTGTTTTTTGTTTTTGCCATTTTTCATTTATTATTTTTATTATAACTGCCACTGGTTCTAGCTACAGAGGACCGGATGTGGTTCAGAATCAGTATCAAGATCTGTTCTAACTCTAATGCTACGTGCCACATGACTGTGTGTATGTGTGTAAACTGTATGTATATTGTGTGTGTGTGTGTGAAGCAGGATTTATTCTCGTCAAGTCCAATCAGGACGTCTCTCAGGTCTCCGTCGTCATTTCGACGCTGTTCAACTGCTCCCCAACTCATTGATTCACCACCGCCCGTCTCACCAATCAGCCACTGCTACTACAACAGTATGTCTGTGTGTGTGTGTAAATGTGTCTGTGTGTGTCTGTGTGCATGCTGATATGTAACTGATCTAGTGTGTACTGGCAGTGCTGTTTTAAGCAGTGTCTTTATGTGTACCATGTGTGGGCACCGGGGGTTAATGCAGCCTAGAAACGAGGTAGATTTTAGTGCTGTATAGATTGTTTTGTATAGATTGTTTATGTGTTTGTTTTCCTTATCACTTGGTTCCTTTTGCTTCTTGTAACTTGCTCTCTTTTTCTCCTGCTTACATTTTTCTATTTACATTTTCTTATTTACTTTTTCTTTATATTATCCTTTGAAATTATCCCCGCTACGTTTCCAGGCTGGATGTTATAGAAGGTGACTAAACCTGGGTTCATAGTTTTCTTGGTTCATTTTTGTTGTTGTATTTTGTGTTTAATGATTTATATTTTGTTGATTTAGTGTCTATTGGTTTAGTTTTGCATTAGCCTTGGTTTACTATATTGTTAGTTTTTTTTCCCGGTTTTAGTTTTAATTTTCTTAGTTCTAGCCATGAGGTTGCAGGGAAGAGTATCTGATGTGACCCAGATGTCCATTGATTTACCAATCACTTTATTCTCTTTTGTCGCATGTCATTTTTCCGTCTTTAAGTTGCTCGGAGTAGTGGCTAGTTCATCCCGATGATGGTCGTGGCTGATGCGAGCCGTGCTAGCAGTCATCTGTCTGCGGTCACGTGCCGTGCCGCGCATGAGTATTTGAGATATGTTGACAGGTGACGATGCAGACGAGCTACAGACGCTGTACTCACCAAGCACCAGTCACAGACCTTCCACACACTGCGATGTCGACATGTCTGCCTGTAAGTCCTGTATTTCCATTTTTTAAATATTAGTATTATAATGCAGTTTTTAACGTGCCATATGTCGGTCAGTTCAAATGACGAAATTGCAGGCACGGGGGTCATGTGAGTCTATGAGTACGACTTAGTGTAATGAAATGTTTTCAGTTTCTGTTTGAAAGTGTTTGCAGTAATGTTCAAGTTGCCTGTGATGTCGCGAGGTAGAGTGTTTAAGATATGGTGAGCACTGTAGGTGAAGTTGCATTGCGTGAAATTGGTTCTCATTCGAGGAATTTCAAGCAGGTTGTGACTGGAATACGTGAGTTGTCATGACAAGCAGTGCGACTGGAGAAGGATGTAACTTGGCTAATGAGTCGTGAGTGTATTGAATGTCAGTAGTGCTATTTTGAACTGAATGCAAGCAGTAACAGGTATTATTACCCATGCCAGCTGTAGCCGATGCATGATAGGTGGCATCTGTGACTTTGTGTGTCTGTGCTTGAGTCTGTGTATGTGTTTCCATGCTTTAAAAGAAAAAGATACGAGCTATCAACACTAAACTTGGTATACCTACTGTGCCTGGCAGTCGCTCTGCATATGTTGATGCTGATGTGAGAAGGACAAAGGTCAAGGTCATGTGGTTATTAAATTCATTGTCAGCACAAATATGCAGGTTGATATGACTGCTAGTTATAGTTTCAGTTTGCACTGGTATCAAAAACAGTACTGAAGTAAACTCTGCCCAACTTTAGCTTTTGTTGACACTGTTGTGAAGATATTTTAGTGTTGCATATCCATGTTTATCGACCGCTTACCAACCAATGATGAATGTTCCAGGCTGTGATCTTCAAATGCCACAGGCCAATATTAGGACTCGGCTTGCCGAGTTCAGCCAATGGTAATTGCGAATGACCATTACCAGTCCATTGGAATTGTCTTTTTGTCAGTAATCGGGGGCATTCAACGTGTCGCGGTTTAATTTATGTTGCATCGTCTTATGTGAATGAATCAGTATTTCTGTGTTTCATAGAAATAACAAAATACTGATTTGGTGTATTTTTGCCATAAATTTGATAATCACAACTTAATGCAGTTTTCAATGCTGGCTGCCCTATTCCACATGACAGATATAGTTTGAGTTTAATCAGAGTGTGGTATTTAATAAATTAGTGGCAGTTTATGTGATTTGGGTGATATTTGAAGTGGCCTAAGCCGTCACTGATGCTGTTTCAGAAGCATTCACTGCATGATTGCTCCGTTGACGTGCCACTGTCGAGCTGCAGCCAGTGGGTGGGGGAGGGACATGTTGTTTCACCGTGTGATGACTTGTTGAGTGAATGCGACGTCGTTTTGTTGCGGCAGGTCATCAGTTGAGCCTCGGTGAGCTGTGCGTACGAGACGTGGCGGCCGGTGATGATGTCGGAGTGGACATTGGTCACTGCTGCGGCACCAGCAGTCTGATGATGGACACGTCGACGTCATTGGCCGCTGCCGTCACAGCTTCGCTGCAGCAGGCCACCGGACTCGCAGTGTCACAGACGGACACCGGATACCAGTCCAACATCATGCAGACGACTGCGCTCCATGACGGCTGTCTGTTGACGGCCACTCAGCGACAACACTGCGTCGTGGATGACGCCAGTGACAGTAGCCTCAGCATAGATCATGACGAACTTGTGGCTACTGCATAACGGAACTTGCATGTGTATCCTCGGCACTGTTGAACTGGCAGTGGCTTGCTAACATCTACTGAGGTTTTTGTAAGGCCGGGGTGGACTGTGGCATTTGAAGATCACAGCCTGGAACGTTCGTCATTGGTTGGCACTTGGAATACAAACCACGAGTGTGACCATCATCATCAGCAGCAGTAACAGTGTTTGGACATTGTCTGGAACAAGAATTTGAGGTGATTGATTGACATCATGTCTGCAACACTGCTGGGTGTCTATAGATGGTATCCACATGCAATTTGCAACATGCTTACAACACATATCAATATTTGTGAAGGGCAACAATAGATATATTACTTTTATTATTTTATTTGTGTATTTTTTTGCATTGAAAACATGTCAGTTTGTTAGGCAATTTATGTGAACTATTTAGTTGAATTATCAGATGTATAGAATTGGATTTTGATGAAATATTCTGTGATGCGGAATGTATGCCAGACAATATGTTATGTGAGAGTATATCATAATTATATGTCCAAGTGCAAGAAAGACTACAGATAAGCAAAATGATTGTAGACGTGTATATTTTGAAAGGGTAGCATACCGTAAGATATACTATGTTCAAAGTGCCGTTAATTGCCAACCAGCTGTCCATTTGTAGCACATGATCAGTGTTTGTAAGTAATGAGCTACAGACAATTTGTTGCACAACCTTCATTTGGGTGTCTCCTGCTTTGCAGACAAATATTTGTGAAACGTACCATATATTGAGGCAAATTGAGGCACTTTCATGCTTTTTGGCAGTAAATGTCTTTCATTCTTGGTGTGACTGTGATAGCAGTGGTGTAATTAGGCTTTCGGCACTCGGGGACAGAAGCAATAAAGTGCATCTTCCCTGTCCCCCGAAAGTTGTCACGAGTCTGACGATAACAAGCCAGTTTTTGGTTAAATATACCGCCATGATTGTGCCTGCAATGCTATGATTTTCCTTTAATTAGCCTTAGGTTTACGACTGAGCTCTACTTTTTGTTCAGTTTGCAAAGTAACAATCAGCAAGACAGGCCAAGCCACCAGTGGATTGGGGGGTTGAACCCTACCACATGCCTCCCGGGCTACCTGAGGGCTTTACACAAAGCTAATGAGCCCCCTAATACACTCAGAAAGCAGATACTACGAATAGCTTTCAAAATGCACCAAAATCTACAGATTTGAATGCCAGATTTCAAATTTGGGGGAGGAGCAAAGCTCCCTGATCTTAATACTGGAAACGGGAAAGCACCTAAGCCTCTTCTCAGACCTCATCCCCGCAATTCTCCAGTATAACCCCTGGCTACACCCCTGGTGACAACAATCAAATTTACTGCACAACTGCATCACATCGATAGTTTTTTTAGCCCGCTCGGCTAAGTTGCTCACCGGGCTATATATTTTGCTTGCATTAATTTCTTTCTTTTTTTTATCTTTAACGATTTCTCGGAGACAAATTATCTCAGGATCCGCTGGACAGATTTTCGCAATCTTTTCACCGAATGAAAGCGTTTTGGGTTCAGAAGATCGATCTGGACCTCTTTTTTTCGATATCTCAAGGGACTTTGCCATGATAACCAATTAAAATGGAAAAATTGGCGTTTTTTACGGACCAATCTACTTTATTGCACTGTCATTCGGAAACGGATTGCAGTATCACAATTCTGATTTCAAACGATTAGATAGAATGAATTTCTGTACATTGTGTACAATTTTTGTGACATTCGGTCCAGAAACCCCAGAGTTTACGCTGTTAACAATAGCACCTTTTGTGGCGATACGGCAAAAATCGGCATATCACGCCAAATATCTCAGAATGTCCTAGATCTGCCTTGACCTACTTTACAGGTTTGGTAGGTGTATTAGTGGGAATGATTTTCCAAGTATTCGTTTGGCGGTCCCCCACTAACTGTGTGACGTAATTAATGACGTTCTCTCCTCCTGAAAATGATTTGATCTATGGTCTGTCCATGCAATAAATAAGTAATAAATATTCATTTTGTGCATTTTGCCAACGTGCAACAGCCATGCAATTTGGCTGCAACAATATGCTAATGCAAACAAATTTGCAAACTTTTGCAAGTGTGCAAAAGTTTTTGCAAACTTTTGGAACATTTATTTTATTTTATTTTACATATGTGAGAGAGGCATTATACGTTCCAGACAGTCTGAGTCTCACTCAGTTCAGTATACTGGCTGCAGTGCTATAGTAGTTTGCATGTTTCTGGGTTCAAGAATTTATCGTGAGACTTCAGTAATTATTCAGTAATGTTGTTTAGGTGATTAAGATGCAGTAAAATTTTACTGTGATGACTGTGATGTTTGTGGTCCGAAACAATGAACAGAATGCATGATGCTGCACAGACGTGTGATGTCATGTTAAAGAAGCCTGTTAAAATATGAAAACAGTAAGTTAAATGTATTTTTGAAATGAATGAAAAATGCTAAATTATGGCATTAACGATCTAAACTAAATGATCAGTTCTTCAATTTGTTTTTTTTAATTTAACAAGAAGCTCTGCTATGTCACAGGGATGTAAAACGCGCTTGTCTGTATAGAAAAAGCTTGCTGTCAACAAATAACCTTGACATACACCCAAGGTCATCACAGTTGCTGCTATTAAATGGCCGTACGGCATATCACTTCCTGTTTGTGGCATTATTTGCGTGATCTACGTTTAGCCGTTTTGACACAATACCGGAGTGTGACAGACGGACAGACACACGACGACGGCATATGCCGCGCTTAGCATAGCGTCGCACAGTAAAAAAATCGACCATATTGCACAGTCCACCAAGTATAATTACCAGGCAACAATTAAGCGTCGGTCAATAGCAAATTGCTGTGCATACCAAGAAATGTCAATTATTACCACATATTTGAACGATAGGGCTCAAACTCCACTTAATGGATTCGTTGTCTATATGTTATACAGCCGTCTTTGCAACAAATACAATGACAAATCGAACCGATGGAACTTAGGCCTAAGCCTTAGTGTGCCTCGAGCGCCGTAGGTGTGATAAGCAGTAGTCTGTTATCGGCCACTTTGTTAATCGAAGCTCACCGCACGACGCTATGCTAGGCGTGTTATATGCCGTCGTCGTGTGTCGGCAGGATTTGTACTGACAAGCGCGTCGCGCAGTCCCTCTGCAATAACAGAGCTTCTTGTGTATGCACAACGTGGAGTTAGAAAAAATTATCAACACCTCTCGGTGAGCTGCGATTAACAAACTCCAATGTGCCCAGTATACATAAAATAGACCTACTGTGCATTATTTACAGAAGTTCAGATAAAAACGATAGCCTGAACTAATTAAAAGCAATGTACTGACTACTGAGACCCAGCCCTTCAGTGCTTTGACACCGTTGGTTGGGTCTTTTGACCCATAAAACCCGTCCCCGATATGACCTATAAGTATAATGGGTGACTTCACTTGTGTTTGGTGGGACGTTAAACCTTGCTCAATCTACCCGGCAACAAGAAATTTGGCTTTACCTAGGTTTTTTTCTATCAAAATTCTGGGCTTATTACTAAACCGCCGTGGTAACACATGCTGGCCGAGTTGGCGACCATTTTGTTCTTAGTGTAGTAATTGATTTGCTGAAGTTATATTCTCGGTTACCGTGAAAGAAGATGTCTCGTTATCGAGATGAAAATACGGAAAGTAAAGTATACGTCGGCGATCTGCCGCGCGACGCTGAAGAGAGAGAATTGGAGCGAGCCTTCGGTCACTACGGGCCACTGAAAAGCGTGTGGGTGGCGCGTAATCCTCCCGGTTTTGCATTCCTCGAGTACGAAGATCCCAGAGATGCCGAAGATGCTGTTAGAGCTTTAGATGGAACGTAAGTGTAGACACATGAACTTACTTGTATATTTGTTTAATGAATTGTGTGCAGTTTCAATTTTCATTGATTTTTAACAGACTGCGGAAGAGGAAGTACTAGTTTTTGACCTAAAAACCGGCTTGGCCCAAAGGGTTGTAACTGCCTCCACTTGAACCCTATGTGGTGTTAGGTTAGGTTTAGTACGGTCTATCTAATTTATGCCGTGACGGGTGACTTTAAAAGACGACGGCACACGACGGCACAATCGACGATGACTACAGCATTGCTGTGGTCATATTAGGGTTGCCAGGTCACTTGATCAAAAAAACCGGACAAAATTTTTGCGCACAAATAATGCAAGAAAACACCTACCATAAGTCCATAACTCAAAAAATTTCATTGGCACAATGTCATAGCACAACG
>Ga0209782_1001335_pt1 | contig 12692 bp, 8 predicted proteins | sample WorMetmaBAHAMAS1_FD_187390 | JGI IMG/M metagenome (GOLD analysis project Ga0209782, IMG submission 187390) | Marine gutless worms symbiont microbial communities from Max Planck institute for Marine Microbiology, Germany - Inanidrilus... | ecosystem: Host-associated > Annelida > Digestive system >... | reverse complement strand
TCTCACTATGAAAATCTACACCTTGCCTGCACAAAAGCACTTACATACTTGCTATTGTATTTCTGCATGAGACATCTAACATTAGAATTTATTTGTAAATGCAGTGTCACATATAGTAAATGCTTTAGTTTCCCAGTATGCAGGCGTCTTATTTTCATGTTTAAGTTACTGTGCAGTTCTGTTGATAATTACACATTATTCAGTGTAATGTATTTTGCATTTTTAAAATCTTTTTATATGTGTATGAAATTCGCATATTTTTTGCGCCAACTGTCATATGGTAGATAATTAATTTTTCGGCTAAGTCGCGTCAGACATTTTTGCCGTATGATGGCCAGTATGAAGCAGCTTGTTGGCTGCTATTGATTGGTGTAGATGCTGTTTTCACCCATGTTTTTGAGTCTGTCTGCAACATCACTCAAAAAGTCGTGGGTGGATTTTTATACAGTTTGAGGACTAGTTGGATGTGTGGTGTTATGGTAACAGATCCACTTGTACTGTGTTGACGGAGAGATTAGGAATAGGTAATATATTTATTGTGGCATAGTGAAATCGATTTAGATGGTATGGGCATGCGTTAAAAAAGGATGAGAATGGTGGGGTGAAAAATGCATGGATTAACAAGTGGAAGGTGTAAGATCTAGAGGTAGGCCAAAGAAAACTTTGAGTAAAATTGCAGAAGAAGATTACCAGGCACAAAAATTATACAAGGAAGATTCTGTGGAGTGTAGGAAATGGTGAAAGTTGAAGATGTGTAATAACTACAAAGGCAGGATTTGAGTAAATTGATGCTTTTTCTGGTCACAATTCACCAACATCATCGTAATAAAGGATCATTGAATGGGTTGTTGAGAGGAACAAATTGACTATGGATTAAGGAAGAGTTATATAGCCTGAATATCATGTTTCCCAGTTGATCAACAATGCAAAGTGATTCTGAAAATCAGTTCTAAGATGGCAGTTTCCTTTGAGGCTGCTGTTTTTTTACTTTCATTTTATAACTGTAAGAAGGCACCAGATTTGTGATCATTAGACGGCATGGTTCCCCTAGGAGAGATCATCACTCTCCTGTTGCCAGTATACCAGTAGTCGCTGCTGCTGTGGTTCCGCTATAGCCATTATGTGTGAGTGAACTTGGGTGAATAGTCGGCTGGTTTTTGAGCAGTGTGTCAATTGCTTCAGTAATTTTATTTTGGCAGTTAATATCCCGCGTGTTCTCGATGCTCAGTTTATTTTTGTTATTTGCATGTTCATTGTAGAGTCGTGAGGTAGACTTTGTTGTTTGTTTTAATTGTTGTCATGCTCAGTTTTTGCATGATTAACCGGTTTGCAGCTCACATTTTAACAGTTTTCTTGAGTTGTGTATCTTTTATTTTTACTCACTGTTTTGGTAACTAAATAGAACAGTTACATGTAGTTTTGCATGATTGTTAATGTTTTGTTATTTCCTACCTCACTTCTCACATTCACAGAAATTCGTGTTATAAGAAATTAGCTCATAGGTTACTTATGTACTAGTAAAATTAAGGAGTGAAGCTATTGTTTGAATTTCAGCATTTATTTGCTTTGAAGGGAAATTTTCGTTAAAACCTTTAGTTATAATAAATGCTAGTTGTCGGTGTAAAGAGTAAAACTCATTGCAGTGTTACTGACTTACAACTTACATAATGGTGCTGAAACTTTTCTGTAGCCAGTAAAATGGACTTTGTTGTGAAAATAGTTACAGTTTTTACAAGACTGTTAACCACTTGCATGCAGTAGAGATGATTTTTATCACACATCGTAACAAACGTGCCCATTAACATCGGAAACATGTTGTGGGGCACTGGCTGTTGCAACTCGCATTGAGCTTCAGCATGGTGATCTTGTTGTATGATTTCAAAACTGAGGGAACTCACAGCAGCTGAAGGTCATTTAAACGATCAACATTTTGTGTGTCATTGCAGTGAGGCAGTCTTATAGTTTGACATTGCAAGTAAATCTCTGTGCACTCAAGGGCATTGAGTACAAAAGATTGGTTGAATAAATAATTGAACAAATTTAAGTGATTTACGAAATTTAAGTCAACGTGTGCAGTTATGTATTTTGTGACAAATTTGCACCTTTGATGATAGAGTAACTTGTAAAATGCAGTGGTATAGTGTAAACATAACCACATTTGACAGGTGATACGGTTGCCACGTAATGACAGAGCGTTCAGTTCTAGGAGAACTCTAATAAGCAGCTGCGGTACTGTTGGAAAGAGTCATTTTAAATTTCAATATTGATCATGTGACTAAAAAGATGAAATGCAGTAGTTTATGTGAAATGCAAATTTGATATCTCTGGTGTTGAAAATTTAATGTGAAGACAAAGTTAGCATGTCAATCATGTATAATGTCATCTGTCACATGGCACATCATGATGCTAGTTTGCTTTGCATTCGTCTCTAGCAGTAGCCTTTACCTTTGCCGTGTATTTGCGTAACATGCATACAGCTCATGTAGTGTATCTGGCCAACCGCACTACTAGCGATGAGGGTCACCATGTTCCAACTTTCACAGAATTTCGGTCTTGAGGCTCCTCAGTGGCTTGGATCCCCACAAAAATCTGACTGAAAAATAAACAAGCATAAATGTGTTCTATCTAACTCGGGTCTATGAAATGCACATGTCTAAAATCAAATATTTAGTTATGCTGACTTTCTGAAACACCAGACATTGCATGGACCACATTTCTTAGCTGGGTGCCAAATTTGATGCAAATCACTGAAATGCAAACGATATCATTCATCAACGCACTAGTAGAAAACAGAAATTTGTGTTGATCATAAAAGACATGGTGACTAGAGCCTGAAAACTGCCCAAATCAGTATCGGCATGTCTCTAAAATTGGATATTTACTTCCGTTTTTTTTTCACAGAAACGCCATACATCAAATGGACCACTAATTCTTAGCCACATGCAGCACTTACAGCACTGCCCTGGCTTTTAGCTAGATTTCACGTTGTAAGCAGTCAGGAAGGGAGGGAAGGGAATGAGGAGACACAAGAAATAAGGAGGGAAGGGAGGGAGAGAAATTTGGAAGAGTTGGACAATATTTGGGAAAGATTGACGCCAGTGGGTGCTGCTGTAACTACTGCTACTAGACTGTCATTTTTGGTGACCTAACAGGCGTGTCTAGTAACTAGGTGTTTAGTAGTAAACATGGTAAGTCATATGACCTGGTATACCGAAAACTACTGGAAGATGACTGGTGGGTTTTGCTAGGTGACTGATAAATCAGATCGCATGTAAATTCCATATTAGGGAATTAGGCATATGGTCTGGTATGCATCCAAAAATGACACTGGAGTACTATCATGTAGACGTAGCATTGCTACTGGCTTGTAGTGATCTTGTGTTAAATTTTGTTGATGTTATGTTGCCTGCAAGTTGTTGTGTTTTTTAACCGTGCATGTCTGCATGCTGTGCACTTTGTAGTCCGGTCGATATGTGTTTGTCACAGAACTTAACTTATTTTATTTCCGCAATAATTCACACAGATCATGCTGATTGCTGGCCTGTGAGCTGTCCACATTGTACAGTGGCGACTATGGCACCAGATACATCTACTATAGCTGTTGCCATATTTATTTTATTTGCCACATCAGCTGTTGCTACATCCCTGCCTTGAGAAAAATCCACCTTGAGTTCTGTTACTGATAATATTTAGAAAAAAATGTTTAGTCTGAAGAAAATCTTGTCTTTCACAGGGTTGTCTACAAAGTTGTCACTTTGCATGGGCTGTAATTATAATTATGCAAACTGTTACATTTCCTTTCCATTAACTTTCATTTAAATCACTTGTCACAGCAGAGTATGCTGCATTATGCACATAATTTATGCACCAGCAGTGGCGTATCATCAGCAGTTTAAATGTCTTTCTGCAACATTACTATGCTTAATTCTTGCATGCTTTATGTAATGTATTTTTATTGAATGAACATTAAAACCTCCATGAAGTAATTAACGTACTTCTTCTGAATGTATGTTCACATACTCGATATACAAGTAATTTAAAGATTTCATTAAGTCTTTTTAAGTGTATTTGTAAACTTCCTGACAGGTGTATGTCTTTAATGCTGTTGTAGCATAACACTGTTGTTGATGAAGTTTTTTGTCGAATTTTTGTTCATGTATGTATGTTTTCAAAGCAATTACTAAACTAGAATACCTAGCGGTATATGGTCGCGCCTCTATGGGTAAATATGCTCCCCGAAAATGTGGGCCAAAGTTCACCAAAATTTTTTAGGGGATGCTACTCCGCAAAACCCCTAACCACGCAAAATTTTGTGGCGATCGGTTAAAAAATGCCACAGATATCCGCTATCGAAAATTTGTGCTCCCCGAAAAAGTGTGCCAAAGTTCACGAAAATTTTTTAGGGAATGCTACCCCGTAAGACCTTCCATCATGCCAAATTTTATCGAGATCGGTCAAACCAGCTTGGAGTAAAGCGTTAAAAAAAGTTACCTTTTCGGTCCTTTCCGATGTTTTTTTTTGTCACGGACAGAAACGTGACTACTTGAGTCGCGTCTCACAGCGTGCGAGAGGCGCGACTAAAAACTTATGAAAAATGTAGTGGAAGTTGAAATAAACTTGTGAATATGGAGGTTTTGAAAGATTTTTTATATATTGCAATTTCTGAATGTAATTTTGAATTAATTCACTATTCCTGAGAAAATGAAATTGAATGCATCTTGGGATTTTTGTGTCTTTTTCACTGGATTGAAAAAATTGTAGATGATTTTTTTTTACAAAACTCAGGGAAGTGTGTGTATGTGCTTGTGCTTGGAAAGGTTAGGTATTTTATGGTGAACAATTTTCGATTTGGGAGTGATTTCATATATGAATTTCTGAAGTGAAAATGCAGAAAAGTTAGCCATGCATGGCGTCGTCATTTACAGGAGTATGTGAACTCAGTTTATTGGCTCAAAATCAAATGATATCGTCTAGCGAACAGAATTTTTAAAACCATCATGGAGGTGTAATTTCTCCCAGTGCCTTCTACTATGATGATCATGTTGCATAAATTACCATAGATTAGAGCGATGGCCGCATGTGATTGGTTGCAGCATCATTGGCCTGTATGTATCCGTTATCCTCGTCATCGGTCGGCTGATTCGGCTGCAGACAGTTGGTAGCATCAAGAACATAATGTTCTTTGAGTTGCCGTACGTGGACCGCGTGCATGGCCTGTGCCGAGACATCTACCTTGTCCGCCAGGCTGGAGAACTTGCCCTCGAAGAACTGCTCTTCTCCAAGCTACTTTTCCTCTACCGGTCGCCGGAGACCATGATTCGCTGGACAAGACCACCTCGTGAGAAGATGGAGTAGTTATGACCGACCAGCTGAAGAGTGTATTTTTGCCAAAGTGTTCGGTGTCGGCTTATTGTACATATTGGAATCGGTGTGGTGTGTATTGAGTATACGTACCGGTATCTTTTCAGTACATCTGAAATTATTTTAATGTTGTGAACTGTTGACGTCGGAAACGTGGCACAAGAAGTTGGAACAGTTGCTGTATGCAAGATGCGCTTATCTTCTGAGATTATTTTTTACTGGTTGTCTTTTTATTGTCTGTAACAGACACAGGTCCGATGGCATAACCTTAAGTTACCTCGGTGGCATGACAACAGCAGCAACAGGTGCTGGAGAGTGGGTCATGTAACTGACGGCTAATTGGTTATAGTTAACCGAGGCTGCTACAAACTGATCACAGACATCATTGCTGCTGTCTGTCTCAGATAAGGCAGCACAGAGGTGTGGAAAGAAATTGAAGAAAGAACACAGAAAACTGTGTCTGTTGAGACAGTGTCGTTCACTTTAACAGTAGCACGTGACCCATGCACTAGTGACATTACTGCACTTTGCACTGCAACTTACTTACTTACTTACTTACTTTATCGTAGATGTCGAGACTGACGACAAGATGCAACGTGTTGTATGAGTATTTGTCTCTGTGCACGTATATATCTATGGTGTGGTGTTTTGTTGGCGAAAACTGAGCACTTTTTTGTTGTGGAATGGTGAAATATTATTGTGTTTGTTTTGTTGTCCTTCACGCAGATGTCTTTTCGCAGCCATTCCAGCCTTCACGTAGTTGTATTTTAAGTAAGTAAATACAGGGAAACGTTTACAATTGCATAATATCAAGAGCTCAGGAGTATGGCGGCAGAAATGGATGTGTTTAGGTTACAGAGGGCATTATTAGATTATATTGTCTGCCCTGAAAACTTATTTCAGAGTATGATATTGGCCCTAGTAATCTGATGACTGCGGACTGACTGATCTGTTCAGGCACAAATGTTTCTCGTTTATCTAGTTGCATTAATTTAAAACTTGGAGTGTTGTGTCATCTAATGCACATCGCCTAGTCTGATTAGAAATAATTTACGTACATTGACTGCAAGATTAGTTTATTCCAGTAGTGTATGTTTATGGTAATTTTTGCTGTGTTTTATATTTTTTATGCGTTGGCTTGCAGAAAGCAAGGTTTTGTTTTGTGTGCAGGCTATGTGTAATCGACATATTTTTATTGAGTCGTACCCGTAGTCACTTTTAACAGGACTATTTTTAGTCAGGCACCGTCTGAGCTGATTGCCACTTCACTGGCTGCTTTGCTTGATTTTAATGTATATTTTTTTCTGCTATTCTGCTGATGTTTATTCACTGCATAATGATAATGTATGTTTGAAGATAATGATTTGATTTTATAGGTAATGAACCTGCAATGATATTTTAAGACATTCCACATGTTGACATTGTCTACTGCTTGTTTAACGGCAGATGGATAAATTGACTGATTGTTTTTATCATTCCACAAAGTTGCTTTTAGTCAGATTTTGTCTGTTGCATTGTATTTTACTGCTAGGCATATCGAGAAATTATACAGAGGTACAGGTAACGTCCGGCAAGTTGTAGTGGGTTCTCATCAACCTCACTTTAAGTCAACAATTGTTGATCTGGGCTGGGCGTCAATGCTTTGTGTCTCCGTCACCACTTTTGACAGTATTTGTTAGCTATCAAGTAGGGCATCAGGTCTGTAAAACCCGTGCCACTTGTACATAAAGATTCTTTCTGAAACAGATGGGAGAAGAAAATGAAGGGAACCAATTTAATCCACATCCTTGCAGAAAGCAGTTGGTCGGTTCAAGCAATGTTGCACTCTGTTGAAAAGGGCTGGCTTACATTGAACATAGATCACTATTGTTCTTGACGAAAATTTTCCACTTTCCCACGATTCTTCACCAAGTTCTGCGTAATATTGTGAATTGATAGTATTTTTGATTGTAAAACCGATTCAGTTTGCAAATTCAGAAACTGAATTCAGATTCCGTGAAAACTTATTATGTGCTGTCACCGTCATTTGTTTACCATGGTTTGTGTTGTTTACTGTCGTGAGGCGTTTTGAATCTGAAACTGGTTTCACTGTGAAACTGAATCCGGAATCGTTAATCAAATACGTGCCTAGTCACAGTGTTGTCGAATTATGCCAATCTGCTGGGTGACTGTGCTGCTGGCAGAGTTAACAGCAAATACTTCTGCGTTTTATAAGTTCTGCATTATGTCAGCTGACAGACCGAAGTACTGCATTGTTCAGTAGCATTATTCAGTGCAGTAGTAATTTTACTACGTTATCAGTTAATGTGTGGTCACTACACTGATATTGATAGCACAGCAAGAGGTGGACAGGGAAGGTCTCAATAGCCCCTGCAGTTGTTGTTAGTATACCAATTGGCAGATTTCATTTTACTTACCGATTGCTTAGTCCTGTAATTTATTTCGTCGGTTAACTGAGTGTGTTTCGGTTTAATTTTTTACATAACTACTTACTCATTTCTCATCAGTGACCTTTAATACTGGATTTTCTGGTAACAAAGTTTTCAGATACAGAAAGTACGTACTGCATATGACCTTTGGTCTGATGTATTCTCTTAGTCTTAGTGATCTTTAAATTACATGTAATTTTGTGGTTTTGCACTGGGTTTTTCTTTTACTGTTTTTTCAGTATGTTCAAAAGCGTATCTGTATATGAATGCTATGAAATTTGTTTTCTGCGGGCTTGATGATGTGGCAGCTGAGCTGAACTGCAGATTATGTAGAGTTTATTTTATAAAATTAAGTTTTTGCTTTATAATTAGTGACGAAATGTATGCAGTGTGCACTCTGTGTGCGAATCTTTCTGTATATACTTGGCTGGTTGTAATTTTGACACTTTCATAAAATACAGCTGCAGTTCAATTTTGTTGTATTTTGGCCGTGAATCTAGTTTGTGTCAAACAGTGTTTGCTACAGACAGGTGAGATGAAAGTTGTATGTGGTCAGATTTACACTGATATATGACGTCGACGTCTGTTGTTATATATTCATTTACATATCACATTTGTCGTGCCCTCGTAGTGACTTGCACCATGATATGACGAATGATAAATTGTCACATTGTTACCCACGCCAGCGGTAGCCAGGGCATGGGTAGGATGATCAGCTATGTCCATCACTTTGTGCATGTTTGCATGTATGTGTGTGTCTGTGTGTCTGCTCTCTAAAAAGGAAAACGGCTTTAGAAATCAACACCAATGTCGGTAGATGTATACTCCATGGCAAACATTGAACTGGAGGACAAAAGGTCAAAAGTTATGATCACAGGGTTATCAAGTGCACTGCTGGCCTGGGTCTGCATATCGATACGACTGCACATTTTCCTAGTTATTATTACTTTGTGACGAAGGAGGTTGAGTTGATTGAGATTATCTGTCTTCTAGCGGAATTTCTTGAGAATGCAGTGTGTGGATTTCTAAGGGGAAGGAGATTGTCGTAGAACTGGAATGGTGGATTAGACAAGAGAACGGTCCCCAACATTGAGTCCCCAAAATTGAAGGTTTTGCACCATGGGCTATGAAGAGATTTGAAATCTCTGAAGCCCATTTATGATTATTGTCAATAATGTTATCATGATGTTGTGATTGTATGTCGTGTATTTGATCCATTTGATCTCAATTTGTCGTAGAAGCTGCAATTACTGCCGGTGTGTACTAGTCGTGCAGTTGTTTGTATTGGTCTATACACATACATTGTGCTGCAGAAAAATGATTGCTAGAAGTCGATTTGAAACATCACAGTTATAATATTTAATTTATACGGAATATCTCTAATGAAGTTCATAGAACTGCGATGTGATTAAACTTGCATAAAAAATTGCATAAAAACAGTAACTGAAATATCTTGACGCTTTTTCACAGCACCTTGTATGTGCATTTTTGTGTACCTGTTTCTTTGCAGTTTGCTTTATGCAGCGTTGCATTGCATTTAGACTGCTAACTGAATTTGTTCGATAAATTATCATCTATAAATTGTCACAGACAGTTAACACAATGGATGAAAGTTAAAATTATGATTTCTTTATTTCCTAGAAACTGACACCAATTTCTCTGTTATGATCATTTATGGGTAGTTTGTTCTGATGTATATCTACTAACACACAGATGATATAATGTTATGTAACATGAAATGTTTTAATAGTATTGCTATGGTGACATTTTGTGCTGGCTCGATAAATGCTACAAATACTTACACATTGCGTATTGTTATTTTGTGCACTGTGCACTTTATGTATGAGGTTATACTATGTAGTCGACTTAATATTTATGTAACTTCGTGTGTGCGCTTTTCTGTCTCGTATTGTTACATGTTGTATCACTTTTATTGACGAACTGTCAAGATCCTGTTATATTTTGCACGCACCGTACGAAAATTGTCACATTACGAATATCGTTTACTGAGTTGAAAACATTCCTTCAGTCAGTGTGCATTTGTTATTTGTCACACCGTAGATTTAGACCCACTTGCCACATGCAGATCTGTGTAAACCTAATCAATTGTTTGTATCACTAATCTCACGTAACCATGTCTTACCTTATGTCACTGAGTACCAGCCTTAATTGGCTGGGGTAAAGGCGAGAGTGTCACCTCTGCCGGGTGGCAGGTAACAGTGTGATCCCATATGGCACGTGAGTTCCCGTAGTGGTGAAGGCAAGTTGTTGCAAACTGCTATACTCCATTTACTTTACTTACTAACTTTATTTATTTAATATAAATATTGTACAAACGAGAGAGAGAGAGAGAAAAAAATGAAAGAAAAGATTACAACAAAATCGCAGTAGAACTAAGTTGTACCTCACCACCTTATTTCGTCTGAACTGAGAGCGCATCGCAGTCACGACAACTGGAGATTACAGCTCATCACCAAGTTTGCTGTGGCTGCAGCCAATCACACCACACTGGTCTCCTGGTTGAGATGAGGTAGACTAGATTAGGTCAAACTTGTGATATAAACAATCTACAGCGCAATGGTTTGATACCACCTTGCAGTTTGTTTATGCTATGGCCAAGTCACTAAGTTACCTTACGTTGAGCCCGGTTAGTACTGGGATGAGTGACCATCATTGGTCAGGTATACCACATCAGTATGTAACCAAGCCAACTATGTCAACTCTGCCTTGCGTCCCTCCAGGGTGGCTAAATCGAGTACCAGCTTTAATTGGCTGGGGTAAAGACTGGAATGTCACCTCTACCAGGTGGCAGGTAACACTGTGATCTCATATGGCACATGGCATGTGAGTTCTCGTAGCGGTGAGGCTTGTTTGCAAACTGCTATACTCGGTTTACTGTACTTTACTTACCTGTTTTCACGGCCGTTTTCCAGCTGAATCTGGGTTAGCCAGTCCCCTGTCTGTTGATTTCACCGGCTAATGTGACGTAACCAGTGGTGTCGAAGCCGAGAAGCAAACTCAGAAATGGACACGTGACTGTGACCATGCCCAGTTTGGGGGTAATCTGTCATCCCAAGGGTGATATGCTCCATGTAGCCAGAGCTAATCAGTATACGAAAATTTGAAGTCTATAGCTTTATCCATTATAGAGATTGTGATTGGGGACCCCAAAATTTATAACAGGTCACGTGATCCCAAAATTCCTTTTTCGGGGATGGTTCGTCATAATAGGTTGGGAGTTGCTACAGATAACCTATGTACAAAATTTGAACCTTTTAATCTTCATCTGTTACAGCAGCACTAAATGTGACTCCAAATGTATAAAATATGGTGATTTGGGTGTATATAGGGTCAACAAAAGTAGTTGGCAACATAACCAATTGATAGAGTGCATACATATTCATACATATTCAGCTCTAACAGAAACTATGCATCTGTCTTGTACCATTTCCGAGTTGTACGAAGTTCTTTGTCGAAAGTGGCCGATTTTAACAAACCTTGCCTTGAAGCCCCAATTTGGGGATGACCCCGTAGGATCTTTGTCAGAGAGTCCCTGGGCTAACGCAGCGTTTAGCCGTTTTGAGACAATATCCGCTTGTGACGAACAGACATACATACTTGACCACGGCATATACCGTGCTAGCATAGCGTCGCGCGGTAAAAACTTGACAAGACTCAGTCAATGGACGAGTTTCAGGTCGCAATAGCAATTGTCCTCGCTTTGCGCGAGCACACGAGAACATAAACGTCGTTTTCAGCTCGTCATTTGTAGCATGTAGCGCTTATGCTATCACGTTTGTGGATTGTGATCGCAATGGAACAAAAAGTGGAAATTGGCTCGTGACAGGATAGGTCGGTGTCTTGGCTACCTGAATGCTGAAGCTGACCTGGAGTATCCTCTCACTATCCTGTGATCTGGAGTATGGAAAATATGGATCGAGTCTTTGGCGGTGTCCAACGGCTCGCATATCGCGCTATCTCAGCATCTGCTGAGCTTGTTATCAAGACGATTGATTGACCAAGTATTTCACTGGTCATTCAGGCTAAAAAACCGTTAATCTCTGATGATGTCGGCTGTCGTTTTTGACAGCCGACATCTGACGGGCCGTCAAAGTTGCCCAACAGCCGATACAAAATAGCCAATAGAATACATACATTTCACAATAAAAAAGTAACAACGTATAAGTAGTCTCGATATCGCCCAACGACTGTCTGGCCACTTTGACGGCCAACAATATCTGGTCCCGTGGACACGAGCCGACACGACCCGAAGAATGTCGGCCCAACACGTTGGTCCGTGTGTCCACGGGGCCGGACACCCGACAGCTGACATCATGGGCCATTGTGACGGGCCGTCAGTGTTGGCTAGTGAGACACGAGGCAACATGTCGGGCCGACATTTGTAGAGTTGTGTTGACGGGCTGTCGTGTCGGCTGTTGTTGACCCACGTGTCGAGGGAGTCGAGTGGCCCGACATATGACGGCCCATCGTCTGTCGACCGTCAATGTTGGCTCGTATGTCGAGGGCCTTAGTGCGTGCCTTGTTAATTCGCCCCTGGAAGCGGAGCAGAGTATTGTGATCAGTATGTCTGTCTCTTTGTCTGTCTGCTCGCATAACTCGAAAACCACTCACGGCCGATCGATTTTCACCAAATTTTGTTCTTGTTGCCTATGCCGTGGCTCGGTTCTCTCTGGCGGCGTTGCGACACGTTATGTACTTCCGGTTTTGTGGATGACGTAATGTTTTCACACAAACGGCTCTATGGCGCGTTATGTTTAATCCCAAGCGACGATTGGACACGACAAGCATATGGCAGCCGAGATTTCAACCAAATTTTGCTCAGCGATAAAGATCGGAAGTACTCGTTGTGAGCTGCTGCTCGCCGGGGGCGAAGTCCGCTAT
>Ga0209782_1001334_pt1 | contig 12694 bp, 14 predicted proteins | sample WorMetmaBAHAMAS1_FD_187390 | JGI IMG/M metagenome (GOLD analysis project Ga0209782, IMG submission 187390) | Marine gutless worms symbiont microbial communities from Max Planck institute for Marine Microbiology, Germany - Inanidrilus... | ecosystem: Host-associated > Annelida > Digestive system... | reverse complement strand
GTAAGTAAGTAAGTTTAATAAACACACTTGCAGCTATACAATGTAAAAGCTGAATAGATAAATACAATACAATACAATATGCCTACATAATAAAAGCAGGATTAATACAGTAATTAAAAATGAATCACTAAAATGGCGATAACATGATATGACGTGATTGATATGATACTAGGCCTAATAAAATGAAAAATCAACAGGCAAATACAGACATCTGTAAAGCAACTATTGGTAATGGTTAAGTCCATATTGTATGAAGGAACAATAGTGCTTGGTACGGGTGTAGACTTTGGGAAAAGTTTGGGAAGATCTGAGCCTTGAGGTAATTACTGTGGATCTGGGTGGAGGAAGGAGACTGTGGAGACAAGAGGCAGGATCCATGACATTGCAGAAAAAACACGAATTTTCTCTACGAGAAGCCAGCGAATTGAGATTTGCATAAAACAGCATGGATAGATATGGCATTCCGTGGGTTGAGTTGTAAATAATATGGATGGCATGCTTTTGGACAGCCTCTAATCTCAGACTGGGCTTTTGTTAATGCATAGTACCATACTGGCGCACAATATTCAAGTACAGGTCTTATTGCTGTTATATAGAAATGAAGTGAGTGTTAGACAAACCGGATCTTTTAAGTTGTTTTAGAAAATACAGTCTTGTAATTGTTTTTTGATGATGTGGTCAATGTGGATGGACCAGGAAAGGGAAGAGTCAATGTGTGGACCAAGTAGTTTGTATGAAGTGACTCTTTCAATGATTTGTGACGAAATATTAAGGTACAAGTCCATAGCTAATACCAGCGTTAGCATAGAGTTGCGCCGGTAAAGAACGGACAACAGTGGGGGCGCTGAAAATGCGGGAGTGGAAAATACATGAGTGGAAACAACCGAAGTAAGCCATATAGAACGCCAACCCGAGATCATATTGAGAAATGCTTGCTAACTTACTGCCAAAAGTATCGGGAATCATTTTTTTTGAGACCGTACATTTCTCGTCGATTTGTTGCCTAACTTCACATCATGGTCGATGGATATCTGTTAGGCACCTGCCACGTCTGCATGAAGTCCCTGCGCTCTTCCAGTGAGACGTACGTCTCCATCGCCAGCGAGTAGTGTCCAAGGTCTACGATGGCTACTACGCCGTTGACGGTCGTGTTTTCGTCGCAGAAAAACATGTAGTCGATGACGCAGGCGAACGCTCGTAACATGTCGTCCTTGTGAGGTCTGCTCTTTTCAGTGTTCATGAACAGGTAAGCTGCAAATGTGAAACTCAACGTCACATTTTATAATGCAATAGCTTTAAAGCGATGTGACATATACACGCATCTATCTATTACACTGTTTCAACTGTTACTGGTTTTAATACGTTTTACTCGATACAAAATAGGTCATTTCGGAAATGCCCTTCCCATCCAGTTTATTGGCAACTACTGAGACACGTATATCAGCTGACGCTGATGTACCGTGCGACGCTGCCTCACGCCCAATCGACCATCCTGCTGCTGTACACACAATTTTGTCAATTAATATCGTGCAAGTGATACGTCCCAAAGAGGACGGTTATGTTTCAAAATTTCGTAAAAATTTGGTAAAAATTTTCAATGTTTGGATCCCTCTGACCGATAGGGGGAAAATTTTAGCCTTCAGGCCTAATTTCACGCCTATCGGTAAAAAAGCTTTTGCCCATGTCGAACAAAAAAACTCAAAATCGCCGTCTGAGTAACTTAAATATCGGCCCTTTGCACGTCGCACTTGGTGCCGGTAACAAGAAGCTCTGCTATCGACGAGTCAGCACGACATGCTGCGTCACGCTCAACGTGTTGTACGTACACAACGAATCCCAATTGAAAACTCTTGCAGTGTGAATGACCTTCAAAGACTCTCAAGATCACTGGATTGCAGAAGGAACGCAATGTCTGTCATTGAACAACTGTCACTCAACAAGCTGTAAATTTTACTCACCTGGACGCATCATAAATAGTTGTCTTCCCTCGTCATCTTTCTCTGGAAGCACTATCATAAACCTGGAATAACACATCAACACAAACATGAAATTAAAGGAAACTCGGTATAGAGTGCGTACTTCTGCCACGACACACTGAAATTTGGCAGTGTCGTTACAGGCAACAAGAGGCTGTGCTATGGCAGAGGAACCGCGCGACACGCTTGTCAATAGAAATTCTGCAACTACAAAATATCCCATTTGAAAACTAGAGTCCCGGGCCTATCGTGTGGCATTATTTGCGTGATCCTACGTTTAGCCGTTTTCACACAATATCGCAGTGTGACAGAAACACACATACACACACACAGAGAGACGGACGGACAGATACACGACGACGGCATGTAGCGCGTGACAGACGTAGGCCTAGTCTTGTGTTTTCGAGCGTTATGACTTGACTGAATTAAAGGAATATTATTATTATTATTATTATTAGAGATGACTATGCTGTAAGCTATAGTAACAATTCGATGAAATATTACGGTTCATTATGCAAACCCACTGAATAGCAATAAATGAAATTGATCGATTAATTAGTTTTATGCAAATGTTTCTCAATAATTTATCGTAAGTATGCACCAGTTATTATAATTATAGGCAAATATAAACCATGATATAAAATATATATCATGTAAACCACTTTGCAAATTTGATTCATCTTGTCCTGAAATTGTCAGTTTCCGCACCTCGAGTTTACTGAGTGCAACGTGAACATTATCAATAGCTACATTTTACAGCCTTAAAATTATGCTTAAGTTATTATTGCAACTGATAACGTTTTGCTAGCCTCATGGTATTTTAAACTGTGTGCAAATTTACAATATATATGATGTATCATAAAATGTAACTGCCATAAGCCTATAACACAAATCCGTGTACACACAAATGAAATAAAATTGTTCCATTAAGCAACCACCAGTTCAGGTACTACGTGCAATTTGAAGCTTCTGGTGCTCTTCCCCTTGACACTACATTAAAACATTAACGTTTCTTTGGCGGGAAGCCGTGTTAAATGTTTTGAAGCATGTTGTATATAAACGTACCCAAGATCGTAGATATCCAAAATCTTTGGATCTGCAGGGTCGAGATTTCCAAACCATTTCGCAAACTTGGCACGTCTCGTCATGAAATTATCGAGCAGTTTTCGCGCCTCGAGTTGACTGAAGTAACGGACTCGCAGGAATGGCAGCAAGAACGATATATCTGCCAAGTAACTTATTGATAAAAATTCCATTGAAAAACACTTATATGAGATACGATTTAGTTTTTAAAACCGTATATTAATAATACCATTCCATACTGCAGCAGATTTATACCCCTTACTTATAAGGGAAAATTTTGAACTTTCAATCACAAAATAAGGTATAAGGTAACACGTTACAGACTACAGTTTATCATAGTGAAGATTCATGCCACTTGTAGAAAATGTCTGCAACCAAAACCGCAATCAAAAAGCAGATCAAAGCTGTTCACTGTAAATATCAATTAAATTAAATGCACCAAGACAAGCAGATTTTAAAATAGTAAGACGTTAATCATGTTTATTTGCAATGTACTTAGCCAACATTCGAATAATGAAACCGCTCACTCACAGTCCTTAATAATGTAAGTTAGTAAATAAGTAATATTTCATTTGCACATATCAAAAGCATATGCAGCAATACAGTAGCAGAGAAATAAAACAACAGAAGTACAGAAGATACCTGTCGGACACTTGATGTGTGGCTGCTGCAAGACCAGTTCACGAAATTTCTCCACAGCGCCAAGTCGATTCTTGGGATCTTCATTCAACTCGTCTTTGGACTTCTTCAGAGATTTCTCGTCGAGTGTACATACATAGTCGGCATCTGACACCACTCCAGCCATCTTGGCACCTCTGTCACAAGATTATTATATTGTATCATGAAGACCCAGTTGTGATGTTCAGCGTGTACGATAAGTCATAGGATAGGAAATCTAGCCACTAGTCAGCATAATGAACCGCGTGGAACCACACAGAGAAAAGCTAGAAATGCGTGGCAAAGCCCAGTGTGAGCTAAGGACACAAAATATGGACTATCGAATAAGCAGAGTATTTTTGCACCTTAATTTGTCCCTTATTTTATGGGCACTTAACGGATATTAATAGCGTCTGTAATGGGAATGCTTAAAATAAAGTCACATCACGTAAAAACTACTTTTGAACATCAGATTGATATATAAATATGCATAAACTATAAACCTGTTCTATGCTTTAATGCTATCATAATAATAAACTACCTGAAACTATGAGCAGATGCTGACACCGCTCCGTTAAACGCATTGATTATTGCCACCAAAGTGCACAACTCCACATTTCCATAAACCCCACTGGTCTTCCTCATTGAAATTCGGGATAACAGGAGGATACCATGATCCGGGTCGCCTTCCACATGCAGGTAGCCACACAATGGTCTAACGGGTCACGCACTCACGTGCTGATTTTACACTTTTTGTTGCACTATGTGATCACAATCCACCAACATTAGGCAGACGGACATGCTAGGATATATGGCATGTCGCAATGAAAATATTCACGGCTGCAACATAGCTTGATTTACACCACAGGGAGCGTGGCTTCAGGCCAGCCAGCCGAGCAGTAATCACCGCACTGCCCGTGCTCACTGAACAGTGCAGCTGCTGGTCAGCTACTCTAACATGACCAGCGGGCAATAAATGAGTAGGCCTATACATTGCCTGCTGTGGCGTCATAGCGGGCACTATTATATGCTCGTGAGCACCGGGTAGTGTGCTGGACATCCCCCACCGCTTATAAGCCACACCCACTGTTTTGCAAACTACACCGTAACACAAAGCACAATTTATAAAAATCCTAAAATGTTAAACAGGAAACCTAAGGCATAAACAAGGTATCACCTGGATGGCGGCGAAACGATATGCCACCCCCGTGTATGGCAATTCGACGGTTTACAGCGTCCTTGATGCGGTGGATGGACAGTGAGGTGTCTGAGACAGGAGAATTTCGACCGGTCGAAACACGCAAATTTCTGCCAAATACACCTGGGGTGTATTTGGCAGAAATTTGCGTATTTCGACCGGTCGAAATACACCCCAGGTGTATTTGGCGGTGCCGTTATGGGTGCATGTTTGCATGACCCCGTTTGAATTTTTAAAATATCTTTATCATCAGAAAATGAGTCCCTGGGCTTGTGTGCATGGCGTTGTTTGCATGACTCTGCGTTGAGCCATTTCAGTAGAACACCGACTTGCGACAGACAGACAGACAGACACACGACAATAGCATATACTGTGCTAGCATAGTGTCGCGCGATAAAAATGAGAACGTACCCACCTGTTAAATAAGTTAATTCAGTACTGCGTAGTGTAGCAGTATTCTGTCGGACACGAGGCCGGCGGTCGTATCAAGCACAGTTCTGTACTAAACAACCGAATAACAAATGCAACTCAGTTGTACTGATCCAAGTTTTACCGATCACCAATTTGCAGTTGTCACTGTAAACCTACATGCTTCTAACACACGTCGAACACTGAATCTAGTCCTGGCTGGTTGAGAGGTCACGCCTCCTGTCGTGTAGTAAGTTCAGCTTAAATTCCACGGGACCGTTTTCAGCGAGAAACTGGTCCCGTGAAATTTGAGCTGTACTGACTGGAGGAGCGTTAATTACAACGCCGTAGTCCATTACAATCCGCCGGTCACTGGTTCCTCGTAAATTGGCGGCGTAGCCGTATTGTACAAGTGAGATTTTTAGATACACGTCCACTCTTTCCCCAATTTACCTGGAACAGGCTATGCAGTACTACGCCATCGAGTTAACGCTTCTCCTGCCAATATACGTAGAGTGGTTTTGAGCCGGAAAGGTTGGCAGCGGCGTGTACCAACCAGTGCAAGCCGACAGCTCTACGTATGTATAACACTATCGTGTTTTGACTATTCGCAGCTATGTAGACTATCTCAGCAATAGCAGGCGCGTGCATGACGCTGCGGCATGTGACCACTAAGTATACGACGCGTGACATGACGGAGCAAAGTCAATGCCAAGGCCAGACGTACATGCACTCACACGCCTGCAATGCACATATGCGTGTCTGCTTGCCTGCTAAAAAATCTAAGGCATCCTATATACCTTTGTGATTTATGTTTCGGGCGTTGAGGAAACGCTAGACATGTGCACCGGACGCCATTCACGTCGGCGCGACTGAAATTGAACTAAACTGAACTGAATTCTGATCACGTTAGAACTGTCACTTCTTTAGACCGCATAATTATATGAATTTATATCCCTGAGCGCTCTAGGCCTAGTTATTATCATCAACGTAGGCCACGCAAGCATGATAAAGACTGATCCCCAAAACGCGCATGTAAATGACAAAAATTGGTATGTTGTATAACGACATGTATTAGTCATAGGCCTAGCTATATACATAATGCATTTATTTTATCGTGTTCACGTTTACACTCGTACTGATTTCTGTATATAACCTCACTCCTCCTGTGTCAGTTGCATTTTGGTCACACTGGGTGCATTTCACTGTGCATAGCCTAGATTTATTTGTGTTTATCTGTGTGTATTTTGTGCTTTTGTTTTTCATACTATACTGCATATATGTTGTGTTATTGTGGTGGGGTGGACCTAGTGGGATTGAAGCCTGGTCCTTAGGACTTATCTTCCTTCAGTGCTTTGACACTGTTGGTTGGGTCTTTTGACCCATAAAACCCGTCCCCGATATGACCTATTATGTGTTTGGTGGGACGTTAAACTTTGCTCAACTTCAACTTGAACGTCAGTTGCATTTTGACAACTGTTTATTAAACGAAAATACTACTACTGCTACTACTACTGCAAGTGACAGTTGCAAATTGACACTATTTCTGTTCCGTTGTGGCTCTGTGAAAGCGACCATTTGATCGCTGACTTGTAAGTTGGTACAGACCGTGTAAGTGCTCAAAGCCTATAATTATAGAGAATAACGCGTGCTAAGTACTTACCAATTCGACTGTCTGTATGCGTCGGCGATTGCATTCAGTCAATCAATCAATCAATCTATTTACATTCACGATCGTCAGTTACAGTGTACATCGCCGTTTTAAACAAAATGAAATCTACATGATCCACTACTTTTCTGGCATCGCGGCCAACCCATGGAACTGTACAAGACAGAGTATCCGGCGTGAGTGTGACACTATTAATAATGTATGCTACTGTCCGACATTCTGGTTAAATAAGTAACTGTTTAGTTAGCAGATCAGTAATTTCTGCTCTCGACGCATTATTAATTTGACGGAGACACGTAACTCGCATTGCATTCAGCGGTAATCAATCAGTATTCTGTTTTAAAGCTACGCATAGTTTCCGGAATAACCTACGCATATGGAGCCAATGGGTTAGTTGCGTATAGCACAGTTGTAGAACGTCGGTCTCTGGCCGTAGAACTTTCCCTGCCCCACGCTCAACTTGCAGCTGATTGGTGACCATTGTTGTGGGTATACCATTCACTACAGGTCAGCCAACCAAGCTAACTCATCCTTTCATCCTTTTGGGGTCCATCAATGAGTAGTGAGCTGGAATTGGATGTGCTACGTGGCGCCATCTGGTGAATGAAAGCTACGGAGGTAACCGCAGGCCTGGCTGAAAGTAATGACAGCCTACCGCCGGGTGGATGGCTTAACGTCACCTTCGGGATAACTGCCTGTACACCGCATCAGCTCCGGGCCCAACGCTCAGTTACCAGTATTGGAGAACTTTTAACTTTACCAGTAGTGACAATGACGTAATTTCTTCGTTCATATCTATGCCAGCCGTCACGCCGCCATGATGTGAATTAACCACTGAGATTTCGATATCGCTTTGTCTGTCAGCTAACAATCACGTCTGCGCACTGTGAGGTATGTTTAACTGCACGAGAGAAATACGGTTACCTTCAAACAAACGACGGGAATATCCCACTTAACACAATACGCCGATGACCTACAACATCGAGATCGTATCCTAAACATACAGATTATGTGACGTCACTGCACCTTTAGTGATTTCAGTGAGCAATCGATTGATTGACGATTAACCTTGTAAAAGTTCTTTCACACTGGATCGAGTGCGTTGCGTTGCGTCGCGGCGACGTGCGACGACGCACGGTGCCGCATTGCCATAAGCTGGAATTGCATGGGACCGACACCGACACGGACACCGACATTAGGGATGCGCGTCGTGTAATTTTGTAAACGTGTACACGATAGCTTATCGCGTACAATACACGTACGCGTACACGTGCGCATCTCTAACGGACATCCTCGCGAGGACAAGCGCGCGTGTTGGACAAGTCGGCGAGGATCCTCGTGCGTGTCCGGCTCGTGGACGATCCTCGCGCGGAAGTCGACGAGGATGTCCGTGTCGGTGCCGGTGTCCGTGTCTGCGTCATTTAATGTAACCAATACGCACTGCATTGCACTGCGGCGCCGCAAGGCACCGTACGGACGTGAAATAACCGTTCGATATCCATAATACACACATACTTCTATGCATGTAAAGTAATGCTCGATGCATTTCAATCATAATACGACGTTTGATCGAACGACTGCACGCAAAACAGCGTCAGACGACAACACCTTGCTATGTCGTGCAGTTAAGAATGTATATCACTTCCACAAAAGCGTCTATACATTATTGCGTCGACAAATTGACAAATTTTACTCTGTCGAGCGGAATGAACTAGGTGTCGGTTAACTCTCATTGCGTCCAGCTCGGCATCACTTAGGTTCTCGGTTGTACGTCGGATCAGGCAGTCAGTCAGTCGATGTTGAGTTTTCTGAACGAAGCCTGTGGAACGTCGTCGACGCCTGTCCTCTTCTTCTCGTCCACTCCGAACTGTTCGCTGCTCAGGTATTTGATGCGATCACGAACTTCCGGCTTCAGCAGCTGCGCCTTCGTTTGTTCTAAGTAGCACCAACACACACGTCGTTCTGTATTTCTCATACTATACGTGTTTGTACGACCAATTCCGGTGAATGAAATGTGTCACTGTTGTGTATTAAACATCAGAGCGGTTTCTTCAAACTTAGCTGGTCAACGGTAGACAATTTTATTAAGATGCGGAGAGAGTACGGGCAACAATGCTGGGGAGCTTATGCGGACGTGAAATGGTCTTTAATTATTGGACTTGATTGATACAGGCATATTAGGTCTAACTATACAAGGAATACAATGCTCGGATGAAGGTGTGCATTGTAATTAGAAGTTCTTGGCAGAGTGAGCATACTGTTTAATTGACTAAAATAGTATAGATTACACAGACGCAACATACGAGTTTTCTGTCCGTAACTGGTTGGTAATAGCTATAAAGTGAGCAGCAAAAGGAGGCACAAAAGTCAGTGAACCGGTCGTGTATCAACTTACGTATAGATTACTGCATACAGCCATCCCAAACGCATGCATACTCATCGGTTTATCGGCGAATTTCCAGATAATTCTCCTTTAGTGGATTGCCCATATACGTACTTAAAGATCATTGAGCTCTCTTAGTGACGTAAACCATAAATCGGGGTAATTACCCACTGAAACTGAATTTCATCCTTTCTGCATTCACAAACTGAAGTATCCCAGGAAAGGCACATTGCACGCTTTCTGTAGGCTCATTGACACTATTACACTTACATACAACAGACGATAACTAGCAGAACATGCTACAGAAGGTGCCTTATTGAGGGTAAATGAGTAAAAAATGGTAACGTGACCGCGTGATTGTACGACCCTAAAGGTTCGTTCACACTGGATGCAGTGCGTTGCGTTGTCAAGCGGCGTCGTGCGGCACCGCAAAGCAACGCACTGCATCCGGTGTGAACGAACTTTAACAGGCGCACAACAAGTCTGTAGATTTCTTGATAATCATCTGCAGACCAAAGAATATATCGTCGTAATCACCGATAACTTCTTTCTCAGTGCCGGCGTTCGGTCCTTTGTAGTCGTCAGGCAGATACTCGACTGGCAGCAGCCTTAGTGGTACTTCCTTGTAAAGCGACTCCAGATTCTGTCCGTGAAGTTTTACCTACATCAACAACAACGCCAACGTGTACACAATTCACGACGTGACCTCAAAGCAGCGATGTCTAATTAAGTCATTCAAGTATTCTTTGGGCCCATTCCATGGGGCCATAGCGGTCCCCTCTGTCACGCGTTGTCGTCGTCGTCGTCGTCGTCGATACATACAGCACGGCACGGATCCGGTGTATAAGAAACTAAACGGAAAGAAATAGGCCTATACCGTATACGCGGTGTATAGCAAAGATGAACGTATACCCGTTGTTGTATTTTCTCCGGCATACAGTACTTGACGACTGTCATTATTAAGTCCATCAACGAGCCGTAGTTGTACAGATGTACGCGCTTCAATCGTGCTGGATAATTCGACTAAAATTTGTGCAAATGGCTATCATCAAACATCAGAAGCGTCAGCTATTTTACACAAGAATCATCTTTTCTTCAAGACACAAGATGACTGGTATCGCAATACTTGTTGACAAAATGATGGAATTTTATCTACGCATTCCACTGTTACTAAGAAAAAATTATATGGTATCGTTAATTGCGTTTTCTCTTTCATTTTGTTGCTACCGGACTTTCGTTGTGAATAAAGAATTTAGTAATTTCGGCCCACCTTGTAATTTCTCGTCCCATTTCATGCCCACAGATTGAATTCGTTGTTGTTACGAGTTCTGGAATGAATATTTCGCATAGTTGCGTGTATGTTTGCACCTGTCAGGGTTTGAATTGCTGGGGGTTGGGGAGGGTCTAACCTTCAGTTATCATGACCCCCAGTTCATCTTCAGTACTGCACCGTAAGGGTTGGCTGGACCCCCACTTCTTTTTCTATCTAAAATTAAGTTCTAGCAGAGCCATCTGGCGCCTCTACAACGCAGGAAATTATTTCGCCAGACACACCAACTGATAAGAAGGGTCTGGTTGATCCATCCCAAAGAACCCCACCCCGCTCTCAGCTTCAGCTCTTCGGACCTCGCTGATGACCGCCAGTTCATTGGGCCCATTCCATGGGGCCATAGCGGTCCCCTCTGTCACGCGTTGTCGTTGTCGTCGTTGTTGTAGACATCGATGCGCAGGCGGCGTGCGACAGTGGCTGCGTGCGACAGTAGCGACACCTGGTGAATGGCAATGTAAAACAGGCGGCGTGCGGCGGCTCGCAGTGGCGAACGGGCACAACATTTTTCAAATGCTTCTCGTTTTTCACAATTCAAGCCCCGTCAGGCACCTGCCACGTGTGTATGAAGTCTCTGCGGTCTTCCAGTGGCAAGTACGTCTCCATCTTCAGCGTGTATTGTCCGAGGTCTGCAATCAGGACGGCACCGCTGACGGTCGTGTTTTCGTCGCAGAAGAACATGTAGTCGATGACGCACGCGAACGCTCGGAACATCTCGTCCTTGTTTGGTCTCCTCTTAGCACCGTTCGCTTCCAGATAACCTGCACGTTTGAACTTTAGACATATGCAAATTCATAAAGTGACAGTTTTGAACGGGTGAACTGAAATGGCAGGAGTGAGGGACAACGACGGAGTAACAGTTCGTGACGTACAAACTCCGTCTATTATATGTAGGCCTACGCACGCAGCTGACTAAATATTTAATTGGGCCCATTCTATGGGGCTATAGCGGTCCCCTCTGTCACGCGTTGTCGTTGTTGTCGTCGTTGTCGTGATGCGCAGGCGGCGTGGACAGTGGCGGCGTGCGACAATAGCGACACCTGGTGAATGGCAATGTAAAATTAGGGCGTGCGGCGGCTCGCAGTGGCGAATGGGCCCAACATTATTCAAATGCTTCTTGTTCATTAAAGTGGCGTATGTTAAACACGCACAATGTGCAGCATTGTGAAACAGATATCATCTGAACCTATTCCCAATAGGCCTGCCTACGGTTGAATAACACGTGTAATAGACAGAAATGAAATGAAAGTCCAGTTAATAAAAAACGTATCGTACTTGTATTTTACGTAGTTCTAAATCATGGCCTCTCTAACAAAACGATATCGGTCCTTCATAAATTTTGTAATGCTGCATTAAATGGCTCAATTTATTGTAAATGCACAGTAATGTTTTGTACGTTTTAGGTTTTATATAGGCCTATTGTACAGCGTATGGTTACATGCGCAGTTATTTTACATTGTACTACACGGTGATTTATAATTACGGGAACTCGTATGAACAGTGGAATATCTTTGTTGCTTAGCCACATTTTTGGCTAAAACTTGGCATGGTTAAGCCTGAGATAATGCTGTGTGAAATGGTGCTGAATTTATCCACGTTACCTTACGTTACGTTAACGCGCAATATCCGCAATATCCGCAATATGTCACGTCATAGGGCTCGTGAGACAATTGAGCTGCTTAAAATGGAGACCCCAGATTTCATTCCTCTTAGAGCCCGGATGTAAATCCGGTCGACTACAAAGTGTGGTCGGTAATGCAGGAGCAGGTCTACAAGAAGTGGATCAAGGACATTGACGAACTGCGTGCACGTAAACTGACAGCTTGGGATCCATTCCCATAGTCAGACAGTGGCGCACACGTCTTCGTGCATGCATTGAAGCTATAGGCAGACACTTTAAACATACATTGCGTCAGTAATGTGTTTTGCTAACGGAACAGTATTGACTACTAGACATATGTGCTAAATTTTATCACTTTGAGTCTGTTTATTC
>Ga0209782_1001333_pt1 | contig 12695 bp, 6 predicted proteins | sample WorMetmaBAHAMAS1_FD_187390 | JGI IMG/M metagenome (GOLD analysis project Ga0209782, IMG submission 187390) | Marine gutless worms symbiont microbial communities from Max Planck institute for Marine Microbiology, Germany - Inanidrilus... | ecosystem: Host-associated > Annelida > Digestive system >... | reverse complement strand
CGGCCAGGCCGCCGGCGGTGCCGACAGAACGCGGTCGCCTCGACAGTTCGGCGGCGGCGTCGCCGGCGGCGACCGCGGCGACGTGGACGCGGGCGGCATCAAGCCGTGGCAGCTGTCGCACGTGCGTCCGCTCGAGGCGCAGGGCTACCGGCTCGTCTCGGTGCCCGAGCACCGCAACGTCGACGCCGACTCGAGCTCGTACGCGCCGTACCTCGTCTCGGACCGCACGCTCAGCGCCGACCGCCAGAAGACGTTCGTACGCGGCATGGAGGAGCACCAGCAGGCGGGCACTGCGCCGTCGCCGTACGGCGTGCCGCACCCGCACTACCAGCCCGCCGCCGCCGCCTTTCGACCACCGTCCGCCGGCGGCGGCGCGTCCTACCCGTTTGCACCTGCCGTCGAAAGCACGATGCCATACTGCGACCTCTGACAACGCCCGAATACGCCAGCTTTCGCCTCTCTCTAGTCTCGTACACAGCGCCGAAAATCTATTATTATTATTATTGAACTGGACAGTCATTTTCGCCGACGCTCTCTATAGCCCACTACCCCGTTTTTCGTGGACGTATACGGCAAATAGGACGATTTCACGCATAGGAGCACACACCGCTGTGATGTGATGAATGCTATTATTTCGCCCTCGGCAGGGATGCGAGGTATTGTGATCAGCATGTCTGTCTGTATGTCTGTGAGCTCATCGCAAAAAAACTTCACAAAATTTTCAGCGCATGTTGACTGTGGCTCGAACCTCCTCTGAGGTTGTTCGATGTTATGCAGTTCCGGTTTTATGGATAACATCGTGTTTTTGCGTGGTCATATATAGGTGATGCAAAGATGGTATATGCTCAAAATGACTTAACGGAGGATAGAACACCAGAGCAAAGTCTGATACTTGCGTTCACTTACTGGACTCCAGATTAATGCAGATGGAATGGTTAAAATAGACGAAAACACAATAAAATTCACCAAGAACTACAGAATAACAAAAGATTCTTTGACTTCGACTTTATATAATAATGTCCAATTCAGCACCACCTACTGGCATCACTAAGGGGTTACAAAGGTTTTAGCCTGCATTTGTGGAACTAAACTACACTTTATTGCCTTATTTTCTTATCACTGTCTTCTCCAAATTTACCAACAAGGTGAGACTCAATTATATTTTTAGTTTTAAGTTGCATTAAAATGGTAAGAAATTAATGCAGTTTTTTTCAATTTTACTGCAAGAGTTAGAAATACTGATAGAATTTAATCAATACCAGCACTGAAATATAGCAGGGTCGCAACTAAGTTGAGGTCCTCACGTTCATAAACACAAAACTGGCAGCAACTAGCAACATTACAGTATTGTTACTAAGCCATTTCAACCATCATCTGCTCTTCTACAAGTTCACAGTCTCAAAGTCAGCAATAATGAGGCAGTCTAACTGATCATAATCATATTTTGGCAGGCTTATTCACAATGAAAGTTCTATAAAAGTAAGAAACAACATGTATTCAGAGTAAGTGCTTTTGGATGCGAGATACTTGTACTCAGCTATCTTTGCTATTTTAATTGCGTGGAGAACGTTGCTTAGTGAGATCAGATTCATTGCAGTGCTGTCAGCAGTCAATACACTGCTCGTCATGGTTTGTAGTAGCAGACATCAGAGCAGGTTATGCAGTTTGCCATTAATAAACGAATTAATGGAGTAATAGCAATATTTGTGCTGCATGTAAATTGCGCTTTGACGTGCAGTTGACTTGCTGTCTTTGTTATACGTTTCGGGTTGTTTAGCTTCATTAAAACTTGCAATATTACTAGTCCTGTTACAAGTATACTTGCCAAGTAAGGATTGGCAACAGAGACCCAGTGTAAAGACAAGGCATCAAGGTATGGTGGATTAAGAACATACAAACTCCAGCGGGAGATTTCTCATAGCTGACATCAGTACTTTGACACTCTTAGTTAAGCGACAATAAAGGCATCAGGCCTACAAAAACTGCTTCACGTATCTATAAAAGCTGTTACTTTTGAGATGCAGACCAACAAAGCAACTCCACCAAAAGAATTGACTGTGTTAAGGTTTTATGTCCCACTCGACACAAACAGGTTATTTCAGAAAGAAAGTCACAAACAAAACTTGAGTTTGTCTATATTACTTGCCATATTAATATTTTAGTAAAATTATTGGGGTATATTCTGCCACATATCATCAATAATACAGAGAAAATCTGAAACTGGAGACAAAATCATGGAAGGGAATTGTATCCAAGTATGAATAACCATAGGTAGGTAACGACCAAACGAATGCTGTAGTGGCACATGTCCCTGTTGCCAGACTTGAGGAAGGAGTATATCCTGTGATGTTGATAAAGTTGCTACCCGACTGTGGAGAAGGGCAACAGTAAGTTTCTGCTTTATAACAACACATGCTCACTCAAAACAAGCAACAGTCCCATCTCATGTCAAGTAATGGATGACTTAAGTTTAATGGTACTTTCAACACAACATAAGTTATATTGTACCATACCAATTTATCCCAAAAAAGTTATATTTCAGCACGTGAAACACGAACACAGAAAGCTCAGTACTGGAATACATCTCAACAAACATTACAGATATTTGGCATCAATTTTAAAACATCGGGGAAGGATAACTAACTTTTCGCATAGCATATAACTTGATGATGTGCCTGATAAAAATCATTTATGACACGAAAGCATCTTACAAGCAGCAGATTGAGTGAAACAGACAGCATGAACATACACACTATGAATCGACGTCGACATCTACGTTCCACCAACCGCAACCTACTTGCAGTACCGTGTCATCAGCTTAACACCTATGGCGGTCAGGCTTTCGCAGTCGCTGGCCCAACAGTCTGGAACAGTCTCCCGGATTTCATCAGGGACCCGTCAATCAGCACGGACTCTTTCAGACGTTTACTGAAGACGTATCTGTTTGCGCGATACTACTGCATGCAGCGCATTAGAGGTTCATAACTTTATGCGCTATATAAATCTACTTACTTACTTACACGCGTAAAGTACGAACAAGTTGCCACAGTAGCTGGAGTAGCGATAACCCACATCACCGCTAGACATGGATCATTCAGTCATATTTGCACAGTAACACTCATAAGTTAGGTTACATTGTATCTTAAATGGTTGCTTGGGCCCATGTCAGTCAATACCCCAAACAGAATCTTTATTGGTTTAACCAATTTTGCAAGTCCATGGTCACGACCAACACAGACAGACAGACAGACCACACTATATCAAGGCATCTGCTCATCTCCAAGCTGACAGTCTTAGAGTCAGTAATAATGCGGCAGTCTAACTGATCATAATCGGATGGCAGACTTATTCACAATGGAAGTTCTATACAAGGAAGAATAACATGTATTCAGAGTTGTTTTTTGGATGCGAGTTACTCGTACACAGACTTCTTGGTTATTTTCTGATGGTGTGAATAAAGTCTTCATCAGAACTACAGCTGGCAATAAACCATGATAGACAATTCACACTCACTAATTCACACACATATTCACGAGCATACACACACACATAGCAACAGTGTAGCACTGTAGCAGTACACAAAACCTACATATACATTGTACTTCTATTCAATGTATGTTAATTCTGTTTAAATACCCACATAAAAAACACGAAATATTAACTACTGACTTGAACACAAACAACACGTAGATGGACAAATAAGTGCTAACTCAGTGTAAGTGTGTGCTAACTGGCTTCTTTTCAGCACATAATTATGAGTCGAAATATGGCGCTAAGTGTCGAAAACGTATGCGACAATAAAATAAGTAAATGTGGCAGCACTCCAGAAAAAATTCTGAAGGCACATTAACCTGAAGCTACAGACATGTTTTTCTCTATGTACTTGACAAGCTTTTTTCAGATTTACATGGTGAATGAGGCCACTGTATTTGATTAGCTTGTGTCTTTAAAATGGCAGATCAGTTACACAACATTTTGCAGATTTCAATTTTATTTGATCCTAGACACATCTGCTCATTTGATCTGCCTTTGAATGCATCAGATGTACAATAAAAAGTGGCGCCACTTAGTGAATAAAAGACATCCACTTACTCCCAAAGGCCTCAAGTGTGACAAAATTTACATAAACTGACGCCGACAATTTAAAGACATCATCAATGAAACATAGTTGCCTTGTTTTGGCCTGCCCTGTACATTTGTATCCAATACTGTCAATGTATGCTGCAAGATGAAAACAATGTAAACCCAGAATCTGAGTCACTATTCTAGAAGCTGTATATATTTGCGAGTAAAAGACTAAAAATCGTGACATAAAATCATAAACCGTGAACAAACAGACACACAATACACCAGTAGATAAATGCGACAACAAAGTGAATGAAATCCGACAGCAGCATCACATCAGCTTTATCAAATGTTTTATTCTTGCAGATGCTGTAACAGTATTATACCTCAATCACATTCTACAAGTGAAAAGCTTCAAACTCTTCTTCAACCAGCTTACTCGGGATAGTGCTGGGCAAATGATACAATCACAGAAATTATCCGAAATAAATGGCATCTGCATCAAAACAGTGACTGTCACATCACTGCCATTTTCAACAACCTGACATCAATGCAGTGTATGGCAGCAACAGTGAAACAACAATCCCATTTGCTAACAGTAGTGATCCCTTAAAATGCAATTGTAACACATTTAGAAATGCTGGCTGATAATTATAACAAAAGTGTGCAAAATAAGATGCATAATTGTACATTCAAACCTTGCCCGAACAAGGTTTCGGAGACAGTCGGATAATTTTTGGTGCATCCTTTCAAGAACTTGGTAATAAAATTTGTTAATTTATCAACGATAGTGATCGTCGACCAGATGCCAGTTTGGCAGTGTAGAGTCAAAGTCTGCATCAACACCATAGAGCCAGGTAACCCGGTCAACTACCTGATCTGCTCACAAGGTAAGTAAAGGTAGAGCGTCATGCCCCTTAGAGCGGGATGCTCATCTCTCTTACTTAGGGTCTGTGTCCACAGATGGATAAACCATTTAAGTCGGTGTTGCATGGTCAGTGCGACGCCAGACATACAGTTACTTTCCCAGCAGCCACAGGGCATCACTGCCCTTTCACTTTTACCTAATTATGCTACTTGGTGACGTGTGCGAAAAAAGCGTAATGCTAGGAGTCGAACCCCTAACATCTGAGTTGGAAGTCAAGCACCCTATCCATTACGCCACCAAGCCATGCGACAAGATAACGTGACAAACTGGAAACTTATGTCTTGTCTACTGTCTTGTTTCGCAGCATAGGTATGTTTGGACATGTTGTTAAATCTGAAACTGCACAATCTTCATCAAATATTAAGACAGCCGATGAAACTTAGCAAGTCTGTATGACAACAAACTTGCGCAGAACATGAACTCTTGACTTGAGCATTTAAAGTTTCCTGTTAAAACTCCAAGGGATCACACAGCGATTACGTTTTTGCCAGTCTGTACACATATATGTGGCATTCAGTGATGTAGAAGCAATGACGACATTCTCCATTCACTGGCTGCTGATGCAGTATGTGGACAGAACACCCAGTCAGTAAAGACCTCACAGGAAGAGAAATGTCTCACAACCGTGGTGGGATACAGACTTCTACATCGGCGAAATATGCATGAGCAACAGCACTTTTTGCCGAAATGCGTCGACTCGGCTCATATGCCAGCATTTTCTACAGCACGTCAGCGACATAACACACCAATATACTTGCAGCCTGCCTAGCCAACACCTCAAATTATCTTTCAGTTCAATATACAGTAATACTATTAAACATATACTTTAGGTTGGATAAAACATTAGTTAAAATATCGTATCAACTGCAACCGAACTTTATTGTACCTTGATGTTTCAGTCTCTACCAGAGATCTTCATCAGAAGAATATCTAACAATTCTTCTTCCGGAAGCAAGAACCGAAAGAATTGTTAAATATTCTTCTGATAAAAATATCTAGTGGAGACTGAAACGTCAAGGTGCAATAAAGTTTGTTTGCGATTGATATAACCTTTTAACTAATACACAGTAATAGCATTTACAATCCAGCTATGGATGAGTAATTTCTGTCAAAAATTGGTAGTCGGTTTGACACAGTATACTGGCAAACAAAGTGATCTAAAAAGTTAAATCTACTAAAATTTTACACCATAGCAAGAAGAAATTGTGAACTTTCTGAACATATTTCTTCATAGACACTACTTGGTAATAAGTAAAATACTAAATTTTAAAAGTACTATAACGCGGAATTTTCTTATGAAGTTTAACCAGAGAAAGGTAGCAGTTTGGCACATAAAACGGACAAGCAAGTACCATCAACAGGTTGACTCCGTCAGTGTCAAGAGACGGAACAAGTGCGCTGACATCCTGCGCTGGCCACTTGGGAAATGTGGTCTTGTAATCAGGAAGTTTAGTGACTCCAGGCCAGACAGTCTCTGTCGGCGTACCTTAATGACACAGTATAGCACATCATGCACCAACACTACCGCTAATCAATAAAGATCTTTGAAGCATGCTAACTTTTCAGAATCAATGTCCAATTAATAGTCAATTTAGTTAAGAAATATACTGCAAAAGTTAAAAAATGTTTTTAGCTTTGAATAGTGACAACAAATTAGATTTATCCCAGGCATGCAATACCACATCAGGCACGTTGTTTACAAGATAACAATACCAAACTGAACAGTCTTTTGAATGACAATGAACTTGCTAGTGTGAAAAACATTCACTAACTGATGCCAACCTGCTATCATAAATGATTAGTAAATGGTGATATAAGATGTTCTATCATAATCACAAAAGTCACTGCTGCGACAATTCTGTTTTTTTTTCAATGAATAACCGATTTTTGTTAATTTTTATAAATAAAAATCACCAATTTAGTCCTGAATTCGATTTTTAGTAAACAGATGTAGAGAATCAAAATCTGACACACAAAATGTAGGTCTATAACACAACTGTCATTACATTTTTGCCAGAAAACATTTAATCTAACCAACCAAAAATGTAAAACACGAAAGTACTAACGAATTACAACAAAAACTCTCCAAATCTAATTATAAATTACAAGCGAAACAACAACAAGTAAAGAATGTATTGTACGCTAAAAATATTTTTATTATAAAGTACATAGTTTTGTTGCTGAGAGCACTCTATATTAACAACTGACATACTTACAGTACTATTCAAGTCACATGCACCTGTCTATCAATAAACTTACTTACTTACATTTCCGGTTTTATTTATTTAGTCAGGATGCCAGGTTATGACGATGAAAGTATCACAGTAATCTGCTTACAACTGATCCACAAAAGTTTTTACTTTGATAAAAATAAAAAAAATTTGCTTATACAAAATCGCCATTTCGATGCTGCCTCAATTTCAAGGAAAAATTACATTTCAATTTTATGGTGAAAGTCATTACAGCCCTATTACATTTTTAATGCCTTTATGCCAGTCACTGCAACAAATCATATCCAAATCCTTTCACTTTCAATTATTTCACATTGTGAAATTTTTACGCATCAATCTAGTACTATTGCAAAAGCAATTTCCATATTCCTAAGTAATGGACTGAAACAACTACAACTGTAGCTGTAACAACTTTTGTTTGACAATTTTCTGTAGTCACATACCGAGTGTGCGAAATATCCGAAAGAGTTGGTCGATTTCTGAGTCGCCAGGAAACAATGCTCTCTTGCTGATCTAAACATATCCCACAAATAACAAAAAATTCTGCCCAAACATTTAGCTAATGAGCAAGTAAATGGACTTTTTAACCATCAGATTATTTCAAACTGAAAGTAACTATTTCTTGCAGTTTCAAACAGAATTTGTTAATATATACAGAACATTACAGTGAAAATTGAAACTGGAATAAAACTAACACAACAAACAACAATCCTGGCCATATCAAGGATGACCTCAGTGGCCAACATAAGAAAGAAAAATTCATACACTCACTATGTGTTGTGGTTATTATATTAATTTGTTAACTTTCTCTGTTACCTACAAGCTATAATATCGCACAGTCTTCGGGCCTGACAATCCTTTTGTACAACCTCACTCAAACTTTGCTTTGGCCTACCTTTAGGTTCCACCTCCCACTTCATAATCCATGCATTTTTTAACCAAAACATGCCCATATCGGCTCAACATATTTCACTGCAGCACTATATTTATACAACCTATACTTATTATCTATTTCAGCTGATCACATGTGTAATTGCATTAATGACACATTTACATCCTACTAATCATTCTCATCTCAGAATGCTAAAGTATCAACTCATTATCTGTCTTCACAGGCCAAGTTTCACTGTCAAATAACAAAATCTTCACGCACAAACTCTGTATAGCTGTATAACTGGAATAAAGCCCATGCTTCATACTTCATACACAAAGAAAACAACAAATGTCAAATTATCAACAATGCAAAAACCAATAGCTGTCTGATTTATGAATTAACGTAACAAAATATGGAAAACTAGAAACCATTTCGACAAAGATGCAACCAAGACTCCAGACATCGACAGCGGTCGAGTACAACTTGCTGCCGAGCAGGATCTCCGGCGCACGATACCACAACGTAATTACCTAACACACATCAGACGAGCCAGCAGTCAACACGTCTGACTAGTGGATGAACTTACAGACAAATGTTTTCCGCACATCACTCGAGTCATCAGTGTCTGCAATGGATTGCCATCAACTGTAAACTTTTCAAAGTTATCTGTTTTTAGATCTAGTATTGCCAAAGTAGACTTTTCGAGTTTTCTTATTTGTAATGTTGATTGATTGTGAAGTGCATTGCGGTCATATCATGCTTCTTTTTCGGGCAGCTGTCAGTGTCCTTTCTTGGACCTTGCTGTCCTGCTCAACTATATTGCATTGCTGTATATGACTGTTTGATGTTGACTGAGCGAATAAATGATGATGATGATGATAATGTACAGAAAACCTAGTTGCTGTTAATGACTGCACTGTACAACAGTATGCCAAACAATCCAGAAATGCATTAAGAATGCAATTATTCATTTAACTCTAGAGACAACCATGTGATGTTCTTTGAAGAAACCAGCAGTATAGCCACAAACTTCATGCTTCATAAACATACAAATTTTAATGAAGCACACAATATTATCAGCAAGTAACTTAGTTAATCAAGTCTCGGAGCAGTCATGTCTCGGCAGTTCACATAATAGCCTGTCACATGGTCAGGTAAGTCAGCTAAAACCAATGTCATTAGTGCCGTTAGGAAGGACATCGAGCAAAATTGTGTCAATGCACCACGAGATTTTACAAAACAGGATGTTCATGCCTTCAATTGAGGAATGCACAATGCTAAAAGACATTATCTTTTTTCCAATGAAAAACTAACAGGAAGGAGCACGTCTGTAAAGTCCTAACATCACTATATTCTATGCTGCAAAAATACAGCACACAGTAGGAGAAAAGCACTTATTGAAGAATGCTGAAGAATCATACTAAAAAAAAAGAAAATCTGGACCATAAATTTAACTGTTGTAATCCAACAGTACTGTATGCAAAATAACTAGCAGTATTTAGAAACAATGTGTGATGCAGACCACTCATAGTAAGTAAAAAATGGCTATCAAATCTGCGAACCAGATGGATGTGAGTGACCACTTCATCAATACATAGCAGTGCTTACTTCGTGGGTGTATGCTCTGATCGGTACAGCAAACGCTCGTGCCAGGCCAAAGTCAGCAAGTTTAATGCTTCCTGTCGCATCCAGAAGAAGATTCTGAGGTTTCAGGTCGCGATGTAAGATACGATGACAGTGACAGAACATAATGCCTTGTAATAGCTGGTAAATGTAGCTCTAACAAGAATAAAATAAACATAATGTAAATACATTACTTTACTTTTATGGATACGTTAGCAGTTAGCACATGTAAGCTTTATGTAGGCTTTGATTACCAGTTTGACCACAACAATTTTCATTTTTTTGGCTTGAAATTAGCTCAAATACCAGTGTATTTGGTAAGTAAGTAAGTAAATACAGAGCCATTGTATTTAACATGTCCAATTACTGTTAGCAAAATGCTAATATCTGGCAAACAAATCCATTTCATATGTGTTACACCATTTTTCCATAACCATATTCATATCAACTACTGAGACTGAGTATCATTCTGCCAAGGATTTAGCAAGAGTACACATAATACTGCAAGAACATTCAACTACAGTGTCATGCGATGATGTTCAATAAGAAACTCGGCAATGCAATATAAACAGACAGCAACTCAAACAATGAAATAAAACTTCAAATTACAAACCTTCACAAGAGGAAGTGGCAGGCCACCACCACCAGATGGTAACATGTCCATGTACTTTTTAAGATCGAGATCCAAGAACTCAAATACTAAATACAGCTTCTTATCACTATGAACAACATCTAGTAACCTACATCATAGCACATGCAACTTGACTTCCATAATGGTAACAAGCAATACAAATTTTTAACTATTTAATTTCGATTAACTCCCACAAAGACAGCAAACAAGCAGCTGATATGATATCATGCAAAAAGTATATGATAGCTTCACAGCATTATGAATGTCATTACATCGATAACTGGTTAAAAGAATAAACTACAAAATGCTTTGTCAACAAGAATAAAAATAACTGGAAATGCCTCTACCCAGATCGTGTTCTGCCAAAAGTTATGCCATCTTGTATCACACAGAAGAAAATACAATTCATTTAGTTCTATCATTGGGAACTGTCAGGCTAGTGAGTCAAAAGAACACACCTTTTATCAAGTACGGTTATTGCAAATAATACAACATGTCAAATTATATAGCTATCTCTGCCCAAAATACTCCAAACTGCAGATAACAAGAATAAGTTTTAGCCTTACATATGCTACACATGGAAACAAAAATAATAAAACTTGTGTTGATTCTAGATTCTGTAAATACTTACTGCACAATATTTGGATGTGTCAGTTCTTTCAGAAGAGATATCTCACGAATTGCTGTGCTCGGAACACCTTCTGAGTCACTGTCCACACAGAGAAATTGTTATTCACAGCGAAATACAAATTCACCAATTATAGTATACAATGTTAATGTGTCAAGCTGTTAACTGTTACAAAAATACAGTTGATTTGAAACAAATAAATAAAGTTAATTTGATTACAGATAGATCATTCATCAGAAGCTGCAGCAAGATGTAAAGCTACTACGCACTTAAATAGGCATGAAACAGACAAAAATAACATTGCATTGAAGGTCACCCTAGGTCATTATTAGAAATGATACTCTTCATTAGGCCATATATCACATTCAAATCCTATCAGTGATACATAGAAAAGATGTCTCTGTCTGGCACCACTTCTTTTGCACATGTGACTGCTTACGATGTTAAACAGTCCTTCAATTGGGCTATAGCTGACAGATGATTTTCTGTTTATCAGGAAGTAAATTCTCTCTAATAAATGCCACTGTTTTCTAGGTATGGAATACTAAAAGCCCTAAAATATTGAAGCTACCTTTGAAAGTTAGGTACCCTGAATACACCCTCGTTGTTTGTCATTTGTACGCTAGTTTTGCGATAATCAACTTACATATTAACTTTGAAGACAATAGCTTCACCCTCTCCCATAAGATAGTAAGGTATCTGTTTAATGGCCACCTTTTTGCGATAATGTAGGTAAGCTGGCACCAGAAAATAAACAATCCTAGATTTAGCTTAAAGTACAAATGATGTGTTTCACGTGGGTAGTCTCGGACGAACGGCCGTTAAACAGCAGAGGCAGAGGGCAATGGAAATGCTAGCAAACAGAATGCGCAGTAAAGTTGTATCAGAATTTGAAACCTAAATTAGCTGTAATGCGCCAATGCACTTCCGTCACAGACAGACAGACACTAACATCTTAGCATAAGCGCGAGATGTATATATTATATCTCACGCTAAAAACTGAATGCATCATGTGACACTGAAATGAAAAATGACACCACATAAACCAGAACATTATCCTACTTTAGTGTTCACAGAACGGTCCCAGGTTGGTTACAGCAGCTGCTAGTTTTTAGTCAAAATTTTTTGTCCAGAAACAATGAAAAATGCAGAAATGTTAATGTCTTGACATTAGACTGGTATTGAGACCAAAATTTTGGTCTCGGCCCTGATGGTTTGTTCTTGATCTAGAGAAACAATTTTGGTTTTGGCTTCAGTCTTCGTCTCAAGACCAAAATGGCCTCAGCATGGATTTTATGGCCTTTTTAATGTCTTGTCGGGCAATGTGCTAAAAAATTTAATTTAATTTAATTATCTCTGAAGTTTTGATCATCAGTAAACAATGCAGACACAAATTTCGATCTTGATGCTTGCCCTTGTAACATTGGCTTTGATCTTAACCTTCGTACCTTAGCCTCAAAGTTAAAGTATTGGCCTCGGCTGACAAAATTTTGGTTTTGGTCTTGAGACCAAACTTCTGGTCTCACCCATAGGGGGCTTGGTCTGGTCTTACCCTTCAGGGTTTGGTCTCGTTTAATCAAAGCCAACAGATATTAAGTATGCACTAGCATACGCGGGGGTAATAGTTACCGATGCAACCGCATCGGTAACTATTACCCAGGTGGCTCAAAAACTACACAGGGCGTCGTTATATATGTTGTAAAGACGATAGAAAC
>Ga0209782_1001332_pt1 | contig 12697 bp, 9 predicted proteins | sample WorMetmaBAHAMAS1_FD_187390 | JGI IMG/M metagenome (GOLD analysis project Ga0209782, IMG submission 187390) | Marine gutless worms symbiont microbial communities from Max Planck institute for Marine Microbiology, Germany - Inanidrilus... | ecosystem: Host-associated > Annelida > Digestive system >... | reverse complement strand
TATCATTTGAGTGTTTAGTTTTAGTGCTAGTCCAGTAAAATTACACTTACTTGTGTACTCTGGCACGTGATGCACTGGTGCAATAATTGGTCATGCTAATACGACTCCGACTGATACTCGTTAGGTTTGTGCCAGGGGCGTCGATCCCTATGGGACAGGGGGGACATGTCCCCAATATTCATAAAGGGGGGACATCCATGGTAATGTCACCCCAATATTTTAGAAGTGGTGTCGTTTAGGATGTCGACTCGAGTGACAGCAACTGTTGTTTGTTGTATTTTAACGCAAATATTATGTGTAGTTTCACAAAAAAGCTTCAGCTTCTGGGAGACTTCGTCCCCAGACCCCCTACCCAGACCTGTCTTCTTTTATGTCCGACAAATTGGCCCAAATAATCCTTTGAGATCGACGCCCTTGGTTTACACCAACAGCCACTCGATCCATTTTCAGGCTCAGCTAACAACAACTTTACCATTTATTTAGACCGGATACATTGTGGTGCATAGCAGCATCAGACGATGATCCTCGCTCGCTACACATGAGTCGGGAGCCGTCACACTCAACAATTCTACATTGTACGGTACAGCATGGTGCCATGCACCGCACTTGCTGCTGTTTTGGCTCCATACAGAACCGTACAGCATTGCATAAACTGAGTAACGTCCAGAACATATTCGAATTGCCAAATGCAGATTTATTCCACTCTGTGCCCCTTTACCGCCACTATTAAGCACCATTCGAATTCAAATATATATTCGACATTTGAATTTGCCCTTCACTGACACCGTAAAACGGAAGCAAGAATTCTCAGATCAGAGGTCGAAACGTAAACGTAAACAGAACTGGTTTGGTTGCGTAATTTTGTATTATGTTGATTAGTTAATTTAAGGTTAATGTCAGTTGAAACCTTGACAACTTAGGCGCAGGTGAACATCAGGGGCCGCTATTGGAATGCACTGGAAGGTGTACGGCGACTTCATTAATGTTGCTGAGCCAATAGGCCTAACGTCACTTTCGTCGTTCAACCTCGTTATATTGAAGTTCAAGGGACCAGCAGTAAATGTTCGATATATCCGGAGTTCGATATATGAGCATTATGCGTCATCGTCTCACTGTCGCCGTCGACGACCGTAGACGGCCAACGTTGGCTGTTAACGGTCGCAGTGAAACGCTGGCACTTAACATTCATCTGGTTTATTGAACAGGAAGATACACAGACGAAAGACAGTTACATACCTGGTAACATACATGGTGCGGCCACATCAGCTATGAGCAGATGAGGCCAGTAGGGCCTGGTGGACCAGCTAGTCCTCGCAGAAGCCCATCGTTGTTTTCCTGATCTTGTCCAAAGCATTTTTGAAACAGTTCACACTGGTTGAATCGATAACATTCTGTGGCAGACTATTCTATCTGTCAATCACTTGACAGGAAAAGAAATGGTGACGTAAATCAAGATGGCATCTGACTTTTTCCAATTTTTGCACTGTGGCCACGGGTTGTGTTGCATTGTATCAGCGCCCATCACAGTGGGGGGTCTATGGCTTGACACTGTTGGCATTTTGTGGTGTCGCATTTCACCAGCCGATCTGCGGCCGGCCGCCAGAGTCAGATGTGTTGACTTCGATAACAACGCCGTGGACGTGTGGGGTGGCGCTGCATACTCGATATAGCAGTGTTCGATAAATCCGATGCGTTTTCCCCGCCTGTTACAATGGCTGGCGGCCAGGACCAAAGTGCGACCTCGATATAAGTGGAAGTTCGAATTATCCGAGTTCGATATAACAAGGTTTGACTGTAAATGTTCACTTACCACAATTATGTATAATCCATGATTTTTTTCTACAATCGTTAAATCGACATTTTATTACTATTTTTTGCAAAGTTTTCAAAGTTTCATTGATGTCATAACGCATCATACTCACCAGCACTCTAGCTCTTGATTACTGTAGTGACCTGACGCTGAGGAAGTAGTTTGCCGTAGTTTTTTTGTATAGTCGTGTTTTGGCGCTGTCCCCTCCCCAGGCCCAACGCCTATGATTTGAATTATTTTTGCTTCTTAGTGCTTAAAATGTTGAACTACACTAATCCTGGAAATGACAACAAATGTATTTCTGCACATGCGGTCCGGCATATTCATCTGCATTAACGTAATTCTACTACTTTAATATAAATAGTACGTTTAGCGCCTTACCAGCCACTATTTATATACAGTGATGCAATAGCAGTTAATGACGTCATGACGTAATTTCAATTAGCGGCCATCGATGTTCACGCAGGCAACAATTTATCACATCACGTAGAGGTAACGGAAACAGACTTCTAGAGGCCTGTATATCGGAGAAATTGCTCAATTATACTCACACAACACTTGTGCTGTAACATTTAAATCTGTCAATCACCAGTAAAACCCAGCTCATGTGTCATTTTGAAATGAAAATTTGCAGTGTCTCATAGCAGTCATGTTTTGTTATTGTAGAAGATATAGGCATGTTCACAATGTGCGATATGAACTTTGACCATCACATGCAGACATACTTGTCACCAAGTGTATACAATCTGTTGTGTGAAATTGGTGTTCATCATGAACTCACTCTTGATGTAGAAATGCCAAACATGCTCGTGGATGGCTTGTTAAACTGGTCAGCACTGTCATCAAAGCTAACAGCAACTGTCAACACCAGCGAAGAATACAAACACCTAGTGCAAACGTTGGCTCCAGTTTTTCATGAAATTCATCACTACTACAAAGGAATATCTGAAACTGACTTTGAAACAAGGTTTGGTAAATACTTTAAGTGGACAGCAGAGCCATCAAAGGCAGTTAAATGTTTCAGCATTGTTCAGAGTGCAGCAAATACAGGTGTAAACCATGCATTGCTCATAATAACTTCAACCCTTGAACGTGCTCTCGGTGATGTTGTACTACTTCGTAGTTCACAGTGTCCATTTCTGCTGCGTGATCTGCTAATGATGACAGAATTAGAAGATATTTTGTCACGTGAAGTAGTTCACCTTCTACAGACACTCATTGGACCACCTGTGTCATTAAATTTGCGAAACATTGTCTGGCATGGATTCACAAGACCAGGGGAATTGAACATTCAGTATGCATACGTTATGCTGTGTGTCACTATCAGTATTGGAAAACTTCTTGAAGCTCAACATATACACGAAATTCCTCATCGAGACATGGTTCAAATTACTGTGCCAGCTGTGTTCTCAGGCACTGATCTTTCACAGTCAAATGATGCAATGCAGTTATTTGCTCACAGTGCTTTTGTAGCTCCATCAATTATTGAATTCTGGCATTTGAGTCTAGAACTGTATGCCTCAGGTCAGTACGGCGAATGTGTGGTAGTTCTTCTTCCACAGCTGGAATTGGCACTGCGTAGAGTCTTTGTAGCAGTAAATGGATGTTCAGACAGGATTCTAACTGCAGAAAACAGTGTTCTTTATACTACGTTTGATGAAATGCTGGACAAATCATTACCAGATGGTTCAGAAAATCAGCTTGTATCAGTTATTGGCAAACCATACCTGACAATGTTGCTGGATTGTTTTAACTATCCGCTTGGACCATGTATACGTAACCACATTAGTCACGGTGAAATACTGCTTGCAGATGTGTCAAAAGACACTGCATTGTACTTCCTTAGCGTATGCATTGCTTTTGCATCAAAGTTCTCTTCTGATTTAAGTAAACAAAACGTAGAGTTGGTCCAGTCAGTCTGCAATAATGCTGAGAGTTACGAGTCCTTTTACCATCCAGTGTCAGTTTTAAAGCAACAGACACTTGTGGTAGCCAGGAGTCTTTCGCTTTGGCACCTGATGCCACGACCCACTGTTGATGATCTAGTAGTGGATTGCAATCAAGATATAATAGATAAAGATAAAGCCAACGTTCTTCAGACAGAAATAGAAAATGCCTCTAGAGCTATCGAAAACTATGTCACTGTTTTGTTAGCGGATAAAATTGACATGCCATACTGTTATCAGTTGTTAATGCTAGATGATTTCACTGCAGAAGTTGAGAAGTTGCTGCAAAGTTCACAGCTTAACCTTTTATATCGATATCACCACAGCACGCTGCCCACTCGAGAAGAAGAGATCGTCCGTTTGTTATTACGAATTGCAAAGCTATGTGTCTGCTTATCTGAACAGATTCTTGACAGTGCAGAAAACCGATATAAACTGTGGCAAGCAAAACAGCTGCGATCAAGGCAAAGAACAAACTACAAAAAATTTCTAATGAGTACTATGTCGATATCTATCACTATACGGCTAATTGTTGTTGTAATTTTGATTACAGTTAAAGTTTTTGATGAACTCCAAAGTGAGGTTGTAAAGCAGCAGAGACTAATAAAACTTTTTAAGTATGTTCAAAAGTGCTGTGAGAATATGCTCAGCTACACAAAGACAGATGCAAACAAGTGGGATGAAGCACAGGCGTTATCATATGATCTTTCCATTAGAGTGCAGTTTTTAAAGCTTGCATAGTAAAGTCGTGACATTACTTTGCTGTATGATATTTATGTTTTGTCACATTACAGTGATATTATATTCCCATTTTTAACATAAATTTACTGGCTTTGCTCTTGTACCATAACATGGCTTTTATATCTCTGTACTATTAAGGATTTGCTTTACATAAGTTATTTTTCTATTATCTGTTTTTTTTTGTAATCTGTAAACAATTCACATGTTGACAGTAAAATATGAATTATTATAGTTAATCCTTGCTTTGAAAAATACAGAACTATTTTTATCACTTCATTTATCGAACAGCAAAATGTTAATATCTTTTTGCCACTCACTTTCCAGTTTCCACAAACATTAAGCACATATTTGACTACTAAAGCACACACATCCAAAAATACTGTCAGTACTATCCGTAGCAGCTAGGCATGTTTGCAAACTGCTGTATTGTGTTTATTTTATAGATAGTTAAATTGTGGAAGCACCCATCCCATAAATTAGGGGTTGTCAACTAGAAATGTACCTATGAAGGTAATATTATTAAAATCATGTATTTTGATATTTGTTCTCCAATCCAGCAGAATGTAGCTGTACAAGATCAGTGTGGACTTTGCAAACTGTTATGTGTTGACAGGGGTAATGGATAACGCAAACCCATCAGATAATGTACTGAGCTGATAAAAGGTACACGTATCAAAATTCGCTATTTGATAGTTTGTAGATGTTAAGGTATAACATGTTCAGACAATTTACTTCATAAATAATGGCCTGCTAGAAATAAAGTCGTAACAAACATTATGTTACACAGTTCTTTCGTAAGGACATTCAGCAAAATATGATGCAAAAACCACTGTGTCATCGGTTCATTTTCTAACCGACACCATAAGACACTGAGTATTGTACTACACATCAATGATGCAACATACCAGTTACCAATATGCACTATCACACATGCAACGCAACTCACCGGGATACAGTGGCACAAGGTACAGTGGCACAAGGTTCGTAGCAATAGACAGGTGAATCATATAATGTAGAGCTACCAATAATAACAATTATAACCATGACAATCTATGTGGTGCTGACTGCTGGTGTCATCGGCAAAATCATTTAGATTCAGAAGTCTACCAACTTTACCCAGTTCATCCAATGAATGCAGACTTTGGTTGGTTGTGCCATCAACCTGTGTTTGGCTGTGAGTGTCTAATGGCTGCTAACATTCAACCCACCATTGCCATTTGTTATTACTAGTCAGCCAGAAAGCTGATACTTATTTTACATGCCACGGATGGTTAAAGCTGAATTGACAGACCTGCATTAAGGGTGTACAGTCCAGAAGCTGACCGATGTATATCGCAATGGTTGTTATGACAAAGCACGTGGCGTCGTTCAGTCCTGGATTCTCACGCACTACAGTCACTACTGCGACCTGCACTGACTGTAGCAAGTTATAGCCATATAAAGATCAACATAATACTGAACATACTATCGAAGCCAGCAAATGGTTCGCATGCTGCAGGACCTTAGCATTACAAATTGCCACTTGATACAATATTTCAAAATAAAATAATTACTTTTATAATCTTATTAACTGTACATACATTGTACTAAATTCTTACCTGAAAAGAGTAACAAACGCACTTTTTAAACTGCTGCCAGGTGCTAATTATAATCCCTCTCAGTGTTAAAAAAATTTGGCAACAGTGTTATAGCTATGAACCAGTATGCTAAAATGTTTAAATTTGTTACAGAACATTACCATAGTATTTGCAATGGAAATAGTTACTGTACAAAAATTTAGCCCACTCTGTAAACTTGACGGAAGGGCTATATGTTTTGCTTGCATTAATTTTTTAATTGGAGCCAAATTATCTCAGGATCTACTGGACCGATGTTCACTTTATTCAGCACAGCGGCTTTCCAAAATGGATTGCAATATCACCATTATGATTCAAAAGTATTCAGGGCAATATTTTACTAGATCCTGTGCAAATTTGATAAAGATTGGTCCAGTAACTCCATAGATTACGAGGGTAACAAATGCAACTTTCTGGATGAGACGGCAAAAATCTGCATATCCCACCAAATATCTCAGCAACGACTACACCGATCTTTGCCAAATTTTGAGCATTGGTAGACATACATGTATGTATGGGGATTATAAAACTGACATAAGTTGCATGGTAGCCCAAGGGACATATTGTGGTAAATAAGTAATTTTAGGGGCTTTTTTCAAACATCAAAATTGACTGCCTTCACTATTTTCTCTGAAACAGAATGCAATATCGCCTTCCAAATGCACACATTAATAGCTGCACTAACACCTCTACATCGTGTAAAAAGTTGGTGTATATCAGTCCAGTAGTTCTTTTAGTTAAAGTGGGATAGAAAGTTAAAATTATGCTGTCACTCGGCCGAAATTTGAAGACTGTCATTTATTTGGCATTCTGGCGTTCCAAAAAGGATTGGAATATCATAATTTCAATTTCAGGACGTTAATCTGCAATCATTTCTGTACATTGTGTAGAAATTTTGTAGGATTCAGTTGAGTGACCCCAGAGTTTAAGACATAAGAAGTTGAATGACCGGTGTCGATAATTTTACAATGCTTAGTGCAGCTACATTTGCTGCATGCACACTTTGCTGTCTTGCCAAAAACGAATATAATATCTCCATGTACAATGTACATACATGCATTAATAGCAGCACTAGTGCCTCTACATCGTGTCAAAATTTGGTGAACATTGGTCCAGCAGTTTTTGAGTTAAAGTGAGGTGGAAAGTGAAAATTGTGCCACGACTCAGCCGCAATGTGACGATCGTCCTTCATTCGGCATGGCTGGCATTAAAAAATGGATTGGAATATTGCAATTCCTATTTCAGATGGTTAATTGGTAATCATTTTCTACACGTCAAAATTTGGCGAGAATCGCTTCAGTGACCTTGGAGTTTGAGAAGTCGATAATTTTACCACATTTAGTTCAGCTACGTTTGCTAGGGGGCGGGGCTGTTAGGCACTGCAGTGATCAGTAATTGGGTTTTAAATACGTATTCACCAGGGGGCAGTACTACGATGCCAAGCAGGCTATACGCTGGGCCTTGCCACACATGTCTAGTTTTTACTTTTCTAGAAGTTTACTAGAATATGTATATTTTTTACTTTTCTACAGGGTAACAAAATTAAAGTAAGACAACAGCAGAATAAATGCACTGACACATCACACAAAAACTTCATACAATAATAACAAAACACTTGTAACTCGATACTGCGCTGATTTCTGACGTTATCAATCAACACCAATCAAATCACATTATGCAAAATTCCCATGCCTGTATAGGATAGCGATATTCAAGTAACATGTCTTAAAGGTCTCAAAAACAAGTCAGTTTGCCGCAGTCCAGAACAACGTTCAGTCACACAACAGTGATATTCAGCAGTCGGCCGTGGAATATAACGCTGCTCACCAATGACTAGTACTCATGACAAACTCACGGCTTCACTTTTCCACCATCACCTTCAGAGACGAAGCGCTTGCGGCCTCTGAAAACATTAGCTTCACATTTATTGCGCATTTATATAATAACAACTGCAAGTCTAGCAACGCTCTATGCAAAAAAGTCTGGTACATTTTACCGTGGACATGTTAACAGTGAAGTCACAAGCATCATTTTTAAAACTTTTTTTTCTGCAGGGTAATTATTATTAATTATGCCAGCATCAGTTATTAACTACGGCTAACAATGACATACCTAGATGGTAAATCCTTCATCAGGCTGTCTCCAAGAACTTGCTTTGAATGCAGTTTGTTTGCCAGTGTATCCAACAAAGTGTATGCAGCAGGGACATCCACACTGATATCGTGAATATCAGCAAACAAACGCTTCATTCCCTGAACACCAAATCGCAGACTCAATCTTGCTGTAAGTCTTCCACTGACTAGAATAAATGAACTATCAGAACACCACAACTGTTGGCAATGTATTCATCAATTCAACTAGAATAAAGCACGCCCCCTTCCAGCCCCATCTAGTAAAAGGTTCCCTGGACCCACATGACTGCTTCCCAAATGGCAACTTAGTCAGTTCAGCCACTTTTGCTCATCCTTGTTGCCCAACACACATACACGCAGACTACGCTATGTATGACATGATACAGCAAAGGGATGCAAAAGAAAAATCCTTCTGTTTTTACAATTGACATGTATCTCAAAACAATCCTAAACTAGTTAACTTTTTTTCACCTTGCAGCTGTAGATTAAATACACATAAGACTTAATAACTGCAAATAGTCTCCACAACAACGAAGGTAACATATGAGCAGATAACAAACAGCACAGATGTGTGCATTATAGATGTTCATGACTATGGACTTGTAATTTTGGTCTCAGATGTTTAGCACAGCCTTATGGTCCAGATAGCAACAGTTATTCATCAGAGTTTATGCTCGAAATGTCTGCCTATTACACATATGCCTTTGACAACAGTACCACACCACTGTTCGATGGCAGCGTCAATGACAGACTGGTCCATCCAATACTATGCATTTTTGACTAACCTTTAATATTTCTGTAGGCCTATTTTTAAATTGCGGTTTGTCAATTTTTCAATAAACGAATATTGTATTGTAACTCTTCAACTATGCATTCTTGCAAATCATCAGATCTTCTTTTTGTACACAACTTCTTGCATAACTTGCAGCACATGTTGTAAGCAAGCATTTTCCTCTATATTTTCTACTTTCTCGCACATGTTTTATAAAATAGCTATCTTTTATGCTAAACTAGATTACATTATTTACTGACATTATAACTACATCATTAAGAGCAAAGTATACAGGGTGTGCCAATAAAAAACAATCCCTTAGAAACAATGCTGTAATTTAACCATGGTGGCACGGATTTGAGCCAAACTTACAGACTGTATGTGAGTATTCTCACAACATATCCTGCGAATTTTATTCTAATAACTGGGATGGTTCAACAGATACAGCAGTTTAAACTTTCAAATTTACTTTTTCAAGTGAACATGCAGTTGCACACTGAATATTCACGAGTAACAAATCAAATTTTGCACAGCTTTTCATCAACAGTTCAAATGTTTCAATTATAAAGATGTCAGATGCCTAACGCTTATTCTGTATTTAAACAGAGTGTTCACAATGTCAATGCCCACCAGCTGCAGCAACACACGATCGAAATTTGTTGAAAAATGATACAACTGCCTTATCAATAAACGCGTGAAGCAAATCATTGTGTATCGAAGACAAAAAGGCCTTTCAGTTCGGCAAGATGTTGGCCAGCTTTGGCATGTGTCTTCGACAGTGTTCCAATATAGCATCCCACACATGATAATCCATTGGCATATCCATATGGGGCATTTGTTACTATTTGTACATCAGAATTGCAGTTTAGTTACTTGTTCATTTAGAAAAATGTACTTTTAAGTTCAAATTGTTGTAACGAAAATTGCTCCGTATGTGGCCTGAACGCTGTAAAAGCTTTAAATTTGGTTAAAAAAATCTGTTACAGTAACTGAGACAATGAATTTTTTCTAAGGGATTGTTTTTATTGGCACACCCTGTATGTAACAGATAAACTGTTCTGAAGTATTGACAAGAGGCATTCTCTGTTATAAGTACTGAAGTTTTTGTGCTAATCTGTCAACTTGACTAGAAATTATATAAGAAAAAAGGTGAGTTTCTTTAATGAATACAAAGTAGATTATTATATATGATTATTCCTACTAACTCGTTCAAACTGATCCACAGTAACAACATTTGTCTTGGTCAAAAACGTCAGAAGATCAACCATCAGATTAACCACTCTCTCACTTGAATCTTCTATAGCAAGGTCACAAGCCTACATCAACAAAATTCTTATCTGCACTGCTAAAATAACAAATATATCCACTAACGCGATGGACCATGCGACGCCACCTTACACCAAATCGACAATATCGCACTGCACACTAAGTATAATTACCAGGAAGTGAGTGTCGGTTGATAGCAAATTGCTACACAGACCGACAAACATCGGTTATTAGCACATATTTAAACGATAATGCTCAAACTCCACTTGGTTAATTTGTTGTCGATATATTATACAAGGAAGTTTGCAACACAGTGACAAATCGAATCAATGGAGCTTAAGCCTTAGTGTATAGCAGCACTAGCATTGACCGTCCAAGGTGCGACAGACAGGCCATCGTCGACTGCATCATTTTCTCAGTTAACGGCGTGCTGTGACGAAACTTTTTTAAGCTCACAGCTGCGCATGCAAAAATGGGTCACGTGAACATAACCACTCCCTTTTTAAGGGTAGTTTATCATCCTTTTGGCAAGACTTGATATCGTCTCTGTCTACAAAATTTGACAGCTCTAACTTTAGCCATTCCTGCAGGTATGGATGGGGCCTCTAAAATTTAAAATGGGTCACGTGACGTAACCACATCCCTTTCGGGGACAGTTTGTCATCCGTAGGCTTGGACTAACTACGATCAACCTGTGTGCCAAATTTGAAGTCTCTACGTTATGTTCACCCACTATGAAGATATGAAAGGTGACAAAAATGTAGAAACTGGGGTGGTTTAGAGGGTTAGGGGTCACCCAAGGTCATCAGCAACATAACATTTAATAGAAACTATGCATCTATCTTGTACCGTTTTCGAGTTATAGCAAGTTATTTGTCGAACCCAGTCTAGACAGTGGTGCAACCTATACTTACTAATTATAGCAGTGTAAGTATGAGTTGGAAGTCAAGATTGAAATCAATCATTTGCAACTGGTCAAGTCTGGCAAAGAAGCCAAAAAAATACAGAATTTCATTGAAAAACCTGTTTTTTTTGTCTTTCCATTTTAGGTATGCATTGTGGAAGCACCAGTTAAGTGACATGGAAATGCATCTTTTGATTGTTTGCTTTCTAACTTTAAAACATTTTTGTCAAACATTGTCAAAATAGGTTCATCATGTATGCCTAAGTTACAGCATACCAAAAGGGTGTTTTTAGATGCAATGTAAATTAACAATAAAATTAAATCATCCATCTACAGCACACGATAAAAACACATAAATGTTTTAACAGCAATTATCAAGGTGAACCTAGGTCACCTGTTCCACAACAGAACTTTTTGAGCATACGTGATGGCCCTTCATGACTTTCCTTCTTCCGACCAACAGCGTCAAAGAACCAAAGTATACACAAAGCACTGATGCTACCACGGAAAAGCTTCTACGGAGAGTGATATCATGTTCTCTCTACTCCGGCTCTCCAATTACAAATTATATTAATCCGATACTTCACACTGTCAAGCCTGTCTTGTGCCGTAGTAGTAGCATACCTGATAGACAAGTTCATGGTGGAAATGTGGGACATCGAGCTCCTTAAGACATCGCATTGCCTCATTGAGATCACCAGAATCCATGTACTCCTTGAGCAATTCTATCATCTACAGCATGACATCCACACAGGCCGACAGCATTGTCAACTACGGCCAATCAATCAGCTGGCCACATATCACAACTACAACGGGGACACAGAAAACAACAATGTCAACAGATCAGATGTGGCTGTGCTGCAACAAAAAAAACAGAAAGCGACATAATTACACATGGATGTTGAAATATGCACAAAGTTCTGCCAACATAACAGCAAATGAGAAGGTTTAGTTCATAGTCTACTTTCAAAACATTACTTTCATTACAGTATACCTGAAACTGTAAGCAAAATTATTGTCATGTAAGTAAGTAAGTAAGTAAGAATATTTATACAGCGCAGGATATCATGCGTCACACTGCGCTGTGATTTCTCAAATCCCAAATAAATGATTTTTCAGATATCGCCTGAACTGTCCATAGCTAGAAATCTTTCGCAGGTTTAACAGTAAACTGTTCCACAAACGAGGCCCTGCAACAGCAAAGCTTCTGTCACCAAATCTGTTATGGGTTCGCGGAACTGTTAGTGTCCTATCAGTAGACGAACGCAGAAGGCGACGACCATGCTCAGAGACAAGATGAATGTCCGATATCAGGAAGGTTGGTGCAATTGAAGCTAAAGACTGGTGTACAAGACACACAATCTTGAACTCCACTCGTCTGTGGACAGGTAGCCAGTGTAACTGACGCAGCAGCGGAGTGATGTGGTCACATCTGCGTGCACTGGTGAGTAAGCGAGCGGCAGCATTCTGTACTGACTGCACTTTCCTCACCAGGTTCTCCGGCACACCA
>Ga0209782_1001331_pt1 | contig 12697 bp, 7 predicted proteins | sample WorMetmaBAHAMAS1_FD_187390 | JGI IMG/M metagenome (GOLD analysis project Ga0209782, IMG submission 187390) | Marine gutless worms symbiont microbial communities from Max Planck institute for Marine Microbiology, Germany - Inanidrilus... | ecosystem: Host-associated > Annelida > Digestive system >... | reverse complement strand
GTGAGAGGGGGGTATGGGTAGCAGCATGAGCAGGTGTCTGGCTGGTGCCTAGCCTACAGAGACAGAGACGAGTACCGCCAAACGTGGCTCTAACTACGACTACATTTTTTACATACTTTACATACGCAGCAAATAGCTTGTATGTTATGTTGCTCCAGAGAATACACTTATGAAACTATGAGAAACGTTGATTATCGCAGCAATGATAACAACAGTGAGCGAGCGGTGGACTTACGCCGTTGCCGGTAGACCAGTAATGCCGTCAACTACGAGGCTGTCACTTGTCAGTGTACCCGTCTTGTCAAAACAACACACGTCCACTTTGCCGGCAAACGGAATTCTGAACGGCTCCGTACAAAAGACGTCTAGACAACGTACACAAGCGCAGACGTGTGTCAAAGTCATGTTAGTTGAATGTTGTTCTGTATAGTCAGACATAATACACTAGGCCACTGTGGCACAGCAGTAGACCAGCAATTACTGCTACATACAACCATCATCAAGGCTCTATATTGTCACGGCTCTATATAGTGTCACGGCTCTATATTGTCACGGCTCTGTACTGTCACGGCTCTGTACTGTCACGGCTCTATATTGTCACGGCTCTACACTGTCACGGCTCTATATACTGTCACGGCTCTATATTATCACAGCTCTATATTGTCACAGCTCTATATTGTCACGGCTCTGTACTGTCACGGCTCTATATTGTCACAGTTCTATATTATCATAGCTCTATCAGCAAAACTTTCTCAGTACTAACTAATAGACTGACTGGACAACGTGTCTCAGAGATAACCTATTTGTATAGAGTAGGATATAAAACATTAATTCAAGAAATAAACTATTGGCAAAATACTCACAGATGTCCAGTAGTCAAGAATAAATTACATGTAGGTGTAGCCAAACACTCAGCAACTACCAACGTAATCAACCCAGGACTGGATGGTCCATGCATACAGCTTATAGTTAGGCTAATATCGATGCCAATGAAACTGTCGTCAGTCTATCTATCGACTATACACAGCTGTACTAGCAGCAAGAGTTCCAACACTCCGCTCTCAATGACAGTACTACACACATCAGGCATCATTCACACTAGGTCAAACAATCAAGATGTCTACAGACAGGCAGCATTAACAGCTGCAGTAATTTCACACAGTTACTGTGTGACTACACCATCGCTGATCAGACGTGGACTTAGAGGAGTAAATGAATGAGTGCCTACGAGAGTGTCTACTACGGCGGAGATCAATGACGGAGTAAGTGAGTGAGTGAGCGTGCTAGTGCAAACTGACAGAGTTTGATGAGTGCGAGGAGCGACGTGTTGACGGCGAGTGACAGTTCAATTGGCAACTCCGGCGGCACGACCGACGTCAGGATCAGCGTACATTCCAGGAACAACTTGTATTTGTTGCGTGTTGGATTCGCGCTTCCTGTACACACACCGACCACAACAACAAACAGCCAATCACTGCAGTCAGTGACGGTTCTACTAACTCACACTGCAGTGCCGTTTTAGGCTGCTACAGCCAGTATACATGCTACATGGCAACAGACAGACAGACAGACAGACGCCGAGACAGTAGAAGTACCTTTGACCCAGACGTAGACGGCAGCAGAAACAGCAAAGACGAGCAGGAAGAGAATGAACATGAATGTTTCCATGTTGTTTGCCGTCACTCGCTTGACACCAAACAGAATCGTACGTAGCAGTTTGCCCTGTGACGTGTTAAAGCCATGTCTCAGGACGTACGCAATGCAGCCGTTGTCCGTCGCTGTACATCAACATAACAACACCAACTATCAGTTCAATACTCAGCCACTACAGGACAGTCAAGTGATATAAAGTCAAGTGATATAAACACAATGTACAAAACCTCGTGTTAACAGCTTGACAAAAACAATGTACACACAATACTCTCAGCATAGACAAGTCGCTGGTCGCTGCAATTGACATCACAGCTGACATGCTGTCATTCAATGTGGCCGGCGGCGAAAGACTACGTGATAATCAGTAGAGTTTACTTTCACTGCCACTGAGTTCAGCGGTCATATCAAAGCAAGAGCAATTGACACTAGGTACCTTTGAGACCAGGCGCTGTCTTGCTGGGCGGCGTGTGTTGAACGACCTTTGTTCCTCCGTAGAGGACGTGTAGTTTGCTGTGTACGTCCATGTTCAACTCCGTGTCCAGCTCAACGGACTCCACGGCCTCCTAGCGTCATCCAAGCACACTTCACTCTCACTGGTCACACTACACTCAGCCGCCTTGCAACCATTCAACGTCACTAAACTGAATACCAGCTTTAATTGGTCACGTCTGCCTGTAACACTGTGTGATCCCATGTGAGTTGCTGTGACAATGAGACTGGTAGTAAACTGCTACACTCCGTTTACTTGATTGCTAACTCAACCTCATATTTCAACATCACTCAATTTCAACCAGCACCAGTCGGCTTACCACTGCAATCACTACACTGAAGCATCCATCCTTCACACCCTAGAACCAACATTTTTCGCTCCTCAGATTCAGGCAAATCAACTATTATAATTTCTGTTGATCTCAGTACTGCATTTGACACTACAGACTACAACGTCCTCCCTTCCCGCCTCAGTACCAGTTTTGGCATCTCTGACTCCAAACATTCCTGGTTCCTGTCCTACCTCATCTATCATACTTTCTCAGTTCACAGTGGACGTCACTGTTCCTCTTCTGTCTCTTGCACCACTGGTGTTCCACAGGGACCCATCCTGGACCACTACTGTTCACGGCATATATTGCTCCCTGTCAGATTCCTTTGGCAGACCAGATAAAAATTCTTGGTGTGACACTCGACAAAAACCTATCTGTGGATAACCATGTTAACTCTCGTGTCAGCAAATCTGTTCATTCCCACATCCATGCTTTATGGCGGAAATCCATGCTTTATGGCATATCCGTCCCTCAATATCTGAAAACATGGCCAAAACTGTAGCCTGCTCATTCGTTGGTTCTCGCCTTAACTATGCAAATTGCATCTTATATGCCACAACTCAGAAAATATCTCTAAACATCAAAGAGCACAGAACCTGCTTCCACGTGTTGTCACTGGCTCCTGTCAGTCCAGTTCACATAATCTCTTCAAACAGCTCCACTGGCTAGCTGCCCATTGAACACCACATCCATTTCAAAATAACCAATATCACTTTCCACACTGAGCTCCATTCCTCTCAACCTCCGTATCTACACTCAGCCTTGCATGTTCATCATTCCACTCCTCCTCTTAGGTTGTCAAATCCCAATTTGTTCTCCATCTCAAATGTCCGCACTTCGTTTGATGCCCGCAGTTTCAGTGTTGCAGTTCCTACAATCTGGAATCTTTCACTTCAGCCCTCCAAATGTGTACCAGCCCTGACACCTTCCGCCGTCATCTCAAGACCCAGTATTTCCAGCAGACAACCCTTCCAACCCACTTACAGCCTTCCTCTTGCACCTCAGATTCGACTGACCATTGAACGTGTTTACCAATTATATTTACTTACTTACTTAGTTACTTTACACACACATGAAAAGAAGACTTGTCAACTCATGGTAGACAACTGACACATCTGCACCTATTGTTTACAGCCTTGGCCACCAAACATCACATTCAGTAACCATCTATAAACTGGAATGTCGGTAGTCGACAATGACAAAGCTTGCAGTGAACTATGAGTAAGCGTCAACAGTACAGTAGATGACTGATCAACTGTTAGTTACTAGGGTTAAACAGAGAGACGACAACTATAATGAGAGATGATGTAAGCGCTAGGTACCGACCTTCATGACAGGCACCGACTCACCAGTCAACATCGACTCATCCACGATACATGGACCACGTAACAACAACAGGTCACACGGCACCAGCTTCTCATCCTGTGAACGACCTAATTACATAATGCACACTGACCCACTTACATAATGACACTATGGGATACAGTATCAAATAACAGGACCTAGTTACATCTATAGCAAAGCAGATGCTTTTACATCTGGTTAAATTATGCCAATAAACAATCTGCACAACACTATGTGGTATTTGTATTAAGTTATTATTTCATCACTTCTACTCAAGCACACAAATCAGCACTGTAACCAGCAAAAAAGCAAACTTTACAAAGTCTTTAAGGGTGTGAAACAAGTTTTGTTTTCTCATTTTTTTACTATTCTTGTTATCAACTTACAAAAATCAATTATCATTTCTGAAGCTGGTCTAGGCGACATTGAGAATTTGCATGACACTACATTTGGCAATTTCGTAGAACACCGACTGTAACGGATAAACAGATGGATGAACAAATAGACGCATGACGACGGCAATTACTACGCCATTCATGTGGTAAGTTTGCTTAAATTCTGACATTATTTAATCGGGTTGGTGTTGCTGCATTGGTTATTGGCTCAGAATACTTAAGACAGTGTTTTAAAACCTGACGCAAACCCAAAGTCAGACATGGCATTGTTCAACACTAACGCAATGGTATGGTCACAGGTTGCGGCCGAAATACAGCGCCAACCACAGAGAGTCTCGTAAGTTAACAGGTGGTAAACAACTGGGTCAATGAGTGCAAACACTGAATGGCGTCTGTTGCATACTGTTCCATTTTGGTGAATAGAGATTCACCAAAATGGAACTGTATGCAACAGACGCCGAGATAGAACAACAGCAGCCATCACGTGATTAGATGGTGACCGTTAAAAATCTTGTTTTGTAAACAGAAGATTTTTGCTTTATGATTATAATATGTGGAATAACAAAATATTAGTAAGTTTAGATAGTCTTTGTCATTCTACACCTTTTAGCATACACATCGTGGTAAAAAAAACTGGAAAACTACAATATTTTCTAATAATTTCAACAAATATTGGTCAATCTATGTATACAAATAACACTATGTCCGTAAGTAAGTGACATCACAATGTGTTTGTAATGTCACAATGACAGAAGTGACGTCACACAGGGTTGCCAAAACACTGCGACTGTAACTCTCTGTGATGCAACACATTGTGACGTGGTCACTTACCTGCCGAGCGGGTATACCCCGTGAAGCAGCTATTTGGCCTCCATCTCCACTTATTCTGATCGCCATGGTCTGTAAGCCACGGGCTAGAGTGAAGCTCTAGTAAAGATAAATAAAACAATGTCCGTTCCTAACAATGTGTTTGTGACATCACACAATGTGTTGCGTCACAGAGGGTGACGTCACAAGCCACGAAGCGAGTAACCCACAATCCGAGAACTGCGTATATCAGCTTTGTGGGTATCTTTTCAGCCTCCATCTACATTTACTCAGATTGCCATGCAATAACTTTTGGTATGGTAAATCTACAGAGTCCCCAATGTTCATATGTGCACTTTACAAATTTTGATAAAACAGGGTACCAGCTTAGGATAATTCTATATCAGTCATTTTACACTGTGCATCAAAAATGGTACCCTGTGTTACTGTAACAAGATATTAAAGAAATCATGAACTGTCCAGCTATTCAGCATGAAAATGCTACAGGGGGACATGTTGCTTTGCACAGAAACAAGCCGAGAAACATCCATTCATTAAACGCGTCACTGACACCTGTCTGCTGCGCGCCAGACCAGACCAGACCGCACTCACTCACTCACACACTGCTCCAGCTGGTCTTCCATATGTCTGAGAAAGTTCAAAGTGATATTCTTCTATCCTTGTGTGGTAAACTGTTTTACAAATTTGACAGCCATAAAATCTTTAAACTCATACAAATTGATCATCTTTGATGAGACTCATTTTTGATTAGCGACAACCGCTGTAGACGGCTGTCATGGGAATAAAAAGTTAGCTGGTAGCCAACTTTATCAAAACTCATCACTTACCTACCTAAAGACTGTTCATAGATTCACTGCACTTATTAATTAATTATTAATACTGACTTTTAATATTTGTAGAAGTTATATCAGGGGTGAGTTTTTTAACCACAGTGTATATGGATTCATTCTGCAAGGCATAACAACACAGTCGTGTGCATTTTTTCTGTTGTGTTGCTGTAAATCATGAATGCCAGCAGTCATGTATGCCTGCTATTACCATTATACCATAAATTTACAAATCGAAATTAATTCAATTTTTTGAATTAAAGAATCAATTTTTATAATGAAACAAATTTAACATCCCTAGAAGTCTATCTATCTTACGTAGCTTTTTTCAATAAAGTCACACGTTCTGTCTTCCAACAACTTGCAAACATTCACGTCCCGTATTGTCGTCCTTTCACAATTCTCCTTGCTTCCTTCTCTGACAGCGTTTCTTAGAAAAGTGTCCAACTAGTTAGTGACGGCGACCCGGCCGTGCTGAGAACAGCAACAGAACTTGACAAACAAGGTTTTCATGCTGAAGCCATGGTCATCTGAAACAGTCTTCCAGATTATTTGCACTCGCCCCAATGAATATTTTCACTGTGGTTTCCAGGAGGCTCATCGCAGCTGACTCATTCAAGGCTGCACTGAAAACATTTCTGTTTGAACTGCAGATGTGTTATCATGTCATCGTTGTTGGCACGAGCACTCTTGTAATAGCTTTGTTTGCTAGAGCACGTTAGAAGCAGCTGTCGCATTATTATTATAATGTCCACTCAAAACCTTGTGTTTAAGAGTGTATCAAACTCAACTGAAAATCAGCTGCAGCAACAAAAGCATCTCAACAAACAAACCGACGGAGACGATGTCGCCAGGAATAAGTTCGTCAGACATCACAGGACGCCATTTCCTGTTACGATAAACCTATAAACACACAATGACAACACACTTCAGCACCACACAACAATTCATGTACTTTGACAAGTAAGTAAAAACAACAAGGTACTGCTAAAGAGCCGCCACAAGTAAGACGCAGTCCATCCGACAGGCAGACCCTGCAACAGAGTGACTCACCCGTCATGCCATATGGGCCCACGCAATGTCAGTTCAACCACAAAACAGCCTAACCATACAACATACTGCTAATGTCAACATAAATACATCCAATTTTTGCACAAATTCCGAGTATGCCAATAAGTGAACATAAACATTGCTGAGTATCCAACCTGAATCAGATACGGCTTATTTCCCATTTTACGTATTTCGGCCATGTTCTTGAGCTGCTGTTGGACAAGCGTAGCTTCAAATGCAACGAGCATGACGAGCGTGAAGACACTGTAGTACCAGTATTCATCGAGACACCACAGACCAACACACAACACTTGGAACACAAAGAACGGAGCCGTTGCTCGCTCTTTGAACAGCTCCATGAACCGCGGGATATCCATCTGCATTCTACACACACACACACACACGCTACTAACCACCATCAGCACCACCACCACGGCATCCAGCACTGCCACTACTTACTGCAGTTTCTATTTAATCAGCGTTCTTTGCTGCTGTTATTTTAGGTCTGGACAAACAGCAGATTGTACAACACGCATGCACACACACGTCAACTATTTGCGCACAGTCACATACACATTCACTGCAGCATGCATAAATAAAGGGTAACAACGCTAGTTTTAACAATAATTATTTTTATTTGTTTTGTTTATTCACCGAGTGACATCGTTTCCGGTCTGCCTAAATATCAAGCAGGCCAATGTAACGTAACATAATACAATCTACATGAATGCCCCCGTGATGGCGTAAGTGTTGGTGCCAGATCCGTCAATTAGCCGTCTGGCACTTGATGGACCAAGCGCCGTCTGACACCTGAGTATCACGTGTGTGACGTAACGTTGCGTAACGTACCGGCGTTCGATGTACGTTTAAACACCACACGGGTATCTGAACTACAGACACTGCCGTGTGACGTAATGTTTGTTTACATACCAAACGCGCCGTGTTTTGTGTCCGAAAACGCGATAAATTACTAGAGTTTGAACGGTCCACGAAAAAACAGATTGGACCCAGTACCCGATTTTTCGTCCACAATTTCAGCTGACTCAGGGCCCGGTCCGATTTACCAGGGCACTCATGCGTCACCAGCAAATGTCGTTCAGTTCACGAATTTTTTGCTAAATATATGCTGCAAATTGGTTACTTAACATATTGCACAATGGTAAGGAAATGTTACTTGCATTTATTTGTCTTTTCTTTTGTTTTATTTCAATAAACAACACTTTTATTAATTTTTATTTGTTTCGTTTATTCACCGAGTGATATCGTTTACGGTCTGCCTAAATATCAAGCAGGCCAATGTAACGTGACGTAACGTAACATAATACAATCTACCACGGAGCGTCGGATGCGTAATGAATGCCTCCGTGACAACGTGAATGCTTGGTGCCAGATCCGTCAATTAGCCGTCTGGCATGTGATGCACCAAGCGCCGTCTGGTCTGGCACCTGAGCTGATGCATCACCTTATGTGACGTAACGGCGTCGGTCGGTGTTTAAACACCACACGGGTATCAGAACTATAGACACTGCCGGGTGACGTAATGTTTGTTTACACACCAAACACGCCATGTTTTGTACGAAAATGCGATAAATTACGCAGTTAACTAAGTGTTGATGATGAATATGATCGACATTTGGATGGACTTTAACGTAGTGTAAGTAAAAATACTGTTATATGCAACAACACGAGAATTTATTACACATAAACAACGGACAACAAATTGATGCCATTCACATAGGTTACCGTCAGACCAGGGCGTCTAGACCCGTCGATCCGGTCTACTGGACTTTCATCCAGACTGGACGCCGATCAGATCCAGGATTAGAATCAATTCTAACTCTAAAAATCACAGTCACCTGCGTTCACAGAACTTTAGTACAGCACTCTACACCGACTAACTCAACTTACGTCAACAACACAACTTTGTTTCAGTAAAAAGCAAGTTGGGTACAATTTTAGTACTATTGCCCAGGTAATCTTAAGTCTTGATTACAATCACACAAACAACATCTTACGTAATTACAAACACATGTTTTTATAGCTATTAGATATTATCACAGAGTCAATTAGTGAAGGGTGAGTGTACTTGTTCTTGGAGAATGTCTTTTCGGCCTTGTGTAGCTCCTCGTCGTCCTGGTAACCCTTCCACTCCATGTACTGCCGCAACGTCATATCAGTCGGCATTTTCACCTCTTCAAACTGTTTCTTTTCACCAGCATCATAAACGTACCTCAGCTTTTGAAAGATAAACCAAATTTCTTCTTCACCAGACACTGCATCCTAACATACAGTGGTGCAAGCAAGCGACACAAAGTCAACTCACTGGTATTAATAATTTCACTGTCAGCACATCACTACAGCTCTCAATGACCATGGCAACTTTCAACCAAAATAACCTCAGTAAATGACAGTGGATGACAATCTTGTATAAATATAAGTTTACACTATAAACAAGTATACGGTGAAAATTGTTGCTACTTGAGTGCCAGCTCCATAGCACAGCATAACATCTTAACACTACCAACTGAAACCTATATCCTGTAACTCACTAACTAACATTCCTGTATCTTAACTGCCAGTCAAATAAAGCAACAAAACAAACCCTTCGTTTTTCAAGTTTAACAAGTTCAGTATAGCCATTATTCGGTGTTGGAACAACCTTTACCACATGTGCTGTACTAGCATCAGTTGCCTATATAAAAACACACAAAAATCATATGTACATTCTATTATAACTGCAAATGATAAGTAACATCACGGAACAATATGCAAATAAAGTAACATAACATTTATTTTCACTCCAAAATTTCACTATAGGCAGTGTCATATAATTCATAATGTTATGGTAAATTAGAGGTGCATGGCACACCCAGTGGATGAGCCTATAACAGGTCTGGGGCAGAGTAGTGTTGTTAAGGTATCCAAAACTACCACTGAAATCTAGGTTTATTCAAAGTTTGTCCATAATCGAAACCTAGGTTTTCACTATAACTGAATTTAGGCTTATCTGTATGCCAAAGTTGTACAAATGAATTTGATGAAATTATTCCAGCAGGTGAGATTGACTACAATAGTGTAGTTTTCACTAGTTTTTAAAAACAAGTTTGCCATGCCACTTACGACAAGTATATCTGCTAACACCAATGGACTATGCGATGCTGCCTCATGCAAAATTGACCATATCTAGTTGCACGCCTAGTGTAATTACCAGGCAGCAAGCGTTGTGAGTGATATTTAAAGCACATTGCTACACAGACCGTCACCTGTCGATTATTAGCACATGTGTACATGCTAAGGCTCAAACTCCAGTTCATCAATTTGTTGTCGACATATCTATAGCTATAACATCATTGGAATCCACCATCTAAGGTGCAAGCATCAGAGGTCCACCGTCAATGGCATTGTTGCTTTCACTTAATGGCATGCCGTGGCAAAATTTTTCTAAGTCCACAGTTGCACATGCAACAAGATGGCCTAGCAGTGGCTAGCACAGCACAAGATGTTGTTGTTTAGATTACCGCTTCCCGCGACCACAATGCGTGGTAAATTTGGATCGGAATTTGAAACCTAAATTAGCTATAATGTGCCAATGCACTTCCATCACAGACAGACGGACACTGACATCGTAGGCTAGTAGCATAAGCGCGAGATGTATATATTACATGTATATATAGTAGATTTAACTGTCGTCTAAAAATAACCCGAGTTCAGTTGACTGGCGATTTGACCGTCGTTGGTGCAACGGGCCCTAAGTACTTTAAGGATAGTGTTAATGCTAGGGTTAAAATGAGCATGGCCACTCTGCGCCCACTTACCACCACTTTAGTGTTTTGGGGAACTCATTGGTACCGTGTATGTTCAGTGTATAACACTGTTGGATTTTATTTTGTTTGCTGATGACACTAATTTATTCCTGCAGGACACTTCTCTTACTCTGTCAAAAAACTAAATATAGAATTAGCCAAAGTATCTACTTGGTTCAAGGTTAACAAGTTATCCTTATACCTGAAAAAGTCTAATTTTATTCCATCGCGTTGTTGTGTATCTTCCCGCTCAATAAACCAGATGAGTTAAGTGGCGTTCTCACTGCGACTGTTAACAGCCAACGTTGGCCGTCTGTACGGTCGTAGACGGCCACAGTGAGAACTGTTTAATGAACTGAAACCATGGCGGCGGGCGGCGATGACGTCATAATGCGCTTATATCGAACTCCGGATATATCGAACATTTACTGCTGGTCCCTTGGACTTCGATATATTGAGGTGTAGTCCATATCATACCGTTATTGTGCAAGAAGAGAACAAATACATTAGAGACATTCACTTTTTTAAATTTATTTCGACCAATACCTGTACCGACGCATGTGCAGTAATCGCAATGCTGTGCAAGACTCCCGGTTCCATTCGAATTTTAGAAATAACGTGACACCATCTTAACTATTCTATGCTGTTTACGCTTCAGTTACATTGCAAAGTGCAAATTCATTATTTTGTATTGTATGCTTTTATTTATCACTACATGCGTACACATATTTGAAATTAGGTATTAGAAATTAGCAATAATACAATAAAGTACTATAGTTTGCAATATATGATGCGGGCATAAAGGCATGGACCTGCGCTCGCGATTTGTCTATGTCTACACTCGTCACAGTTCCAACTAAACATCGGCATCGGACATCGGAATCGGAATTTTTTCACCTAAATATCGGAACATCGGGCATCGGCCATTTTACCCGAATCGGCCTAACTCTATGCGGAACCCTTCAAAATTTTAAACGTGCTTATAAGACTCATCTGATAGTAACTAGGCAACCATGGTAAGAATTAGTGGTGTTTTTTAAATTAATTAGTACTTCTACTGGCATGTCATGCACATTTTGTGTTATTGTTAATTTTGTTGTCAGGCACTGAGTGGTCTCAGTTTACTACAAGCCCTTCGGGCTTTCATGAGGCCACTCTTGCAGGCTTTAAATGTTTTGTAGTTATTATTTTGTCGTTGGTATATGTACCATCATACCATGGTATTGATTGTAATTTGCCTGTTTTGTTAATTGCACGTGAGTCTTGCATAAATAAATTTCTTCTTCTTAATAATCAAAAGTGCAGGCTATACCCTGTTACACGTCAGGAAACAACGGACACTGATGAACCAATGGCAGAGCAGTGAGCAGACAACTTGCAACAATCCAATGACGACAAAGCCAATGCAACCTGCTTCCACATTGCCAGTGAAACCTAACACTACCACCCAGACATACAACCAACCACCGTAGAGCAACACAAACGGTAGAACATAACCGTGCAATAATATCGGTCTTAACGTATACAACGTAACCGACTCGATCTCATCGTTTACACCAATTAATTCGTACATCATCAACGTTTTAACAATTTCAAAGAATATATATGCCACACCTAACTGTATACTAATACCGGTAATCAACAGTAAGTTAGTAACTGCAGATTGAAGAAAAGTTGCGGCAAGTGCTGGAAGTGAAGTTGCGGCCGCGGTCCGTGATAAAAAAAACTAATGACTAACGTGCTTCTGCGACGGTCTATCTGCAGAAACGCAAATAAGCCGCCGCTACTCAAGTACGGCCTTCAAATGAAGAAGAAATCACAGGAAATTCTTCATCATTTAGGCACTCAAAATATGCAAAATTATGCCTACAATGCACCAAAATACGTTTGGCGGCCGGGCTCTGCCTGGACCCGCTGATGAAGGTTTTTAGCGCTCCCCAGACCCATAGCCGCAATCAAGGGGTTCCTATTTCTCA